>Ga0180438_10008378_pt1 | contig 13161 bp, 7 predicted proteins | sample SS_ome_12_FD_132455 | JGI IMG/M metagenome (GOLD analysis project Ga0180438, IMG submission 132455) | Hypersaline lake sediment archaeal communities from the Salton Sea, California, USA - SS_3_D_2 metaG | ecosystem: Environmental > Aquatic > Non-marine Saline and Alkaline > Hypersaline >... | reverse complement strand
TGGACGTCAACGTGTACGCCGTGAGCGACGACGGGAATCTGCTGGCCTACTCCACCGACTCCACCGGGTTTCGAGAGTACACGCTCCACGTCAAGGACCTGAGGACCGGGCGTCTCCTCCCCGACCGGATCGAGAGGGTCCGCTCCGTCGTCTGGGCCGCGGACAACCGCACCCTCTTCTACACGACCGAGGACCCGGCCAAGCGACCCTACCGCCTCCACCGGCACGTGCTCGGCGGGGCCGAGGACGATCTCATCTACGAGGAGACGGACGATCTGTTCCGCCTCTTCGCGCTCCGCACGCGCAGCAAGGCGGGCATCGTCCTGTACTCGGTGAGCCTCACGACCACGGAGATCCGTTGGCTGCCGGCGGCCGAACCCGCGGGGGTCTGGCGCCTCATCCTGCCCCGCCGGCAGGACCGCGAGTGCATGCTCGAGCACCGCGGGGACCGCTTCTTCCTCCTGGTCAACGACACCGGCCGCAATTTCCGCCTGGTCTCGGCGCCCGTGGACGACCCGGACGAGCGGAACTGGGTCGAGGTCCTTCCCCACCGGGGCGACGTGATGCTGGAGGACATCGACTGCTTCGCCCATCACTACGTCGTCTACGAGCGTGAGGATGGGCTGCCGCGGTTCCGGATCACGGACCTCCGCTCGGGCGACGTGCACCGGGTGGCGTTCCCCGAACCCGTGTACGACGCCTACGCCTGGGACAACTACGAGTGGGAGACGACCACGCTTCGGTACAAGTACGAATCCCTGGTGACGCCCAGCTCGGTGTTCGACTACGACATGGAGACCCGGGAGAGCGAGCTTCTCAAGCAGGACGAAGTGCTCGGGGGCTTCGACCCGGACCGCTACCGGTCCGAGCGCCTCTACGCCACCGCGGACGACGGCACCCGGATCCCGATCTCCATCGTCTGCCGCCGGGGACGACCGCAGAACGGCCGCGGCCCGCTGCTCCTCACCGGCTACGGCGCCTACGGGTGGCCGCACCGGATCCGGTTCTCGTCGAACGACCTCAGCCTTCTGGACCGGGGCGTGGCCGCGGCCATCGCCCACATCCGGGGCGGCGGGGAGATGGGCAAGGCCTGGCACGATCAGGGCCGCATGAAGCATAAGATGAACACGTTCACCGATTTCATCGCCGCCACCGAGTTTTTGGTCGACCAGGGCTACGTTTCCCGGAACCGGCTCGTGATCGAGGGGTGGAGCGCCGGGGGCCTTCTGATGGGGGCGGTCGCCAACCTGCGTCCGGACCTGTTTGGGGCCGTGGTCTCGCACGTGCCCTTCGTGGATGTGATCAACACCATGCTCGACGCCTCGCTGCCCCTCACCGTGGGCGAGTACGAGGAGTGGGGCAACCCCAACGTCGAAGACGAGTACGCCTACATCAAGCAGTACTGCCCCTACACGAACCTCGCCGCCCAGGCCTACCCGGCCATGCTGGTGAAGACCTCGTTCAACGACAGCCAGGTGATGTACTGGGAGCCGGCCAAGTACGTGGCCAGGCTCCGGAGCCTGAAGACCGACGACAACCCCATGCTGCTCGTGACCAACATGGGGGCCGGCCACGGCGGCTCTTCGGGACGCTACGACTACCTGAGGGAAGTCGCCCTGGACTATGCCTTCATCCTGTGGCAGATGGGGATCGTAGAATAGCGCCGAGGGGGCCGGGCTACCCCGCCAGCAGCTTAACGATAGCGGCCGCTGCTGCGACGACGACGAACACGCGCACCCACGGGGCGCCCTTGAGGATCACCAGGCGCGCTCCCACGATGCCGCCCGCGATCGTGCCGACCGCCAGCGCCAGGCCCGTGACCCACTGCACGTGTCCGGCGTGGGCGAAGACGACGAGCGCGAAGGCCGTGAAGATCGTGGCCAGGGCGAATTTGAGCGCGTTGCCCCGCACGACGTCGTACCCCCCCGCCAGCACGAAGGTGCTGATGAGAAGGACGCCGATCCCGGCCTGGAGAAACCCCCCGTAGACGCCCAACAGGAAGAACAACGGATAGAGGTGGGGACGGATCCGGCCGACCGTCTCCTCCCGGGCCCACCGCTTGGGGTCGACGAACACGGTCGCCGCCATCACGGCGAAGAGCACGGCCGCCAGCTTCCGGAAGACCGACTCATCCAGGTGGGAGGCCAGGTACGCGCCCAAAAGCGAACCGAGCACCATCGGGATCGCCAGCGCGGGCACGTGACGCCAGAGCAGCACCCGGTGTCGATGGTACGTGGCCGTGCCCGCCGCGCACTGGAGGACGATGGCCACCCGGTTGGTTGCGTTGGCGATCTGGGCGGGAAGTCCGATGAACAGCAAAAGCGGGAGCGTAACGAAGGAGCCTCCCCCGGCCAGCGCATTCATCACGCCACAGAGGAAGCCCCCCGCGATGAGGATGGGAAGATGCCAGAGTTCCAAAGGATGCACCCTTTGCCCGGAGCCCTCCCCTCTGCGCGCCGCGCAGAGGGCATGGGCGTGAAGTCTGGTCGGTTTCGCGGGCTCCCTACTTCCCCTCGCCCATCTTCCGCTCGATTTTCTTCCACGTGTCCCTGAGCGTCACGGTCCGATTGAAGACCAGCCGGTCCGGCTTCGAGTCCACCGCATCGACTGAGAAGTACCCCATCCTCTCGAACTGGCAGCGGCTCCCCGGAGTCGCGCCGGCGAGAGTCGGCTCCACGCGGCAGTCCGTCAGCACCTCGAGGGAATTCGGGTTCAGGTGGACGGCGAAGTCCCGTCCCTCCCCCACGTCTTCCGGACACGGGACCGAGAACAGGTGGTCGTACAGCCGGACCTCGGCTTCTATGGAGTGCGCGGCGGACACCCAGTGGAGGGTCGCCTTGACCCTTCGGCCATCGGGTGCATCCCCGCCCCGTGTCGCCGGGTCGTACGTGCAGCGAAGCTCCACCACCTCGCCCGTTTTCTCGTCCTTCACGACCTCCTGGCACGTGATGAAGTAGGCATAGCGCAGCCGTACTTCGCGGCCCGGCGCCAGCCGGAAGAACTTCTTCGGCGGATCCTCCCGGAAATCCTCCCGCTCGATGTAGAGTTCCCTGGAGAAGGGGACCTTGCGCGTGCCGGCAGAGGGGTCCTCGGGATTGTTCACGCACTCGACGTCTTCCACCCGACCTTCCGGGTAATTCGTGATGACGACCTTGAGCGGCCTGAGCACGCCGAAGACGCGCGGGGAACGCCGGTTCAGATCCTGGCGGAGATGATACTCGAGCAGCGCGACGTCCACCGTGCTGTTGGCCTTCGCCACTCCGACGGCGTTGCAGAAGTTACGAATCGCCTCCGGCGTGTATCCCCGCCTGCGGAGCCCCCCGAGGCTGGGCATCCGGGGGTCGTCCCACCCGGTCACGTGTCCACCCTCCACCAGCCGGAGGAGCTTCCGCTTGCTCATGATCGTGTGCGTGAGGTTAAGACGCGCGAACTCGATCTGCTGCGGCGGCTGTTCGAAGCCCACCCGGTCCACGAACCAGTCGTAGAGTTCTCGGTTGTTCTCGAACTCCAGGGTGCAGATGGAATGGGTGATCCTCTCGATGGCGTCCGACAGGCAGTGCGCGAAATCGTACATCGGATAGATGCACCACTCGTCGCCGGTGCGATGGTGGGACGCCTTCTTGATCCGATAGATGAGCGGGTCCCGCATTTTCATGTTCGGCGAGGCCATGTCGATCTTGGCCCGCAGAGTCCGGGACCCGTCGGGGAACTGGCCCGCGCGCATCCTCTCCAGAAGATCAAGATTCTCTTCCACGGTGCGGTCGCGGTACGGACTCAGCTCGCCGGGCCGGGTGACGGTACCTCGGGTCGCCCGGATCTCCTCCTCACTGAGATCGCACACGTAGGCCTTTCCGGCCTTCACCAGCTGAACCGCGAACTCGTAGAGCTTGCCGAAGTAGTCCGAGGCGTAGTACTCGCGGTCCCCCCAATCGAAGCCCAGCCAGCGTACGTCTTCCTTGATCGAATCGACGTACTCGGTCTCCTCGGTCACGGGGTTCGTATCGTCGAACCGGAGATTGCACAGTCCGTTGTAGTCCCGCGCGATCCCGAAGTCGATGCAGATGGCCTTGGCGTGGCCGATGTGGAGGTAACCGTTGGGCTCCGGAGGAAATCGGGTGTGAACCCGACCGCCGTACTTTCCCGTCTTGAGATCGCTCTCGACTCTGGCCCGGATGAAATCCGGTCCCGGGACCGGGCCGCCGCTCCCCCCGCCGCTGCCCTTGGGATTCGTGTCCTTCATGGGATCTCCTGCGTGCGGAAAACTCCACAGACGAGACAGAGTGCCGTGATGGTGTCGTTCCCGGAGTCTCGGGGCTCGCCGCCGGGACCCCGACGACCCCGCTCTTCCTCGTGTCCTTCGCGCGCGTCGCGGTTCAAGAGACTCCTATGCTGGCTCAGTCCCTCCGGCCGAACATCTCGGCGTACTGAGCTTCCAGTTTCTTCATCCTCTTCCCCGGGATGCCTCCCAGGAGGTCGACCGCCCGCTTGAGTCTCATCCGGGTCATGTCGGAACCCAGGATCCCGATCGAGTCGTACAGAGGCGTCCATGCCCTTCGCCCACTCAGCGCAACGTAGAACGGCATCGTGAACTGCTTGAGGTTGACCTCGAACTTCTCCGCCGACTCCTGGAAGAGCGCCTCCAGGGCCTCCGGGGAGAAGTCCCGCAGGTCCTCCAGTCTCCAGATGGTCATCTGGAAGATGGCCGCCAGTTCCTCGGGCGTCTTCCCCTTCATGACAAGATCATCTGCGTCAACCGGGACCTCGTCGGCGAAGAAGGCGGCCACAAGATATCCCCAGTCGGCCAGCGTCTGCAAGCGCATATGGACCAACGGGACGATCCGCTGGACCCTCTCCGAGTTGACGGCCCAGCGCTCGAGGAGCTCGTACACACCGCCGTCGGAATAGTCCTCCCGGATGTACCGGGCGTTGAGCCACTTGAGCTTCTGGCGATCGAACACCGGCCCCCCCAGGGAGATGTCCTCGAGCCGGAGGTTCCGGCACATGTCTTCGAGCGTGAACTTCTCCTCGCCGTTGGGCATCACCCATCCCATCATGCCGAGGAAGTTGAGCATCGCTTCGGGCAGGTATCCGGCCCGGCGGTAGTACTGGAGGGACGTGGGGTTCTTCCGTTTCGACAGCTTGCTCTTGTCTTCGTTCCTCAGAAGCGGCAGATGGCAGAACACCGGCGGCTCCCAGCCGAAGTACTCGTAGAGCTTCAGGTGCTTGGGCACGGAGTTGATCCACTCCTCGCCCCGGATGACGTGCGTGATCCCCATTCCGTGATCATCGACGACGTTCGCCAGGTGGTAGGTCGGAAACCCGTCGGTCTTGAGGATCACCTGGTCGTCCACGGAAGCCCAGTCCTTGTGGACCTCGCCGTGGAGGATATCCCGGATGACGCAGTGTCCCTCGGTGGGAACCCTCATCCGGACGACGAAGGGCTCCCCTGCGGCCGCCCGCTTCTCCGATTCATCCGGGGGGACGCCGCGGCACAGCCGGTCATACCCGAGCATCTCGCCCTTCGCCCGCTGCTCGGCCCGCATCCTCCCCAGTCGCTCCACCGTGCAGAAGCACCGGTAGGCGTGGCCGGCCTCGAGGAGCCGGTCCACATGGCTGCGGTAGATCTCCGAACGCTCGCTCTGGCGGTAGGGACCCACCGGGCCGCCCACGTCGGGTCCCTCGTCCCACTGGAGACCCAGCCAGCGGAGGGACTCCAGGATCGCGGCCTCGGATTCGGGGGTCGACCGGGCCCGGTCGGTATCCTCGATCCTCAGGACGAACTTCCCGCCCCGCCCCTTGGCGAAGGCGTAGTTGAAGAGCGCCTGGTAGGCCGTCCCCACGTGCGGATCGCCCGTCGGAGACGGCGCCACGCGGACTCTCACTTCCTCACCGCTCATGACCACCTCGTCCTCCGTGCGCCCCACCGCGCGGCGGTCCCTATGCCCCGACCGCCGACTGGACCAGCTTGCCCACCATACCGGGGACGTTGAACACCATGTGCACCGCGATCGCCGGCAGGAGGCTCCCGGTCCTCTCCCGGAAGGACCCCGCCACGAGCCCCAGGACCGCGGCGGCGAACACGATGACGGCCACCATCGGCGCCGGCGTGCTCGGAATCAGGATCAGGTGCGAGAGCCCGAAGGTCACCCCGGCAAACAGAACCGGCGCGCTCAGCCGGACCCGGAGCAGCCGGACGCCCCGCGCCCGGAGGGGAGCCAGGAAACTCTGGATGAGTCCCCGGTAGAGCACCTCCTCGGCGATGCTGGCGAGGATGAGGACCGACGTGAACATCTGAAGCGGCGTGAGGTCCCGGACCGGCCCCATCCCCTCGCCCACCATCCGAGGCCCGCCCAGGACGACCAGAAGCGTCATCGGCACCATGCTGGCGGCCACGACGGTCACGCCCCCGGCGAGCACGGCCTTGAGCATGTCCCGGGCCGGCGCAGACCGGAACCCCCATGCCGCGAGGTCCCTCCTGCCGAGCGCGAGGATGAGAACCACGGCTCCGCCCAGCATGGCCAGATGTGTGAACGCGCTTTCGCCGATCCAGGCACCGGACCCCAGGACGTCCCCCAGACCCTCCACAGAGCCAAGGCCCCAGGCCATCCCGAAGAACCCGACGAACAGGACCGCCGCCCACAGCAAGCGAGTACGATCGGTCATCCGCCCCCTCCTTCCGACGCGCCCACGCCGATCCGGCCCATACCATACCCCGCGGCCATGAGGGAGACAACTTCTATCTGCCTCGGGAGTGCATCGCCCGGGAGTCTCTGCGGAAGTCACCCGTGTCCGGCCGACCCGGAGCGTCGGGCAATCGACCGACCGCTTCTAGGCCACCGCTCTGCCTCGAAGGCGCGCCACCAGGTTCTCGAACGCGAAGTACAGGGACGGGATGATCACGAGGGTGAAGAAGGCGCTCACGAGCACCCCCCCCATCGTCACCACCGCCATGGCGACCCGGAACTCGGCGCCCGACCCGATCGAGAGCGCCTGGGGCACCATGCCGACCGCGATGGCCAGGTTGGTCATGATGACGGCCCGCAGACGCACCGGACAGCCCTCCAGGATGGCGTCTGTAAGCCCCCGCCCCTGCCGGCGCAGATGGGCCACGTAGTCCAGGAGCAGGATGGCGTTGTTGACCACGATCCCGACCAGCATCACCATCGCCATCAGGCTCACGATGTTGATGGTCTGGCCTCCGAAGAAGAGGCCGATGGCGGCGCCCACCAGACCCAGCGGAAGCGTGATCATGACCGTGATCGGATGGACGAACGACTCGAGGATCATGGCCAGCACCACGTAGGTGAGGATGATGGCCAACACCAGGGCCTCGTAGATCGACGCGAAGGACTCCTGCTGGAACTCGTACATCCCGGCGAACTTGATCCTGTACCCGGGGGGGAGGGCCATCTGGTCGGTCTCGGCCTGGATGGCGCCGACGGCTTCGGACAACGTCCCCTCGGCGATGTTGGCCCGGACCGTGATCCGGCGCTGCCGTTCCCGACGCAGGATTTCGGCCTGCCCGCGGTGCCTCTCGACCTTCCCGAGCTGGACGAGCGGAACGAGGTGCCCGTCGCCCGGGAGCCGCAGCTCCTCGAGCGTGCGCGCGTCCCGGCGGTCGGGGTCGTCGTACTGGACGCGGATCACGTACTCCTCCCCACCCTCCCGGTAGACGGTGTTGTCGTCCCCCTCGAAGGCGTTCCGGAGCAGTGCGGCGACCATGCCCGTCGAGAGCCCGCGGCGGGCGATCTCCTCCCGGTCGGGAACGAACACGAGTTCGTCCCCCCCTTCCTCCCAGCTGGTCTCGACGTCGACGAGGCCGGGCACCCCGGATACGACGCCGAGGACGCCGGTGGCGATGGCCCGGATCTGCTCCAGGTCGTCGCCCATGACTTCGATCTCGAGGTCCGCGGTCGTGCCCCCCTCCTACTCCTCGCCCGCAACCGCGACGTCGATCCCGGGCACACCCGCCAGCTTCGGCCGGATATCGTTGGCGATCTCGTCGGCGCCCCGGTCGCGCTCGGAGATGTCGACCAGGTTCGCCAGGACGACGGCCCCGTTCACGCCGCGGTCCGCCCCGCCGATCGTGCTCAGCACGGAGACCACATCCGGCTCGCGCCCGAGGATCTCCTCCACCTCCTGGACGACCCTCTCGGTCGTTTCCAGCGAGGATCCGGCCGGGACCTCGAGCGAAACCGACACGAACCCCTGGTCCATGGCGGGCATGAACTCCCCCCCCGAGATCCCGATGAGCACGATCCCGAAGAAGAAGGCCAGGACCGTGGCCGCGAGCAGCAATCCCCGATTCCGGCCCCTCCTCAGGCTCCACGCCAAAAGCCCCCGGTACGAGGCGGCCATCTCGTCCATCCGCCGCTCCATCCACTTCCTGCGATCGGCGGCCGGCTCGGTGTTCTCGACGCCCGCGCCGCCGGGTCCCGGCCCGCCCGCGCCCTTCCGACGGCGGAGCACCACCGAGGAGAGCATGGGGGTCAGGGTGAAGGAGATCACGAGCGAGAAGATGGTCGCGAAGACGACCGTCAACCCGAACTGCATGAAGAAGCGCCCCACGATGCCCCGCATGAAGGCGATGGGGACGAACACGACGATGTTGGTCATCACCGAGGCCACCACGGCCAGCGCCACCTCTTCGGTCCCCGTCATGGCCGCGTCCTTCGGGTCCTTTCCCATCTGCAGATGCCGGATGATGTTCTCCAGGACGACGATGGCGTTGGTGACGAGAATTCCGACCGAAATCCCAAGCGCCATGAGCGTCAGGATGTTCAGCGTGAACCCCGATGCTTCCATCAGCAGGAAGGTCGAGACGATGGCCGCGGGCATGACGACGGCCGCAATCAGCGTCACCCGGACGTTCCGCAGGAACCCGTAGAGCAACAGGGACGTCAGCACGATGCCGATCACGATGTTCTGCTGCACATCCTTGACCGAATCCCGGATGAAGCCCGAGTCGTCCTGCGCGTACGCGATCGTGAAATCCGGGGGGAGCTCTTCCCTCAGACCGTCCACGGCCTTGTAGATGCCGTCGGCGGTCTCGATCGTGTTCGCCTGGGCCTGCTTGACGATGTCGATCTGGACGGCCGGCTGTCCGTTGAAGCGCGCCACCGACCGCCGCTCGGCGTAGGTGTCCCGGATCGTTGCCACGTCGCGGAGGGAGATGAACCCCCCCGAGGGAAGCGGGATCCGCACGCAGCCGATCTCGGCGACATCCGAGAACTCCCCCAGGGTTCGGATCGTGTACTCCCTCTCGGTCTCGATGATCCGGCCCTCGGGCACGTTGACGTTCTCGGCCGCAATGGCCGCCGTGACCATCGTGATCGGCAGGCCGTAGTGGTCCAGTTTCCTCCGATCGACGGCCACCTGGATCTCGCGCTCCTGGCCCCCGATGATGTCGACCGTGGCCACGCCGGTGACTTGGGAGAGGCGGTCGCGCATCACCCGATCGGCGACCTCGTAGGTCTGGTTGACGCCGCGATGGCTGGACACCGAGAGAGAGATGATGGGCCGGGCGCCGATTTCGAACTTCTGGACCTGCGGCTTCTCGGCTCCCGTGGGCAGGTCGTTGAGGATGGCGTCGACCTTGGCCCGGACCTCGTTGGCCGCGTCGTCCGAGTCCGCCTCCAGCTCGAAGCGGATGATCACAAACGAGACGCTCTCACGGGAGATGGACTCCATGAGGTCGATCTCGGCGATCGTGCTCACGGCGTCCTCGATTCTCTCTGTGATCTGACTCTCCACCTCCTCGGGGCCCGCGCCCGGGTAGATCGTCGTCACGGTCACGAAGGGGAAATCGATGTCCGGCATCAGGTCGACCGAGAGGCGGAGGTAGCCGAAGATGCCCAGCACGACGAAGGCCAGGACGAGCATCGTGGTGAAAACGGGTCGCCGAACCGAAAGGTTGGAAAGAAACATCTTGAGCGGGCCTCCTACCGACCGGTCTCCAAGTACTGTGAGGTCACGTCCGCGTGGATCTTGATCTTCACCCCGTCATCCAGGTTGTTCTGGCCCCAGACGACCACGCGCTCCCCCGGTTCGAGCCCCTCCGAAATGGCCACGAGCGCTCCGTTCTCGACGCCCCGGACGATGCCCCTCAGACGGGCCACCGGATGGCCCCCGGAGTCGTCCACGACGTAGAGATGCTCCCGACTGTTGTGCCTGAGCACCGCCACGGGAGGCACGACGGGCTCGTCTCCGGTGGCGGCCACCAGGATCTCGGGCGTCACCAGCGTGCCGGGCTTCAGCAGGTGGTCGGGGTTGTCGACGACGACCTCCACCGCGAAGAGCCGCGTCGAGGGGTCCGCGCTGAGGGCCACCTTGGTCACGCGGCCGAGGAGCACCGGGCCGATGTTCCCACCCACCGCGGCGCGTCCATCGGTCGAACCCGCAGGGCACCCCCGGGTGCCCGTCCTCCGCTCGCCCAGTCGGACCCGGACCTTCTGGCCCAGGGCGATCAGGGCCTGCTCGGCCTCGCTCACCTCCACGGGAATCCGAACCCGGTCGTAGGAAGACACCGTCGCCACGGTCTCCTCGGCCTCCGCGTAGTCCCCCTCCTCTACGATGAGCGAGGTCACCACGCCGGCGATCGGCGTGTCCATCTTCACCGCCCGGCGCGCCGTGAGGTACTGGGCCCGGGCGGCCTCGGTCGACGCGCGCACGTGGTCCAGGTCCTGCTCGGAGACCGCCCCGCTCCGGTAGAGGGCTTCGATCCGGAGGCTGTCCTGCCGCGCGGTCTCGTACTGCGCCTCGGCCGTTCGGAAATTCATGCCGATGCGGGCCGGGTCGTAGGGGTCGAGGGTGACCACCACGGTGCCCGCCGGCACCTCGTCTCCGACCTCTGCGTGCACGCCGTCGACGCGGGTCCTGAACGGGGCCATAAGATCGACCTGGTCCTCACCCTGGGCCACCCCGACGAACTCGCGCCAGTCCTCCACGGGCATCGCCCGGGCTCGGACGACATCCACCGGAATCCCCTCGGCCTCCTGGACGGTCTCGACGCTCCGGACCTCCTGCTTCCGAAGCCGGCGGGCGCCGGTCACCACGAAGGCCGCAACGACGACCGCGGCGATGACGACCCAGACCGTGATCTTGATTCCTCGGCTCATGGACGGCTACTCCTCTTCTCGGGAGACGGGCACTCGGGACGTGCGTCCCAGCACCCGTTCCAGGTGGGCCACAGCGACGTTGTAGCGGTAGAGCATCTCCGCGAAGTTGGTCCGGGCGAAATCCAGGGCGGTCTCTGCATCGTTGAGCTCGAGTTGCGTCGAGAGCCCGCTTGCGAAGCGCGTCTCGGCGATGCGGTACGCCTCCTCGGCGAGGGCCACGGTCGCCTGCTGCGATTCGTACTCCAGCCGGAGGCTCTCGAGATCCTGGACCGCCTTGGTGACTTCAAGCCGCACACCCTTCACCGCTTGCTCCAGCTCGTACTCGGCCCTGCGAAGGCTGGACCGGGCCTGTTGGACCTTGCCCCGGGTCCGGAAGCCATCGAACAGGGGGATGGTGAGGGCGATTCCGGCGGACGTGGAGACCGCTCTTCTCTCCTCGTAGAAGGGACCCGTGAGGTGGTTCCGGTCGGACTGGCCCTGCAGGGTGACCTGACCGTACAGGCCGAGGGTCGGAAGCACGCCTGCGCGCTCGATGGCCAGAATCCTTTCCCGCCCCTCAACGTTGAGTTCGAGAGACAGGATCTCCGGACGCCGGGCGAGAGCCTCGGTCACGGCCTCCTTCTCTTCGATCTCCGCGGCTGCGTACGCCAGGGCATCGGTGAGAATCGGATTGGCCTCTCCATCCAGACCCAGGATTCTCTTGAGATCCTGGAAGGAGAGGGCCAGGTCGTTCTCGCCGCCGATGACTTCGGGCTCCCGGTTCTTGACCTCCACGCGCGCCCGGAGAAGCTCGAAGCGCGACGCGGTCCCCTTGGCGTGTCTCTCCTCCACCTGGGCCAGGTGGGCCTTTGCCTGCCTCAGGGAGAGGCGGTGGATGTTCGCGACCTCGCGCATGAGAAGCACGCGGAAGTAGGCCTCCTTGGCAGCGTAGACGACGTCGCTGCGCGCCCGGTCGACGCCGCGTGAGGAGATCTCCTGATAGATGTTGGCGAACTTGACGGCGTTCCCCACACGGCCGAACGCGTAGAGGACCTGATCGACCCTCAGCCGACCCTGGACCTCGACGTCCTCGCCGATCTCGAACTTCCCGCCCCCGAACTCCTCGGGCGCGAAGAAGGCCGGCTTCTTGAAGTTGCCCTGGTAGGTTCCCTCGAGAGCGATGTTGGGAAGCGCCCCGGCCCAGGCTTCTTTGACCGCGCCCGCGGCGCGATGTTCCTCCTCGACGGCGATTCGGAGAGTCTCGTTCCGCTCGAGCGCCAGCTCGACCGCGTCCTCCAGGGAGAGCGGGCGGCCCGCGATCTGCGCGCGCGAAGATCCCACGCCGCCGAGGACCAGCCCCCCCAACAAGAGCGCGCAGAGCAGCCCGCGCCGCCGGAATTTCAAGATTGGCCGACGGCTGGCTGTTGCTCGGCGTCCGCTTCTCCGTACGAACCCAACGCGCCGCATGCTACCTCTGACCTCCTTCCGGAGCGAAAGCGCGCATGAAGATGCGCAGGATGATCGGTGCGTACTCCGTCCAGTCTTCTTGCACCCGCCCGCAGGTCAGGTCATCGAACACGAATCCCTTCATCAGGGCCTTGAGCGTCCGATCCATGACCCGAGGGTCTTCGTCCCGGAATACGCCTTCCCGGATCCCGTCCTCGAAGAGCGCGCGCACCCTGGCTTGAAAGCGCGCCTCCCACATGGCGAATTCCACGACCAACCCCGGAAGCAGGTTGCTGATCATCATGAGCTCTCGCGGCGTGCACCACGTGTATGCCGGGTTCTCGTTCATCCAGGCGAAGATCTCGTACACGAGCGAGCGCAACCTGTCACTCGCACTCCCGGGCTTCGAGACCTGCTCATCCAGGATGCGCTCCAGCTGCCGGTGGAGCTGTCGGAGCAGGGACTCGAAGATCTCCTCTTTGCTCGCAAACAGCTTGTACAGGTACCCGACGCTGAACTCGGCGTTCTCCGCGATTTCCTGGACTCCGATCTCCAGGTAGGACTTGCGTTCGAGGAGGCGCGCGGCCGCCTCGATCACTTCCTGTCGGTGTCTCTCCCG
>Ga0180438_10008376_pt1 | contig 13162 bp, 11 predicted proteins | sample SS_ome_12_FD_132455 | JGI IMG/M metagenome (GOLD analysis project Ga0180438, IMG submission 132455) | Hypersaline lake sediment archaeal communities from the Salton Sea, California, USA - SS_3_D_2 metaG | ecosystem: Environmental > Aquatic > Non-marine Saline and Alkaline > Hypersaline >... | reverse complement strand
TTTTTTGAGCAAAACATTGGCTAAACATCCAGCACCAACATAAGCAGAAAAACCAAGAGTACCCCTCCAAAAAAGTTTTTTATTTTTTGCTTCCCACGCCTTTTTATCTTTTTCTCTTTGCGCGGACCTTCTTTCTAGTTCTTCTTTTTTTTTCTCTTCTTTTTGTTTTTGATCTTGTTGCCACTGCACTCTTTCTTGCTCTCTTTTTTGCTCTTTCAGATTTTTAGCGTTCTCTTTTTCTTTTCTATTCTGTTCAGTCAGCTCTTTCAGTTTAGTTTTTCTCTCCTCAAGCTCTAATCGCCTTTGTTGCAACGCAAACTGCTTTAGAAGAACCTTTTTCCCAAAACTATTTGATTGGTATTCAACTTCCTCAAAAACAGGCGCATCATCTGGATGAAAAATACCGAAACTACTCTCGCACTCTGGCTGATACAATTGAACTGCCGAAGCGCAAGAATTAAAAGACGAATCATATTCAGAAATGCCTTCAGAAACTCGAACTTTTTTAAAAAATTTTTCAAAAGAAGAAGAAGAAGAAGCTTCCTCTATTTGAATAATCTCCTCCATCGCCACCATGGAAAAAGAGAAAAATAAAATAGTGAAAAAAAGAAAACTACCTGAAAAGCTTTTCCTGATCATCTGTAAACCCTTTCTGTTTCACATTTTACAATTGACTTCTTGGCTCAGGGTAACAGAAATCCTACTTTGCTTCTAACAAAGCTAAGAAAGACAGGAAAAATTGTAGAAAAAAAGGAATAAAAAATAGGCGGCCTTACAAAACGTAAAGCCACCTTTCTAATTCAGAAAAACCTGTCCGCCATAGTTACATCAGGAACGAAGGAGGACCTGTCCGCCGTAGTTCCATTAGGAACAAAGGAGGAAGCAGCCTCTTTTATTCTTTGGGACTAGATTTAGCACTCCAAGTCTCGAACAAGCTTCTCTTTCCCATCTTTCAATATCACAAAACTATTAAAAACAGAATCATCCATTTTTTTATTTAAACGATTTGTGACAACCGTCGTTGGCTTTTTAAAATGATTTGAAATTATAAGCTTTTCATTGTCACCAGAAATCATTGTTTTTGCGTATGTATCTTTCAAGTCAATGTTACCCACATAACTCTCTATTATTGTAACCGAACCCTCCTTACACACAATCTTTTCGTTAGTTGTTTCATTGCTTACTTCTTTTCTTCTTTTTTCAGCTTGTTTTCTAGCTTCCCTCTCTTTTTGCGATTTGCCAAAAGCAGATGGCCACTTCCAAAAACGCATCCCCACTTGTTCAAACGCAAATTTTGCATCTTGGACAAAACCCTCCGCAGATTCAACTTTTTTGGAAATTGTATCCCACAACACGAAGGTTCCAACAAAGCTAGCTAAACCTACAAAAACAGTTTTTTTGACAACTCCGTCTGTTTTTTTCACAGCTGCTGCCGCAAATTCCAAAGTATCCTTTTTCATAACACCAAGATCTAGTTTACGACGTGTAGCCCAGTAAGCAAGACCAAGGCCAGCAGTAGAGCCTGTTGCAACCATAACTCTTTTTTTTAGACTCCAAGGTTTTTTATCTTTTTTTTCACTCCCCAACGCCAAACCGGAAAAACCGACTGCCAACGTAAGAGCTAAACTCAATATTTTATTTTTCATTTTTTCATCCTCCATTTTGATAATTTTTGATAAGAATTTCCCTCTACCCCACTTTTTAGACCACTTCCATTTCTATCCATATTTTCTCATAGAAACTATTTCTTGTCAAAGGGTCTACCAGAGCGCCGATTGAAAGCCATGCCCAGCTATATCGCTTGGGCCAAATATCGGCTATACTGGGTTTATAAGGAAAATCGGCCATTTTACCGTTCAGAGGGACCATGAAAACGATCAAATCGCGCCAAAATCCGCACGTGAAGGCACTTGCAGCCCTCAGGAAGCCTAGCAGCCGCAGAAGCCAAGGAAAGTTCGCTGCTGAGGGCTTACGGGTATGCTCTGCGATGATAGTAGAGGCAGGATGGGAGCCGATAGGGCTGTATGCAACACAAAGCATGCTTAAAAAGGCTCAAAGCCTGGTTTCAGACGACCAAATTACCCTTGTAACAAAAGAAGTCATGGCAAAAATAAGTCAAGCCACCTCACCAAGCGGTATTGTCGGCATTTTCAAGCTTCCTAAAAAACCAAAAATAGAAAAATTAAGTTCTGGTGTTGTTTTGGCAGATATTGCTGATCCGGGCAACATGGGAACTTTGATTAGAACCTGTGCGGCGATGGGACACACCTCGGTTGTGGTTGTTGGCGGTGTAGACCCGTGGAGCCATAAAGTTGTGCAAGCAAGTGCAGGTACTATTGCTCAGGTCAATATTTTTTCTTGGTCTTGGGAAAAACTGCTGCAAAACAAAAAGGATAAACAGTTGGTTGCTTTGGTTCCAAAAAACGGAAACTCCCCCAAAGACCTTGATCTGAAAAATTCTTTGTTGGTTGTTGGTAACGAAGCGCGTGGAATCGCACAAGAATGGGTGCAAACCTGTGACAAAAAAATGACCCTCCCTATGCCAGGGAAGGTCGAAAGTTTAAATGCTGCCGTTGCCGGCGGGATTGCTTTGTATTTGATGAGCACTTAAACAGGCACCTGCGCGCCATAGCCCTTTGGCGACGGCGTGAACTGTCCAGCAACATCAATAAAATACTGTGCACTTGGTTTTAGTGTCCGCTGCTGTGTTTCAAAATCAACGTGATACAAGCCATACCCATCGTTAATTTTAATTTTTTCACACTCACCATCTCCATTTTCAAGATCACAAATCTCTATGTAGTCGTGATATTTTCCCCACTCATAATTATCCATCAAAGACCAGTACACATACCCACGGACATCAATGCCATCTGCTATCGCTTTTGAAACCGCATAAGTATACCTCTTTAAGAACAAATCTCTGTCTTGTTCTTGTCCTGCAAAAGGCGCAACCCCATTTTCTGTTACAATAATTGGAATGTTTAACTTTCGTGCAACTTTCTTATGCAGCTCTTTAAGCGCACGATACATGCCTTCTGCGTAAATGGTACATCCTTCCTTCCAAACCTTTTTCTCACCCGGATACGCAGCACGCTTTCCCCAGCCTTTTAGACCGCAATGAGAATAATAACTAAGTGCGATAAAATCTAACGACTTTGGCGCTAATTTATTGACATGCTTTATGTTTGCTTTGAACGGAACCTTTGCTTTAAAAATTCCTTTTTTGAAAAAATTGTATATTGCTTTTGACGTTAATGATCCGCCCATAAAAGAATAGAATTTTGCAATCAAATCTATTTTAGAAACAGGGTCCAGCTGATGGATCGTTTGTGTAATGCCGATTTGCGCGTGCCCGCCGCCAGGCATTTTTTTTATTGCTTGATACGCCTGAACATGAGCCTCTAGCATATTTTTTATAACTTTAAGGCCAAGAATAACATCTTTTTTATATGGTGGCATTTTGCCAACAGCAAAACTTGGCATCGCATGACCAACGGGAGAACTAAACGTAATCCATTTGTCTACCCTATCGCCTAGATACTCAAACAATTTTTCAGCAAACCGCACGTAATACTTTATGTTCTCCATTTTAGTAAAACCACCGAAGCCCCCTTCACAATCTGCAAACCATTTTGGCTCCGTGTAATGGTGAATTGTTACAATCGGACTGATGCCATTTACAAGCAACTCATCACAAACATCTACATAATGCTGCAAAGCATCTTCATCAAAAACTCCCTCTTGTGGTTCAATTTTGCTCCACTCGACAGAAAAACGATATGCATTTGCATTTAGATTTTTAATCAGCTGTACATCTTCTTTGTAAAGATTCCAATGATCACACGCATCACCACAAACTTCTGGCATACGATCAGTTCCTTCGTGCTCAATATGCTGGTGATTTGTGCAGCCACCCTCTACCTGTGCTGCAGAAGTCGCAACACCAAATAAAAATTCTTTTGGAAAATCAATTTGATTTGTGTCGATCTTTTCCCAATCCCAACGCAGTATAGATAAAGAAAAACAAGAAACAGAAAGCAGAACGGCTACAAAACTTGTACGGAAAAGTTTAGAAAAAGTGGCCATAAATAATTCCTCAGGGTTAAGTATTTTTAAACTGCTCTATTGAAAATTTTACCTATAATACCATAAAGCTCAACAGCCCTTACCTTTACACACACCATATGCTCCCGTCTTCGCCAAGGCTTCGCTGGGCAGGCAAGTTCTTTACACACACCCAACCCTTAAGTAGGATAAACAAGTGGAAAAAAACCTCTCAATTTTTGGAGAAAATTTATGTCTGAGCAACGTGTCATCTCTTTACCAGCAGCAATTTTAATCAATATTAACATCATGCTTGGAGCTGGTATCTTTTTAAACACCGTTAAGCTTGCAGGTCCAGCTGGCGCTCTTGGCGCACTAGGATATCTACTGGTAGGAATACTTATGCTTCCACTAGTTTTTTCTATTGCCAAACTCACCGGCATGCACCCAGATGGCGGTTTTTATGCGTTCGGAAAGCATGAAATTAGTACATTTGCAGGTTTTGTTAGCGCCTGGAGTTATTTTATTGGCAAGCTTGCTTCCGGCGCATTGATGATTCACTTTTCTTTAGCATTGGCACAAGAACTCATTCCGTTACTTCAACATGTTCACCTTCTTGTTTTAGATGCTTTCGTTATCATCATCTTTGTATTGCTCAACATGCTAAACCTGAAAGCGGGAAGCAAAATTCAAGCCGCATTCACCGTGCTGAAACTTATTCCTATCAGCTTCGCGATTTTTGTTGGACTATTTTTGTTTGATGGTGGAAACCTTGCCCCGCAGTATCAGTTATGGTCTGGTCTTCCAGATGTCTTGCCATTTTTGTTTTACGCAACCATGGGTTTTGAAGCCGCTTGTCTTCTTTGTGGCAAAATAAAAAATCCTAAAAAAAATGCACCTCGCGCAATTTTATTTTCATATGCCATTGCGCTAACCATTGCTGCGTTGTACCAACTCTTTTTCTATGGAGCTGTTGGACCAATATTAAGCAAATATGCGCCTCTTGATGCCGGCTATCTATACGCATTCCCTGCGCTACTTGCAAAACTGTTACCAAATACACCGTTGCTTGCCGGAAAACTACGTGGCATTTTGCATCTAGCACTTGCCTCTTCTGCACTTGGTGGCGCGTACGGAATCATGTTTAGCAACACCTGGAACCTCCATACTCTTGCAAAAAATGGTCATCTCATTTTTAAAAATCTTTTTACAAAACTAAACAAATACTCGATTCCTATTTTTTGTGTACTTGTCGAAGGTCTCATTTACGCAGCCTATCTGCTTGTCAGTGGTGGTTTGCAAGATGCGCTACAAGTACTCAGCTCATTTGGTGTTGTACTTGCATACACCATAAGCGTTGTTGCGCTACTTACAGCAAAAATAAAAAGACCAAACATCCCAGTTCCAATCGCCCTTCCTGCACTTGGTTTGGCCAGCTGCTCAATTTTTATCGCAACATCTTTAAAAAACCTTATGCAAAAAGGATTTTATTCATTACTGTTGTTTTTAATTTTGTTGGGGCTTGGCGTCTTGATGTTTTTAGTAACTCAAAAAAAAGGTAGAACATGTTCATAGATTTACCACCACTTCCATATGAAAAAAATTCCCTCGAACCAATTATAAGCACTCAAACTATCCAATACCATTACGGCAAGCACCACAAAGGGTATGTGGAAAAACTCAAAAAACTGATAGATGGAACTAAATGGGAAAAGGAAAAGCTCGAAACGATCATCAAAAGAACAGACAACCAAACTATTTACAACAACGCAGCACAGGTGTTTAATCATACTTTTTACTGGAATAGCATGTCCCCAAAAAGACAGCAACCAGAAGGCGCTCTGAAAATGCTGCTAGAAAAATATTTCGGATCTATTGACGAGTTTAAAAAAAAATTTATTGAAGCTGGAACAACACTTTTTGGCTCTGGTTGGGTTTGGCTTGTACAAGACAAAGATGGTGCACTAAAAATAAAACAAACCCGTAACGCTCACTGTCCACTCAAAGATAACGAAATACCACTGCTAACCTGCGATGTATGGGAGCATGCGTACTATCTTGATTACAAAAATGAGCGCAAAAAATATCTCGAAAAATGGTGGGATCTGATCAACTGGGATTTTGCTGCAAAAAATATGAAAACCTAAAAAAACACACGACTCTTGCTATTAAAAGCTAAAAAAAAATAAGCTTTAGTAAAAGAAACTCTCAAGTGGCCCTTAAAAACTCTAGGAGAGAAAATGAAGAAGCTTTTTTTTACACTTTTTGCGCTGTTAACCTGTTTTACGACAACCAGTCCAACACAGCTTTGCGTTACAAACAAAACGGGTGAAAAACTTTATTATAGCATAGGACGCCGACCCTCTGACGTTATAAAAATCAGCGATGGCAAAACAACATGGAAAATTGGAACGATAGAAAATTTCAAAAAATACCAGACGGCACACTACGAGCTATACAAAGACGAAGATCTGCTGGTAGCAAAAATGACAACTTCCAAAAAACAAGCTCGAAAAAAGACTCCGGAGTCAGATACCTATGTGAAAGTACTTTCCTATCTTAGTCTTAAATTCGAGCAATCCCAAAATACCTAACGAAAAAGCCAGCGATTTTTTCTCAACCAATAAAAAATGGGCTCATACTAATAAACCCTTGATATTTTAAATATGAAAAAGATAGCTTTTATAAAAAGGGAAAAAATGAAAAAACTTATATTTGGACTTATTGGCTTGCTATCATGTTGCTCTTTTGTTGACCTGAAAGCACCAGTATATATATACAATCAAACTAATGAAATTATGAGCCACCTCTTTTTAGGAAACGTAAGAAACAAAAAACCTGGCGACTTCTTCACCTTAGTTTTACCTCAGTATCATAAAGGCACCTCTTTCGAACCCTCTCTGTTAAAAAAAGAATTCAATTTTAGACTCATCCCCAAAAAATACTTCTCTCGCTATTTCTTTCCAGCTTACTCCGTAAAACTAATACCCAATCAGGACAACCTCCGATACGACGTTTACAAAGCGGGAAAAGCTATGGTGACAAAAATAAGCAAGATCGACCCATCTAGCAACAAAATAATAAAAAGTCTCGGCTTTAACCCAAACCCTCAGGAAAAAATTAAAAACGAAACCAAATCAAACATATTTGTGCACCTTATTGACTACGATGGCAAAGCAACCTCATGGGTCACAATAAAACCTCTAGAAGAAAAGCCCTTCAATATACTCAAACAAAAAAACTTTGTAGTTAAAAACTATGATGGTACCAAAACGGCACAATTTCCACTAGAAAGCCCTGGAAAAACCATTAAAATAAGCTTTGATCCCGAAGCAGAGCCACTATTTGCTTATAGGCACTATTTTAAAGATTCTAAAAAATCTACTAAGGTTACTCAATTTGAACATGCAAAAGCCCAAAAACCTGAAAGAGGCAAGCATAATAAAAAAGAATTGGTTCAATTTAGCAATCATACAAAAGAAACAATCTACGTTCAGACAGAAAAAAACGGGAAAAAACATAAAATAAAAGCAATAAACAAGTGGAATAAGCCAGGCAAAAAACTTTTAACAGTTCATCCCTGGCAGTACCCCGTTGTTTCCAACCACAATTCAACTCACTCGGGATATATTGAAAAACCAAATGAGGCTAAAGATTGGTTAACGTGTGAGATTCATTCAGCACCAAAAGTTCATATGCCTCAACTTCAGAAGTTTGTAATAGGAAAATAGAAGCCTATCCAGAAACGCATTTATCTACCTAAATCAAACCAATAGCAAGGTCAATAAATCTTTCCCATATGTCAACCTTTCTTTCCCAGCGAAAGCAATTTTGTCGAAATTTTATTTTAGGCCACAAAAAAGCTCATTCAGTTTTTCATCATATTTTTGACCTTGCATCTAATTTTTTTTGTTTTTTTGCTTAATTAACGAAAAGAAAGTTTACTTGTGTCTGTATCTGTGTCTAAACCTAAATATTCAAAAATTTAGAGTTACCGGATAGGCTCAGCAGCGACTTTAACATAAACTAACGGATCTTGAGCGTAATCAGCGCAACCAGACAAAGCACAAGAGAAATAATAATAAATCGTGTAGCAATCTTTGCCTCCTGCCAGCCCAACAGCTCAAAGTGATGATGCAGCGGTGCCATTTTAAAGAAACGCCTTCCAAAAAGCCTGAAAGAAAACACCTGTACAATCACAGAAACCGTCTCGACTACAAATAATCCACCAGCAATTAATAAAAGCAACTCTTGCTTTGCCATAAGAGCCATCAGCGCAAGGCCTGCTCCAAGAGCAAGCGAACCAACATCCCCCATAAAAATCTGGGCAGGATACGTGTTGTACCACAAAAACCCTAACGAAGCACCAACTAAAACGGCAGCCAAAACCGTCACTTCAGCAGATGCTGCAAAAGGAATATTTAAATACGTCGCAATCCGAAAATGACCCGCCAAGTAACAAATCAGAGAAAAAGTAGAAAAATTAGTGAGCAATGAGCCTATTGCTAAACCATCAAGACCGTCAGTAAGATTCACTGCATTGCTGCAGCCGACGATAACAAACATTGCCCATGGGATAAACCAAAAACCAAGGTCCGGACGCATATTCTTAAAAAACGGAAATACAATTTCTGTCGAAATGCCACAGCAAAAAACAAGACCCAAAGCAATCAAAAACGCAGCACTCCATTGAGCAATAAACTTCGCTACAACAGAAATCCCCTCTGCTTTTTTGATCTTGTACCAATCATCCCAAAAGCCAATCGCCCCAAAGGCAAGCATGCCCACCAAAAAAACCCAAACTCGCGGGTTGGTCAAATCACACCAAAGCAGGCTTGTAATCAAAACAACGGACAAAATCAGCAAGCCGCCCATCGTGGGCATATCATCCTTGCATCGATGCGTTTCTGGAGTAAAATCACGAGATTTTGAACGAAAAAAACGCTTTGACTGATCTATAAACCAAGGACCAAGCAAAAAAGAGAAGCCAAGGGCAGAAAGAAGAGCTGCAATAACCCGAAAACTAACGTAATGGATGACATTTAGGCTAGAAACATGCTGTTTTAAAGCCAAAGAAAGGTGATAAAGCATACAAAAAGCCTACCTTTTAATCGATCTGATCGAACTATTGAGAACAAAGCAAAACCAAAAAGCCCTCCTAGAAGCGCTATTGCCGACCGGGCCCTATCTAAAGAATATCCCATATGCCGAATTAATCAACTTATACCCCCCCCGCTTGACGGAAAAAAACTCAACCCCTAAGCTAAATATAACAGAATGAAACGTACAATTGATTTATAAACCTAGGTTCTGCTGACATTTTGATTTGATAAAAAACTATATGAAAAGAAAATAGCTCGTGTTTTGCAGGCTACTCTGAAGGCCTCCCCAAAAGGATGGCCCAAGAGAGTTCTTCTTTTCTTCGATTTTTTTATCTTCGACTAGAGTTGCACAACAAATCAGCAAAATCGCAGAAGTTGAAGGAAACTATCATGAAAAACAGAACTTTAAAGCGAAACACATTATTTGTTTTGTTCGCAATCACAGCAGGAGGTAGTTATCAAGCACACGCAGAAGGCCCAAAAACGGCCGTTGTTCCCGTTGGCACAAAACCGATCATTGCAACTCAAAAGCGTTTTGAAAAAACCAAAAAAATTCTACAAGTTATACTTCCTAAATTCGAAACAGCATTCGCTGTAGCAGACAAAAAAACAATCAATAAAAAAGGATTTAATAAATACATTCTAGAGCTTAATAATAAAATGAAAACAAAAATACAGGAAATTAAAAAACAATTTGATGCGATCATAACATCGGGAGAACTCTCAGAAAGACATTGCCAAAAGCTAAAACAAATACTAGAAGAACTGATCACTACACTCAACAGCCTAAAGGCAGGCAACATAGCAACACGAGCTCTTATGCTAAAAAAAATAGAGCCAACTCTTTCTAAAAAAATAAAAGAGGTTCTAAAAAAACTCAAAGAAATCATTGAGGATTTAAAAAAAGAAAAAGGCTCAGAAAGCCTTGTAAAAGTCCTAAGTCAACAAATCAATGAGCTAGAACCAAAACTACCTGGTGGACCAAAAGCTCAAAAATTAGCAGTCAAGCCAAAGCTTGCACTTGCCAGAGCGATTATGATGGGTGTTGTGTAAAAATAAGGGTTTAAAATGACCAGTAAAACAAAATTTGTTTTATTATTTTTTTCAATTTGCTTCATACAAACAATGGTTGCAACATTTAAGCTTGAATCCTCAAAAGATATTCTTGGGTTCAATCTGTCTTTAAAAAATTACAATAAAACAAATGACCAAAAAAGAGTTTTACTGGTCGCCCATGGCTGGCCAGGGCCAAAAAACCCGCAGGAATGGTGTGACAAGGAGTTTCCAGAAAACGAATACTGTTTTTCACTTTGTCCTCAACTCAGTAGGCCAAACAATATTGAATCCATTTTATGCAAAGGCAGTTTCTTCAAACTGCTAGAAATGAAAAAAAACATTGACCTTATGCAAGATGCAGAAATACTCTTTTATGCCCTCAATCAAAATTTTGCCTCAGGATACAAAACAGATTTAATAGGATACTCAAGAGGCGGTGCCGCAATAGTGACATTGTTAGATATTTTGTTTTACCCTAACATGCACAAACCAACACTAAAAAAATTCAAACTTGCAGAGGTTGTCATTTCTGAAGATAAAGTCGAAATAATTCCTGACTACAAGACAATTGAACAAATCAGAGAATCAATTGGAAAGGTGATCCTAGAAAAACCTCTTATGAGCTTAAAAGACACCATAAAGAAGTTATCCTTTAAAGAAATCCTAAACAAAATTACAAAAAAATATGATAGTACCTGCTTTAGATTCCTAAAAAGGAAAATTTTAATGTCGATAAAAGAACTGTCAAATAAAAAAAACAGCCAGCCTATAGATATCTTAGAAAAGCTCGCTACAAGTGGTAAAGGTAAAGATATAGATATTCATATCACCTTAGCAGCTCACGACAATATAATATCTAACAAAAAAGATACCCAGCTAAAAATTCTTGCTAAAAAAGCAGGATGGACAATTATAAAGGTCTTAGAGAAACACGATGAAATCAAAACAACAAAACAACTCTATAAAAGCTATCTTGCCAAAAATAAATTTTACATTCCTGATAAAATTAGAAAAATAGCACACGAAAAAGTCGAAGAATACGCAAATAATTGCATGTACTACCATGATGAAAAAAGTGCGATACTTCTTCTTGAAAAAGAAATATTTATCCCTCTTAAAAAAACCTTTCCTCTGCTTTTCAACAAATATGAGAAACTACTTAAAATTATAAGTTATTTTAAAAAGCTGTCCGAGCCAGAGAGAAAAAAAACACTAGAACCAATCATAAATTTTTTCTCAACTCAAACTATAAAAGAAGTACTTAAACAAACTCAGAAAAAACAGCAGAACATAGAAGTAAGAGAATTGTGTGTAAACATTAACAATTTCAACCAGGTAAACTCATGACGAAGCTTCTTATAGTTTTACTTTTTTTATCCGGCCAAGCTCTTTGCTCTGAAACACCGTCTCTTTCGGTAAAGAAAGTAGAAAGTCCATCATTGAAAGTAACAGAAAACATCACCGTTTTTGTAGAAGAAAAAAGAATAGTCAAAGAAAATGAAGCCGAGCCGGGCTGCCTAGAAAAATGCTTAATAACGCCTGCAATTTGTTGTGCTGATTGCAGCTGTCAGATTGGATGTTGCTGCTGCATGGCAGGATGCCCATTAATAGGGTATTGTTGCTGCCTGACAGGAGGTCATATAGCTGTCAGTTATTTTAGTTTCATTAAATCCTGTCTAGGACTTTGTACAGAAGAAGAAAGTTAAAAACAGGTCAATTTACATCATTTGCTTTAATCAAAAAATAAAGTTATCGTATCCCGAAAAAAAAGGAGCATCTTTTTTTCGGGACCATTTTTTTACCAAGGAGTCTAAAATGACAAGAAAAATAACAAAAAGTCTATTAACAGCAATTCTTTGTGGTCTTTGTTTATTTGTTCCGCAGACATCCAAAGCGAATCCATACAATCAGACACCACAAGAGGCAATCGACCTGTACATAAGCGAACTTCAAGTAGGCCAGCCCGTTGAATACGAAAACCTTAGAATTTTTATTCTAGGAAAACCTCGCTACAAACATACCAAAACAGAATACCTAACTCTCGACGAGGCAACTGACAAAAAACTACTCAAAATTAAAGAAGTTAATAACTATGGCACGGTAAATACCGTCAAAATGAAAAATATTGGTAAAACGACGGCTTTTGTTATGAAAGGCGAAATTATCGTTGGCGCAAAACAAGATAGAATGGCCAGCCGGGACATTTTAATTCCCGCAAACGGAAAATGGGTAAAAGTTCCTGTTTTTTGTGTAGAGCATGGCCGCTGGAAACACAAAACCAAAGCGTTTGACTCTGGCAAACTGTGTGTACCAAACTCTGTAAGAAAACGTGCAACACAAACAGAATCGCAATCTGAAGTATGGGCAGAAATAAGCAACCTTCAGTATAAATGTAACGTAAAATCAAAGTCGCAAACCGTTGTTGACAACTATCAAAACAAAAACATTAAAAAACAGCTAAAACAGTACACCAAGCACTTGAAGGATATTCCAAATTTGTCTTACAAAACTGTTGGTGTTGTGGTTACAACTGGAGACAGAATTATTTGTGTAGATAGTTTTGCAAGCCACAAACTCTTTAGAAAACTCTGGCCAAAACTACTTAAGTCTTACGCCATGGATGCGATCAACAATGGTTCTAAACCGACCGTTGAGCAAGAAGATGTCCTTGAGCTAGCAGAAGCTATTTTAGACCAAAGACCTCTAGAAAACAACAAAGTTATTCCCAAAAAACACAAAGATAAACTTAGCGAGTACTTTACTTGCAATTGCGCCGCTGGTACCGGGTCTGCTTTGATAGAACGAATACCAACACCAAAACCGAAATTCAAAAAAGAAACTTGGGAAGATATAAAATCAAGAAGATTTTTTAGGGTTGTTTTTGACACAGTAGATAGAGAAATTATACACTGCGATTTTTTCCCAAAACATAAAAACTCTCGACCTCTTGGAGTAAT
>Ga0180438_10008375_pt1 | contig 13163 bp, 30 predicted proteins | sample SS_ome_12_FD_132455 | JGI IMG/M metagenome (GOLD analysis project Ga0180438, IMG submission 132455) | Hypersaline lake sediment archaeal communities from the Salton Sea, California, USA - SS_3_D_2 metaG | ecosystem: Environmental > Aquatic > Non-marine Saline and Alkaline > Hypersaline >... | reverse complement strand
TGCGCCCAGATCGAGACGAGTAGCTATTGCGATATAGCCTCGCCGCTATATTTCGACGACAGCCGCACTGTCATCTGGCTTTCCGAAAACGATAATATGCTTCTGCGCGATATCATCATCGCCAATGAAACATGGGCCGCGCTATGCGATGGCAGGACCTCTCTCTGATAACGCACCACGCCCTGACCGGGCGCGATTGTTCGTGGTGTGCCTATGCTTGGACCAAGCGTCTCGAAAGAGGCTGGTCCCCGCTCGTTTTGTTGGCAGGTAAACGCCACTGCCGGCGGAGCTGGCTTCGCTACTTCACGAAACGGTGATTTTGTGTCATGCTTGTTGGGCAACCAGCAAAGGAACATGACATGTTATTTCGAATACTGTCCCTTGTGACCGTCTTGATTTCCGCGAATGTCGCGGCGGCGTGGACCGTCGAGGACATGAACCGCACTATCAACAGCGCCAACTTTATCGTGGGCGGCGGGTGCAGCGGCACGCTGATCTCTCTTGAGCACCGTTTGATCCTGACCAACCACCACTGCATCGGCGCCGCCGTGCGCCTTCGCACGAAGACCGTGACCGAGGACGACGGCACGGTGATCAACAAGCGGGTCGAAGAACTTCGTGACATGGATGTGTCGCAGCGGATGTACGAGGACTACCGCCTTGTCGGCGAGGCCAGTTACAAGGCTGAGCTAATCGCCCGTTGGAAAGAGAGCGATCTGGCCCTGCTACAGGTCCGGGCAGAGCTGCCCAACTCCATTGCCGCCACGGTCTTCTCCGGGGACAGCGTGCAGCGCGGCGAGGAAGTCACCGTCGTAGGCAACCCACTCGGCCTTGACGCCACTGTGACGCGCGGTGTGGTGTCGTCCACGAACAGGATGTTCCGTGTTGGCTGGGCCGATGCCGAGGTGCCGTTCATCCAAGTGGATGCGGGTATCACCGGAGGCAACAGCGGCGGCGCCCTGTTCAACGCCTCCGGTCATCTGATCGGTGTTCCGGCGGCCGCCGCACCGGGCAACGGGCACCTTGGTCTGGCCATTCCGTTCTTCCAAGTCCGGAAGTTCCTCGATGACAACTGCTGGTCACAGGTGTGGAATGAGCAGGGACAAAGCCGAGAGGATTGTTTGTCACCCGACGACGGGGCTCAATGAACCCCGTCTTCCGGCCCCACTGACAAGTCCAGCGCAACTGCGGTCTCGAGCCCGACGACCGTGTCGATCGCCAACTCGGTCAGTCGCTCCATCGTGTCTACGTCCTCGGGGTTGCAGTAGTTCTGCAAGATCGATGCCAAAAGGCTGACAATCTGCTCCGTTGTCATGGCCGGCGGTGAGATGGAGCCCATTGCCGCCATGAACGCCAAAAAGTTGTCGTCGCTTAGCGGTTTAATCCCCTGTTTTACGAGCAGAGAATATGCGGATTCTTGCGTCATTGTGGAGCTCCGATGTGGCAAGGCCTGTTCTCTGCAGTCGGAAGAGCAGAGCGAGGGCGTTGGGCTGCGGTATCTTGAGGATGAAGGCTAGGTCGCTGGCGGTCAAGCTGCCTTTTCGGAAAAGAGCGCGAGCTGCGGCGAGCAGTTTTTCCGGTGCCATACCCTTGTTGCTCTGCCAAGATTCCTTATCGCCCACCCTCTGGGCCTGCAGCATGCGGGCGTTCTCGACGATCGCGACTGTCGACATCTGTTTTCCGTACATTTCCTCAGTCATTCTTCCTCCATCAATTCGTTTACCTTGTCATGCAGCTGGCGCACCTGCTCCATGGCGTAGTAGTTTTGGGTATTCAAAAACTCCAGCTCGGTCGCGAACCATGCCGGGGACTGCATGAGCAGCCCCCGAGACAGCATTACATGACAGCGCTCACAAAGTTGGACGTTTGGCGGTGTCTTGGTACCGCAGCCTTTGACGACGCATCGGGTCATTCTTTCTCCTAAAAAGGTGGCTCTTGGTCCTTGGATGCAGGGCGCCAGACCACGCTGACGCCATGCATTGCGAGGATAAAGTCCTCAAGGTTCATCGGCCACATCCGGAAAGTTCTCCATGATTGTGTCCATGTTTTTCTCCGAGCTTTCGACGACAGTCCGGAGAAACTTGATCGCGGTTTTAGGGTCGCCCAGATAACCGGTAACGATGGTCATGACGAACGCAGCAAGGGTCTCCGGCTGCATCTCGTCGGGCATTTCGTCTTGTAGGTAGTTGATGATGTCCAAGATTTTCATAGGAACTCCTCTGGGGACTTCGCCCATAAAACTGTCGTTGCTCTCTTGTTTGACCCAAAGTGCACGTCCGCACGGGCCACCTTCTGTTTGGCAAACAGGCGGTTCATTACGTCGCGCGCCACCGTGGCGTCGACGCCCAGCTCCTTGGCCGCCTCGGCCGTGGTCAGATGACCAAGATCCGGATCGTCCAAGACGTACAGGATCTTGTCCCCCATCGCGTCCATGTCGCGGCTCGGACCTTGGTCCTTGTGCTCCTCCGGCATGTCCGTTTCCGGCGGATCAACGTAGATTCCCATCCACGGCGTGTTCGACTGCCGATCGGGATTGTTCGGGATGATCGTAGCAAGGCGTTTCTCACCCGACACAAGCCTCGCGGCCCGTGTTACACCCGGCGGGATGTACACCCCTTCGCTCGTGTCAGGGCGGACACCAAACCCGTCGTCATTCGTCGTCAGGTTCGTGATCAATACAGTCGTTTTTAGGGGTTGTGACATCTTCAGTTCCTTTTTATTGTGCTTATGTTGTTATCTATAAACAACCAAGCGGGAGGTTTCAACATGAATTTTGACAAAGCAATCGAACTTCGTCGTCAGGGATAAAATTACAAGCGCATCGCAGAAGCGCTTGGGGTGGGCGAGGGCGCCGTCCGGCGTCGGTTCAAGGCCCAGTATGATCAGGGCAACCTACTGGAGATCAGCGGCTATGGTGGCGCGGACCCAAGAACGCGGTCCAAGTCCAAGGGATGCCAGACCAGAGGTGGGCTGTACATCCCGATCGGAGAGCCCGTGCACAAGGATCTGACCAACGAACAGATCGGGGACCTTGCTGTGCGTATGGAGAAGCTCGGACATCGGACCTTGAACGACTACCTTCGGGAGCTGATGCTTGACGATATCACCTGACAGGGCGGACCTTGGGCCGCGGAGACGAGGACAAGATCCTCGTCTCTCGGCACTGGGCCATGCTGTCAGGGTACACTGCGCGTATCGGCTCGTAGATCGCGGGCATTGCATCACCACACTGCTTCATGCTCGGAAACAGGACGATGCTCTCGGCGTCCTCGCCCAGCACGGGATAGGTGAGGATCAAGAAGGTCCAGAAGGTCATGTGTCGTCGTCCTCCATCATTGCGCGGATGCTGCGGTCCAACACGGCCAGCGCCCTTTTGAAGTGCGGAGCGCGCAGGCTCTCTATCCAGTGGTCGTCGTGGTAATTGGGGATCAGTTGTAGCGCCTCCACCAGCGCCTCGTTGCGGGCCTCTCGTCGGACGCGCTCAAGTGCGCCTGTAGAATCAGCAGGCGCGCGCTGCATAATGTTCCACCAAATACCCATTTCTGGCTGCGCCAAATCACCATTCACATAATCAACACCAACCTTGGCCGCATCCTCATACGCCGCTGTAGCCGCCGCATTGCGCACGGCTTTCAGCCATGCTTCACGCGCCTCCGCTTCAATGAGGTCGTCGGCTAGGCTCTTCACCCATTCGACCTGCTCGGACAGCTTGGCCTCTGCTTGCTTTGCCCGCATCTCGGTGTGGTATTCTTTGGTAGCAAATGCGTTGGCGCGGTCTTGCGTTTCCAGTAGTTCGGCCTCCAGTTCCTCGATGCGGTCGGCTGCGTCCTCTCGTTCTGTCATCCACCGCCCCGTTTGCGACATGATGCTTCTGTCTGTATCCCAAGGCTGTCGCAGTCGCTTCACCAGATCATCACTCATCAGGCATTACCTCGCGGACGTGGATCGCGTCTTTGCGCCATGTTTTTGTGGCAACTAAATCGCCATGCCCGTTCGTCCAAATCCAAAAATCGCGCGGCTCTTGGTGTTGCTCGGTGACGCAAAAAGCGATGATTGTTTCATCCCCATTCTTCCGCCATTCAACTTGACGGGCGCGGTTTGTAAATGAACAGCCATCTCGAAGAAGCACTTCAACATGACTTTTCGGGTGCAACGGGCATGTTGAGTTCTGCCCTGCAACCCACGGATGCCAGTTGCCATCGTTGTAGTCAGTCATCGGTCTGTCCTTTCAGTTTTTCGAGTGCGGCGCGGGCTTCACGGTTGACGGCTTGTTCTTCTCTCGCGGTCATTGGCATGTTGTGGCACGTCAAATCGTCAATCCGGGTAAACGCCTCCACAGCCTTCTCCAGCTTGGCCTCTACCGCTGCCGCGCGGGCTTGCAGTTCCTCGATGCGGTCGGCGCGTACGTACTCAACTCCAACACCGCCCGCATCGTCCGGCCACCACATTGTTGAGTGTGTTTGACGGTCTTCAGCGGCCCATATGCGTTCGGGATATTCAGTCATCGTCGTTCTCCTCATTCCGCCGCGTCTGTGCGGCCTTGCCCCAGTTTCGCCCCAGATACAGGGACGTAAAGCGGGGCTGTTGTGCGCTGAAAACCAGCGCTTTTGCGTTGTTTTCTTGGCTGTGTCTGCCCAAGGAAGGCAGTCATTTGCACGGCGATGAGCCTTGTTTTGTTGGGGTTCATCATTTTGCTTGCCCCAGTTTCGCCCCAATTACTCATCTTTCTGTTCTTCCATCATTGCGCGGATGTTTCGCCCGTAGCGTGGCGTTCCTGTCATCTGAACACATAGTTCTGCCGCCTCCTCCAGTGCCTCGTTGCGGGCTTCTCGTCGGACGCGATCAAGTGCGGCTTTTCCAATCCCTTCAAATATTTCCAGCCACACATCGTCACTTGCCGGAATGCCTATCTGATCGGGCCGAAATCCACGCCGATCATCAAGCGCGGCATGATAAATTTTCCGCCCAAGGCACGCCTCGTCGCTTCCACAGTCGTCATAGTAAACCAGTCGATCGCTCATCGTCGTCTCCTTATTCTCGCCGCGTCTGGGATAGACAGCAGGCGCATCAAATCACCACAAACGCCAGCCCGATCCAGAACAGCAGGCCAAAAATCAGGCTTGGTATGATCCACCAGCCGGGGGTCATCCCGCCCCGTTGGCGGTCACGGGCCTCTTGCGCTAGACGCTTGTGCCTTTCAAATTCTGCGCGGGCGTCGCGGGTCATGACTTGTTCTCCTGTTTGATTTCAGCCGCTGCCCACGCCCATGCGGCATACATGATAGCGATATCATCACTCATCGGTCTGCCCTTTCCGTTCTGCGGCGCGGGCGAACAGATCAGCAAACATGCCGAGGCGTGCCATGTCTTTGATGACTCCGAGAACTAAATCGCTCTCTTTTTTCGGCATCCCGCCGACGCGAGATGTCCGTAAATATCCAGATGCTGCGTCAATAACAGCCTGATCCACTGCTTCATGTGCTAGTTTTCTGCGGTCAAACCAAGCGTTCAGCGTGTCAGTCGCGCATAACTTTTCCTCCACAGCCTTCGCCAGCTTGGCCTCTACCGCTGCCGCGCGGCCTTGCAGTTCCTCGATGCGGTCGGCTGCTTTGTGCGCTGCGGCGTAATCATTTGTTCCATCATCAAAAGCCAAATAACACGAGTCGCGCAGTCGGTTCACTAGATCATCACTCATCGTCATGTCCTTTCTCAGAAATGGTGATCTTGTGCGTTTTCTTGCACCGGCTACACAGCACAGCCAATTCTACGCCGTCCCAATCTTCGCTCGCATCCCAAGTTGACGTGTAGTTAGGGTCACTAATGTTTGCGTCGTAAAACGCCTTTCCTTGGCACACGTCACACAGTTTGTAGTCAGCTATTGCCATCGCGATTTCCTTTCAGTTCGCATCACTCATCCCGTCAACCCCGCCAGCTTCGCGCCCTCGTAGAGCGTCTTCATGTCCTCGAACGCGCGGCGCGTGCAGCCGTGGTCGATGATGCTGTCAATGTCGGCAGCGATCTCCTTGAGCGCCCCCACAGGCGCACCGTCCTCGTTGTCAGCGGCGCGGATAGCCTTGTAGATGGCGTCGTTCAGTTCGTGCAGTGCTTCGTGGTACTCGGTCATTGTTTATCCTCCAGATTTGTCATCCGCTCCAAAACGCTGATGGGGTCAACCGCTGTCCAAAAGCCGGCACAGGCGGCGGCACGGGCGGCGGCATCGGCGGCACGGGCGGCGGCACGGGCGGCGGCATCGGCGGCACGGGCGGCGGCACGGGCGGCGGCACAGGCGGCGGCACGGGCGGCGGCACGGGCGGCGGCACGGGCGGCGGCGGCCTGGGCATAGGCGGCGGCGGCATCGGCGGCACGGGCGGCGGCACAGGCGGCGGCACGGGCGGTTTTTTCATCGCACATCTTCTGCCACTCTTCAACAACGCCTTGCTTGTCGGCCAGTTGCTGCAACTGCGGCAGTACAGTGTCCCACATCCAGCCCATCAGAACCGCAAGGCGCTCTTGCTCTTGCTCCCGGCCCGTCCCGACAGCTGTCGGCAGCCACGACTTGTAACGTGCGGAGTTGCGCATTTCAGCAGGCATGGCATCCTGTAGAACTATGGTGGCTTGGCCAATCACATCGGACATGCAATCCGGTATCTTGTCCGTCAACCTGCCGGACAAGGCGAGGTTCACTGCCGCAATGGAGCAGGCGCTCTCTTCCGTGCCAACGCCTTGGGGTAGATCGTGGGTGGCAAGGTAGTGCTCAAGTTTTTGGCGGATTTCAGGGGTGTAGTCAGTCATCAGAAAGTTCCTTCCTGTATTTCTCAAGGTGGTGTTCGATCATCGACAGGTCAGCGCTAACCCAAGCAGGGCGAACGCCAAAACCATACTGAGCCAAAAGATCAGCCTTGTTGCGCTCGTGCAGGTCGATCAACATCTTCAAGCGGGCTTCATTTTTCATCTCCGCAACTCCGTCAGCGCCCGGCTCAGATCCATCGATGCGCGCTTCACGGCGCCCATCTCCTTGGACGCGCCGCCGAGTTCAAGCATCGCCCGAAACCTTGAGTCATTTTCATACCGCTCGATCAACTCGTCGCACCGAGCCATGAACCTATCGGCCTCATGGCGGGCGCGGGATATCTTGTCTTTCTTGGTCATTTCGTTTCCTCCAGCTTCCATAAAATGCAGGCCCGGCCAGACCTGTTCGTCCCGCGCTGGCCGCTGTCAAGAATACGACCGCTCTCGCGAAGTTCCGAAAACCGTGGGCGAACCGCCAAAACAGACAGGGCGAGGGCCTCTGCTGTGTCATCGGCGCTGATCGGCGTATTGATTGTTCGCAGATGTTCGACGATCCTTTTGCGAATCGTCGCAGCCTTGGGTTCGATCTCGAGTGCTGCAGCATGGCTGGTGTCTGTGTTGCGGTAGCCTGTGCCATCAGGTGTCATGGGCATGGTTCTTCTCCTATTGGTTTTGAAATACACCGGACCAAAATGCAGGGGCTCTTGGCCCTCGGACCTTGGTCCGGTGTAAAGCCCTGTGATGAGGCTCGGTTGTTTGTAGCTTGTTGGTGGGGGTGGTGTCAAGGGAGGTTTTCAATCGCCCAGTCGTGAGCTTTCAGCAAAACATCCAGCTTGAAGGACGGGTCGCCCGGCCGCCAGTTGCGGATCCGCTGCACCGTGTAGTAGCTCACTGGGGTGTAATCCAACTTGGCGTACAGCTCGTCGTTTGTATAGAGAGCCGTGGCCTCCCGTACAGTATCCTGTACAGCTTCGATCAAGTGATCATGTTCTGGTACACGCATTTTAACCTCCATTGGTATCAAGGATCTCGGACATTGGTCCTCCGAATAGATCTTCGTCAGATAGGCCAAGGTGGAACTTGTCCGCCTTTTTCCGTTTCGCCCGAACTGCATCCTCAAAGGTTCGGTAGGAGCCAAGGTGGATATCTCGTCCGCCATAGTGCAACGAAACAAGCCACTTCTCTTGGGCCTTGTGGTAGCGGATGCCCTTGGCCTTCATTTCCGCTCCTCCCGAACAGCAACAGCCAGCACATTCTCCCCCGTCTCAGGGTCGTCCGCCTTCCATGTGGAAAACCCCTTCAGGTTATTGCGTCGGGCAAAGCTGTGGATCAGGACCTGCATATCATGCAGATATCCCCGCCCACTGGAGGGCTGGTCAGGGTCGTCCGGGATCAACAAGACCCGGCCCTTCCGCAGTGTCGACAGGCGCCGGCGAAGCTCTACTGTCAGGCGAGGCGGCCGGCCCCCAGAGCTTGGACTATGGGGCCCAACCATCACACCCTGTGGCACCTCTTTGAGATTCTCCATTTTTAACTCCTTTTCATGTGGTGTTTGCCACATATAAAACTGTTTGCATTGTAGTGCAAGGGGGCGGGTACAGGTAGTCTAGGTAATAATGAAATACGTGTTTTTTTTGGCTGGCGACGATTCGAAAAAATTTTTTTGATTTTTTCAGGTTATAAACCGTATTACACCCCTCTTTTTAGTGGTTAAGTACCTGATTTATCTAGGTTTTTGTGTAATATGAGCTTGTAAATATGACCGTATGCCTAATAACTTTTTTTGTTATTACTTGGATGTTTCAGAGTGTTGCTTGGATCTTGGATCTTGGATCTTGGATATGCAGATTTATTACTTGCTGTCTAACAGTTTGCTAACTCACATTCGCGGGTTCAGCAAAAGTAGAAAACGAAAACACAAATAGACCTGACTGAAAAAAAGACTAATGGAAAAAAAGCCAACAGTTTGCAAGATTGACTAACGACCTTTTTTGCAAGGCTAAAACCGTTTGACCAATCGGTAAAAGTTCGCAAACCTCTTGCTGTTGGCAAGGGTCTGAACACCCGCTTGAGCCATAATGCTTGTTGGTGTATTGTGGGCGAAGCTGATATTTTGGGGACACTTCCATGCCAAAACGTAAGGCCCCAGAGGCCAAAGAGCTGACGCGCTTCACTCCGGAGGAGCTGGAGATTCAGAAGCAGACAGGCTACACCTTGACGATGCGTCAGAAGAGGTTCGCTGAGCGTTTTTCTGAGGGCAACATCACAGCTGCCGGGGCCGCCCGTGAGGCAGGCTATGCGCCAGCCAACGCCGGCATCCAAGCTTCGCGTCTGTTGAACCCCCAACAGTGCCCGCAGGTCGTGGCGTACTTGAACTACCTCCGAGACGAGATGCAGGCCCGGTATGGTGTCACGCGGGAAGGCATGTTGAAGCGCCTTTACGACCTGTCCCGCGGCGCCGAGGAGCAAGGGCAGTATTCCGCGAGCATTGTCGCAGAAAAGACTCGAGCCAGTCTCGCCGGCCTGACGATCGATCGTCGAGAGACCATCAGCACTATCAATGACCTGTCAAAAAGTCAGATCATCGAGCGGCTGGAAGAGCTGAAACGTAAGCATCCGGGTGCTTTTGACGTGATTGAAGGCAGCTACACGGAGCCGCAGCCCATAGAAGATGCGCAGCTGATTGACGTTTCAGACAAGGACTAAACCCCATGTCTACACCCGAGGCCCGACTGTGGACGAACTTGCGGAAAGCGATGCCAAAGCAGACGGCAGCGTTTCGAATTGAAAACAGAGCGGGCCCCGGCACACCCGACGTCGCGGTCGTTTTTAATTCCGTTACCGCTTGGCTTGAGTTGAAGGCCCCTAAATCACAGCCGAAAACCGCTGTTGATGATCTGTCCATCCGTGCACAGATCTTTGGTTTTGACCAAGAGACGTGGGAAAACGCACATGAAAACGGCGTCACATCACATGAGTTGATGGAGTCCGCACCCACAGATAGGTTTTTGTTATACTTTGCTAGTCCAAAATACGTCCGCTCAACGCAAGCCGCGTGGCATGCAAGGGTTTTTAGTGTTGGTGGGGTGTCGTTCTTCTTGGAAAAGACCCAAGGTCCAAGCTCCTACCGTTTATTTTCGCCGTACGTGGACCAAGAATCGGGGTCCTTGCGGCTCGGGCTGGTGTGTGAGAGCAAGAATGTGTCCGTGGTTCTGTATGCCCTGCGCCTCTGCGCAGAGATGCACAGCCTTGCGGCCCTGCGGCTCGATCCATGACAAAAACGCACAGGTCCGCGGCCCTGCGCGTTGCGGCCCTGCGGCTCTATGTTCAGGTTTTCCGAATCTTGCGGCCCCTAAGTTCAGGTTTCCTGAACTTTGCAAAGTCGGGTTTGCAACTTTGCAGTCGGGGTCGGGGTTAACGAGTCGGGGTCGGGGCTTAACCTAGGCCCAAGGACCTAGGCCCACGCCTCGACGGCCTATGCCCATGCTCCGCGGACCTTGGGTAGGTGGATCCGGGCGCCGTGGCGCCCGGTCCGGTGTCAGTGCATCGGGATCGCAATCGACTTGCGGGATTTCGTGGTGGTTCCGCCGCAAAGCTTGCACGCCGCGCACGTGGTGCGCTGCCCTGCCTCTTTCGATGCGGGGCACAAAACCTCATTTTTTCTGTCGATCTCGTCAACACCTTGCACCACGCGAAAAGTCCGGTGCCCACGCTGCCACGCCGCTTGCGCTTGCGCATAGGTATCAGCGCTTTGCATTGCGAGATCCGGGCGCCAACCGCTGGCATGGGTGTAGGCGGTATGCGACGGCGCGTCGCGTAGCAGGTCCGTCCACACGTGATCCGGAACCGCTGCCGGATCACCATAGGTTCCGATGCGCACCACACGGCCGGCGCCAATAGCAGCGCGCAACCGGGCGCGCATAGCGTCCGGATAGGCGTTGCGATGGTAGGCGCGCCACGTGATCAGCACGCCCTGCCCTAGGTTGACATAGCAGGTGCGCCCCTTGGCGATCTTGCGCGCGGGATCCGTTGTCACCTCGCCCCGGTGCGGGCACGTCCCGCAAATCGATGCATCCGCGCCGTTCTTTGACGCGTCGCGCGGATCGATATCCTCGCGCAAGATGTAGGTTTGCACCACGCCGCCGGTCTTGCGGTTTCCTAAGGTGTAATTGGCGATCACGACGATCGGGGCGCCGTCATAGCGGCTTGGCCCGCGGTAAATGATTCCGTTTTGCATTAAGCTTGCTCCTATTTGAAAAGGGCAGAATCGCCCACGGAAACCTTAGCAGAATCACAAGCTAAGCACAAGTAAAACCGCGCTCGGTCGGGGTCGGGGCGCGGCGTGAGTCGGGTCGGGGTCGGAGTTTAGTCGGGGTCGGGGCTTTATCTATACGCCCCGGGCCGCGGCCTCGCTCTGGCCTATATATGGCCACGATCTGGCGCCAGTTAGTCGCGGGGGTGGTGGTCCGGGGCCAGCTGGCCCCGGTTCCGGGGCCAGCTGGCCCCGGTCCGTGGTTATCGGATCGCCCCGCTGCGCAGCGCGTCGGCCGCGCGTCAGCTGGCCACGCGTGGTCAAACGCCGGGGGCTTGCCGGCCGTGGCGTCGGTAAACCCCCGCCGAAAGGCGGGGGCACGAACGACGCTGGAAAGCGCGACCTGCCGGGTTGAGACTTGGCGCGTCATGCGCCGGCCTCGAGTTCGAGGAACTCACTCGGCGTCGGCATGCCCCGCTGGCGCTGCAGCGCGGGGCCGTGGGCCTCGAGCCAAGCCGGCGTCGCCGCGACCAGCTGGCCAAATGAACGAACGTCGCGGGCATAGGTATCGCCAAGCTCGAACGAGCCGAACGTCGCGTCAGACTTGGCCGCGACCATCCAGCGCGCGTATGGGTCGCCCGCCTCGTTCTTGGCCAGCTTGTACGTTTTGATCACGTGCCAAGTCAGGTCGCCGGCGCGGTAGATCGCGTACGGGTCAGAGGCCTGACGTGTTTTTGCGAATGGATTAGGCATTGTGGTTCCTTTCCTAGGTAGTCTGGCGCGGGATTGCACCGTGACGGGGCCAGCTTACACCGGCCCCGCTGGCGCTGCAATCCTTAGTCGATCCACACGAAGTGTCGGACCTTGGACACCGTTTTATTCGCCTCGAACGCGTCGCGCCCGTGCAGGCGAATGTAAAGCGCCTTGGCCGGCGCGCTCTCACGCTTTGTCACGTCGTACGTGGCCAAGCCGGCCGCGACCGCCCGGTCACGCAGCTCACGCTTGCGACGATCGAGCTCGCGGGCCAGCGAGTCGGCCAGCTCGATTGCCGCGCGCAGATCGTCGACGTGGTCGACGTTTCTAACGGCCGTGGTGAACGTGGTCGAGGCGCGCTTCAAGGTGGTGATATTTGTCATGTGTCTGTTTCCTATGTGAACAGGTGCGGAATTGCACCGTGACGCGGCCCCGGGTCCGGGGCCGCGCTGGCGCTGCAATCCTCAGGCCTCGACGGCCTCGGCCTCGAACTCGACGTCGACGAACAGGTCGTCAGGCAAGGCCTGAATGACAGCCTCGACCTTGCGCATTGCAGCTTGCGCCTCGGCGTTGCGGCCGCACTGCATCATGAGAAGGCAGAAGTTGAGGTTGAAAGACAGTGCCGACTTAGCTTTGACGTTGTCCATGGTCTGTTTCCTATGTGAACACGGCCCCGGGCCAGCCCCGGCGCCTGCCCCTACCTTACAGGTAGGCGGCCGACAGTGTCAACAACCAATCAACAACCCGAGTCGAAAGATAGCGCCTCGGGCCTCGGGCGATCAGCGTCGGCCCGGCCTCGGGCGATCAGCGCCAGCCCGGCCTCGGGCGATCAGCGTCGGTTCGGCCTCGGGCGATCAGCGTCGGCCCGGCCTCGGGCGATCAGCGCCAGCCCGGCCTCGGCCTCGGGCTCGGGGGTTACTGGACCTGTTCGACCTCGGGGCCGGCCCCGGGGCTCGGGGCTCGGACCCCCCTTTTCGGGGCCCGCCCCCGTCGGAGGACGGGTTTATTGCTGGTTCCGTAAATTCAATGCCCAGCATTTTCATTCCGTGCTTGGCATACCCCCTGTTCCCCAGAAAATGCCCTTATCAAAAACCCACCCAAAAATATGCGCATATTTTTTTCATTTGAGGTTGTTGACAACCCACAATCCTACTGCTACATTGCTTTGTGTGGAGAGAGTGCAATCCTCGAACCAAGGAACGAGCGCCACCGAGCGCCCCCCTGTCTCCGAGGCTCCCGAAGCCCGGACCTTGGTTCTCTCATGCTCGACTTGAGGTCTTCCTTCCCAGCCTCAAGTTTGCCTCAACTGCCCCGGCCTTTGCGCCGGGGCTTTTTTCTGTTAAAGTCCGCATAACTTTGACAAGAGGGCG
>Ga0180438_10008373_pt1 | contig 13165 bp, 12 predicted proteins | sample SS_ome_12_FD_132455 | JGI IMG/M metagenome (GOLD analysis project Ga0180438, IMG submission 132455) | Hypersaline lake sediment archaeal communities from the Salton Sea, California, USA - SS_3_D_2 metaG | ecosystem: Environmental > Aquatic > Non-marine Saline and Alkaline > Hypersaline >... | reverse complement strand
TTGAGCCTAAGGGATTATGGAACCGGGTGCTCAGTCTTGACCAGTCCAAACTTAACCAGCTTATCAGGGATGAGACGGTAGCTAAGGATATTAAAGACAGCCTAGAGGCACTGAGACAGGTTATTTCCTCATCTCCCAGGCTGTGGATTAGACGACTTATGGAGGAAGAATAGATTATCTCTCCGAGAAGCTACTATTGTACGGAGATGCTCTCCTTAGATGCTATGGCTACTCCTCTTCAATCTCAGTCATAGCCCGTTGAACACACTCTTTGGCAGCCTGGGCTCGCTTTCGCCGCCTCTTCCAGCCCAAGGCTTTAAGAAAATCGCCTATGGCCATCTCCTGGAATGTTTGGTGGCGGAGCGGTAGATCAGGGTTGATGTGATATCTGACGCGCCTGCCCTCCTTTTCCTTACTGATATAGTTGGCAGCATCCAGCTCAGCGATAATCTTGCGTACTGCTCTCTCGGTGATGCCTATGGCTATGGACAGCTCTCTAGCTGTGGCCCAAGGCTGCTTGGCAAGGAAGCTAAGCACTACGGCATGATTGGTCAGGAATGTCCACTGTGGCATAACACAAACACTCTCCTTAAGAGCCTCTCAAAAGTCCCCGAAGTAAAATATTGACAAACCCCTAAAATGGTGTTACATTTTTCATGTAAAGGATATCACATATTCTGGTTTATTCGCTTAGCTTCTTTATTTGTGGCATACCTTTATAGCATATCTCCACGGGGAATTACAACCCCAGTTAAAAAATGTTGAGTAGGCACTGGAACATACCCAACTCAGGGACCAGTGCCTAAAACAAAAGAGGTGAGCATAATGGCAAAGAAATCGAAGCCCAAGCCCTGCGGCAAGTAACATAGCAGGGGCACGATAATACGGAGGTTAAACATGTTTTGGAAAAAGAAACAAACCGAGGCAAAGCCCACGGAGAAAAAGGCAAAGGTGAAAAAACTGTCCCCGATAGACATTATTATGAACAAAATCGAGCAACTCGTCTTAGGCGATAGCCTCAGCTATCATCTACCGCCAATTTACGGTGACGACTTGGCTATTGTGCAGCTGAACCCTGATTACCCCAACACGGGACGCAAGTATGCTTTGTTTTCGGAAAAATTAGTTGACGGCAAACCCTGTGGCCAAAGAGTACGTCTTTGGTATTCCGATAAGCCGAGGGATATAGCTAGCTGGATCCATAGCCGGGATGGTGTGCCATATAGTTAGGCCCAAAAGGCAAAATATTGCTGATTGAACCATAGCTCTTTAGCTAAAAGGAAGGAGAGTCGACTTCAAAAACGGAGCGGCTCTCCTTTTTATAAGAAATGGTAGGCAGTACTGGATGATAGACAGAATTTTTGTATGACTTACCTAGTCCCTGCTACACAGGCTTTTCAGTTTGCCCGGTTAGTCTATCCACCTATGGCAAAGGGCCATGTCTCTCAATTGCTTGTTTTATTACCCTCTTAACTAATACCTGGCTAACCTGTCTTCGGTATTCAACCGTTGAACGGGCATCGGTTATCGGAGCGATGTCTTCAATAACCTTTTTCGCAGCTTCTTCAATAACCTCGCCTTTGATTTCCTTACCTTTTATTGCCTGTTCTGCTTTCTTGGCCCTAACCGGCCTATCAGCTACGGCACCAAGAACTATCCTGATATCCTTACACTTGCCACCATCCATCGTAACCATTATCGCACAATTTACCTTGGCCAGGTCTGTAGAGTTCCTGGTTAATTTGGCAAAAGCTGCGCCGTACTGCTCTCCTGGAATAGGTATTACTATCTCAGTTAGGACTTCCCGGTCCAGCACATTTCGTCCGGCTCCGGTAAAGAAATCTTCAAGTGGTACCTTCCTCTCACCCTTGGCTCCAACCAACTTCAACTCAGCACCGAAGCTAATTAGCGGAGGAACAGTATCAGCACTGGGCGAACTTCGGCAGATATTACCACCGATTGTGGCCATATTTCTGACCTGTGGTGTGGCAAAAACCGTTGTCGCTTGGTGAAGCGACCAACACTTCTTTTCAATTAGGTTGGAGTCCAGGATTGCGGATATTGTGGTCAGAGCACCAATTCTTAATTCCTTGCCTTCCTCACTAATGTAATCTAAACCGGCCATTCTCCTCAGGTTAACAATACATTCAGGTGTTACCGCCCCGAGTTTCATCATCGACAGCAGATCGGTACCACCGGCCAGCACCTTTGCCTTGCCGTCATAGTCCTTAAGCAGCGACACTGCTTCGGCAACTGTTGCCGGCGCAAAATACTTAAATTCTTTCAGTTTTTTTGTCATAATCGGCGAAGAGCTCATTTAGTAGCCTCCTTATCTAAAGCTTCCAAAACCACTTCGGCAGTCAACGGGGACCTTTTAATCCTAACACCAGTGGCATTGTAAATGGCATTAGCTATGGCCGCTGGGCCGCCCCAACAGGTCAGCTCCCCAAGCCCCCCTCCCCCATAGGGCAACCCCTCGTGTGGGGGTATGGTTTCATCAACTTCCTCTAGCAAAACATTCTCAATCTCAGGTATATCCAGGGCACGCGGAATCTTATAATCAGTAAAATCTCTACTAAGGTAAGTGGAAGCCTCTTCATCATATTTAACCTCTTCCCACAGGGACATTCCTAGAGTCATTACTGCGCCACCTATGGCTTGACCCCTTACCACCGCCGAGTTTATCATTCTACGAGGGAACATTCCTGGTACCAGCTTTATCGGCTTTACTACCCCGGTCTCAATATCTACCTCAACCTCAGCAGCTAAAACTACAGGTTGGTAAGGTCTAAATCCTGGTTTAACATCAGGCAGCCAATTCCCTGGCGCACCAGCAGCACTGCCAGTTACCGCGGTACTAAGTAAGTCCCGCAGGGGCTTTGCCCCTTCTGGATGCCCCTTAATATAGGCTTCCTTTCCCTTAATCTCTATCTCCTCAGGTTTGGCGTTGAACACCGGAGCTACCAGGTTACGGATTTTCTGTTTTGCCTCTTCAACGGCTCTGAGGAGAAGGTGTCCATGCGTCGCCAATTGGTGGCTGGCCTTGGCCCCTATAGCATCGTACTGACCGGTACGGGTATCTGCGGTGACTATAGCCACATCTTCAAAAGATATACCGAGCGACTCAGCAGCCAGCATACGCAGCGTAGTGTTGATGCCCTGGCCTATTTCTTGAGCCCCCGAGTGAACGATGGCTGACCCATCCCGATTAACGATCACCTGTATAGTAGCGACACTCTCCCAGCAGTAACCACAATGCTCCATCATATAGGCTAAACCTATGCCCCTCCTCTTGGCTCCATTAATAGCCGCCGGCTTGCCGAAACCTTTCCATTTTCTCTTCCAGTCTATCGCCTCCACGACTTGCTGAATCATCTGCCGCCCGGGGTAAATGTCAAGCTTGGCTCTTTTACACCCTCCCGAGTTGTTGACGTAAGGGGTGGCAGGCACAAAATCACCAGTTTCAGGCATGTTCTTCAACCGAATTTCTACCGGGTCCAGCCCCAATTTTTCGGCAACTTCATCAATGACTTGTTCGATAGGAAAGGTAAAAAACGGAGCTGAGACAGAGCGCATAGCCTGAGCGTGGAAGTGATTAGTATATACACTGTATGATTCAAATCTAGCGTTTTCGGTTTTATATGAAATAGTGCCGTAGCTTAAGGAAGAGCACCATGTGGCGTAATGGCGCTCATAAGCTCCGATATCGAAATACCCTCTAAGCTGTAGAGCGGTGATAGTCCCATCCTTCCTAGCACCTACCTTGGCATAGATTTTGCCCCTAGGACGCCGGAGATAACAATTGTCCTCTTCCCGAGTAAATGTCAGCTTAGTTGATCTTCCACCAGCCATCTTGGATAGTAGGCAAGTGACTACTTGATATTTACCCACATATTTACCCCCGAACCCTCCGCCAATATTCGGTGATAGAACTGTAACCTTGCTTTCAGGTATTTCAAAGAAATATGCGACCATCCCACGGAGTTCCCAAGGGGTCTGGGTAGCGCACCAGATAGTTAGTTCATCTCCTTGCCAGCGAGCCATACACACATGTGTTTCCATAGCCGAATGCATCTGTGGCGTTACATCAAAGTTATCTTCAACCACAACATCCGCTTCGGCAAAGCCCTTGTTTATATCCCCCCATTCCTGTAGGCTGGGTCCGCGGACATTACCTTCAGGGTATATTTTAGGTGCAGTCGGTTTGGCTGCCTCTTCCGGGTCAAACACGGCTGGCAACACCTCATAGTCAACGTCTATCAGTTCCAGGGCCTGCTCAGCAATTGCCTCACTGGTGGCTGCCACTGCGGCCACATAATCCCCTACATGACGCAGGTGCTCATCCATGGCAGAACAGGATTGGTAGCGCCCAAACGGTATCAGCCGGTGAGCCACTTCTTTATATGTCATTATCGCCTCTACACCGGCTAACTTTTTGGCACGGCTTGTATCTATGCTCTTTACTCTAGCGTGCGCGTGCGGGCTGCCCAGAATCTTGACAAAGAGCTCGGCTTTCATATCATCCACATAAACGGTTCTTCCCGTAACCTTGTCACGAGCTTCCATTACAGGAATAGCTTTACCTATGACTTTCATCGTCTCTCTTGCCATGTTAACGCCTCCCTATCTTCCTAGACGCAGCCTGAATGGACTCAATTATTTGAGTATAACCGGTGCACCGGCACAGGTTACCCTGTATCCCTTCCTTTATCTCTTCCTCAGAAGGGTTAGGGTTTTTATTAAGTAATGCTTTAACCGACATAATCATTCCCGGTGTACAAAAGCCACACTGTACTCCGAAGTTCTCTACAAATGCCTCCTGAATCGGGTCAAGCTCTCCAGTCTCAGGATTTCCCAGTCCCTCGATGGTCAAGATTTCCTTCTCTTCGCATTCAATGGCCAGAGTCAGACAGGACAAAGTAGGTATTCCATTTATTAAAACGGTACATGCCCCGCACTCCCCCCGGTTACACCCAATCTTGGTACCGGTCAAATTCAACTTTACCCTCAAAACGTCGGCTAAGGTCTCATTGGCACCGATGTCTAATATATGTTCTTTGCCATTTACTACAAGCTTTACCGTCTTCCTGGTAGCTATTGCTTTCACAAGCATCAACTCCTCTCTATACCTGTAGACTATTTAACTTAGGTCTGATTTCTCTGCCTTCGTTCACGCCAAGTGATATAGGGTGTTTCCAGCCTTTGCTCCCAAGGAATGTAATCAGCTTTTTGATAGTCTCCCTTTGTATAGGAGCCATCATACGGAGCCTTAATAAATTCTCTTTGCTCATTCGGAGGAGCTTCCTGGAACATCAATTTCCCCCTCTCGCGCCACAATTTAAGAACCTGGCAAAGTGTGGGCACTTGCTCGCCGGGGATGGACAGGCAGACTTCGGTTGGATCTACACCCATTGTCCCAAAAACACCGTGGCAGCCCAATGTGTAACGGGCTTCACCAGATAAATAAGCGGCAACCCAGCTAGAAGAACAGGTACCAGGACCAGTCTCACCAATAACAGCTTTTCCGGTAAAGTATTGCAAAGCCCTGCAGGCCATTGTAGTCTGCCTCGGGTTACCTATGATGGTAACTACATCAGGGTCAAATGGGCAATCACTCAGGGGTGAAATGGCAAAATACCTTATATCGGGAGGAACAATCCAATAGTGGTTTCTTAGATTTCTCCGGCTAGCTGCCAGGCTGCCAAAAATTCCAAGCTTGGCTGGCTCACCAGAGGATGGGTCTGTTCGTGCATGTTTTAAGCCCGTCATAAGGCGCTCATCTACAGTAGTTAAGCCAATATAGGCGTCTCCATTACAAACCGGTGGGTCCGGTCTGTTCCTTATTCCCTCTAAAATGTATGTTTCACCTCTGAATCGGGCTCTCTGTATGAATTGGCAATGGACCAGTTTGAGGTTACCTTTATATATGTATTTCTCCAATTCGGGCGGGAGGGAACTGGGCGGAAACCAAGCTAGAGCCACAGGGTCACCATATAACTGTAGCTCGCTTATAAGAACCTCTCCCTGTTTCTTAGGCGGCCAATCACACCACTCCCTGGCATAAACTGACCAATCATAATTAGTCATTTCTTAATATCAGCCTCTCAAGTTTTTCCCTATAATCAATAAGGCTCCCCTTCATATCACCACCCCCCCCTCGATGGCCCGTTCCTATGCTTTCCCCCACCTCTCCAGAAATTTCTCTTTGACCTCAGGATTGACCAACCACGTGGGCCATTCTCCACGAAAAATCTGCCCAATTTGCTCATAGGCCCTTCGCTTTATTTCGGAGACAGCATACTCAGAGAAGAAAGCAGAGTGAGGAGTAAGGATTACGTTCTCCAGTTTAAGGAAGGGGTGGTCCAAAGTAAAAGAGCCTCCTTCTATTACATCCAGCCCGGCACCGGCAATATAACCATGAGTAAGAGCGGTATATAAAGCCTCCTCATCAGCGATACTAGCCCGGGCACAATTAACAAAATAAGCTGTTGGTTTCATCTTCTTGAATTCTTCTATCCCCAACAGGTGCTGGCTTTCTTGGGTTAGGGCAGCATTGACTGAAATGAAATCTGATTCCCTAAGCAGGTGGTCAAGTGTTACCGATTCCACGCCTGATTCCTTAAATACATCGGCGGGCAGGCAAGGGTCGAAGGCAATAACCTTTAGTCCAAAGCCTTTGGCTTTGGGGACAACAAGACGCCCGGTTCTACCCAAACCAATTATCCCCAAGGTTTGCCCCTTTATCCGAAACATAGGCGGTAGCCTTTTCCTTTTTTCGGCTTGGGTAGTAATAGTCCACTTCCCTTCCCGTATCTGTCTATCAAGACGAACGAGTTGTCTGGCACAAGCAACGATAAGTGCCATGGTATGCTCAGCCACTTCCTCTGAGCAGTAATCCCCGCCAAAAGAAACACAGATACCGTAATCAGTAGCCGCCTTAACATCTATGCCATCGTAGCCCGTTCCGGTACAATGAATCAGCTTACACTTACGAAGCTTGCTTATTGCCTTTCCGGTAATCCAGAAGGCTAGAATCGCATCAGCATCTTGTGTAGCGGCAATAAGTTCATCCTCTGTCTTACAGGGAATAATGGAAAGCTCAGCACCTATCTTCCGGCACTCCTCCTCATCCCCAATGTAGTGGGGTACGGTCTGTACTACTTTAAAAGCCATGGCATACCTCGTAGAATACTTTTTGCTTTACCTAATAAGCAGACTGGTCAGCCAAGAACCGGTTGAGACACGACGATACAAAGCCCCATTCTAGGCATAATCTCTCATCTGTGCACATTCTCAGCTTAGGTCTGTTTTTTACGATGCCTACAATTCCTGCAGTAAGGTGTTACCTTTAAATGTGAAGCCGTGCTCCGCATAATAAGCACCGGTTATTTCCAAAGGTTTGAGCGCAGTGTGCTCGTCTAATTCAGACCCGGTAAAGACTAACGTAGCGTCCTTGGCATCTCCAGCCCATAACTCCCCGTATTTGGTCGGCTTTTTGTCTGGACTGCCTACTCGTATTAGCTGGTTCAGTAGTGGTTTCTGGGAGTCGTAGTAAGCAGACGGGAAATGTATTATGTTTAACCGCGGTGAGCCAAAAGGAGGCGGTAGCTCACTCTGAGATATCTTCTTGCTTATCTTCATCGACCCATAGACGACTCTCTCACCATGAGATTCAACAAAAGAGCCGAATCTAGTCCCAGGACCAAACTCGCCAAAGGCTGGATTCACGGCAAAAGCACCTTTATTGCTATGACCAATGTAGACCCGGCCCAATATCTTAGGGTAGCCCATAAACCAGCCCCTAAGCACGGAAAAGTCTTTGTCCACCCAGATATAGGTACACTTGACTCCCTCAATACCTTTGACACGGCAACGCACAAAGATGGCACATTCCTTATACTGCGCTCTCTCTGGGTTACGAACTAATAAATCTTTGTCGCCTTCCCAAACTGAGAGCCAGTCTCCGAACCAGCAGCTACAGCCATCAGGCTCCTCCGCGGAAAGCTCATAAGGCTCAGGTAGGAGTTTTCGGATCTCTGCCAGGTCAGCTTTAAAATTGATGGCCATCACCGCTGAGGAGTGATGCCAGGGGAGGTCACCTACGAGCTGGGTTCGTCCCTCCGGTGACAACGGGTGACAAAAACCTTTAAGTTCTGAATTCATGCCTATAATTCCTTCCTTATTTATTTTATCACGCTAGTGGTTGTTTTTGAGAATCGTTTACTTCCTGCGTACTCTTCTATTGCTTCTTTACTCATCATCCTTTGCGTCGTAAATCGTCACCCGTACTGCCTTACCCTTGTTATCCATTTCAGGGCAGGCGCTGACAACCACCAGGAGGTCCATCTCAGCGCGCAAGTCCATGTGGTCTGGTTTGCCAGGTTCGGGGTGATATTTATCTATCATTCGCAGGATTTTACCATCAGGGGTTATCTCCATACCCTGGAACATGTTGAATGGGCTAGGCATATCTTCCGGGGCAATATCGTAGCCCTCTAGTCCCTGCTGGAAGTTCTCCCAGCATCCGTGATCGGGAAGGTCTTCTCTTTTTTTGATGCTCCTCATATCAAAATCACGCCTAAGCCACTCACCACCTTGCTGCCACAACCGCCACCACTCATCATACCCCGACTTGCTACAAGTGCCATATTGCATGTCGTGTGTGCCCTTATAAGTATCCTCAAGAATCGTCATCATGGGGTTATTCAACTTTGAATAAAGCTTGTGACCAGTGCTTATGAAGACCCTACGCTGGTTTGTCTTTGTTCTGGCCTGGTCAAACCTTTCCCTCAGGTTATGAAGGTTAAAGCAGGCAAAGTCAACAACAGACTCAGCACTAACACGAATTATCTGTCCCTTCTTCATCTTGAATGATTTGCCACTGTTCCTGGGTACGACCACATCTTCTATCACCTTCATTTATGTAATATCCTCCTTGCAGATTTTCACTTTCTAATCAAGAGACTTTATCCCACCACGTTCACTACGAAATCTCTTCTTAAATATACCACCCAGCCCGCTTCTTCTGGACTGACTTGGTCAGGCTCTCATCCGCCTCATCAAGCCAGGGAGCCACAGAGCCGTCTGGGGAAAGATTGCAACCACGGCAAAGCAAGCTGCCTCAACACCAAGGAATGGCCATATGGAACGGAAGATGTCTCTCATGCTTATATCCGGAGGAGCGATTGCCTTCATGTAGAACAGGTTACAGCCAAAGGGTGGTGTTATGTAAGACATGACAATATTGATAACGAAAAGGGTCCCAAACCAGATTGAGTCGAAGCCCAACTTTTCCATTAGAGGAAAAGCCAGAGGGCAAACAATCCAAATGATAGCTATAGGGTCGATGAACATCCCCATGATGAAGACAATGCCCATTATCAACATGAGAGTACCCCAGCGACCCAATTCCAATCCTAGCAGTATCCCGTTTACGAACTGTATACCGCCTAAGGCAGTATATACGGAGGCAAAAGCAATAGCACCAAATATAATCCACATATTCAGGGCACTAATTCTAAAACTGTCGGTGCTTGCCTGGCGGATAGTTTGCCAGTTAAACCTGCGGTGGATAATAAGAATTATCAGGAGGGCAAGGACACCTACACCACTCGCCTCAGTAGGAGTAGCGATGCCAAAGAAAATCGACCCCAAGACAGCCACAATGGTGAGTGAGGGCAGGATTACTGTTCTAAGAGATGCAATCTTCTCTTTCCAAGAGGTTTCCACTGTAGTCGCCGGGCAGGACGATGGATTGATCAAACCTTTAATAACTATGTAGACGATGAACATTAAAGCCATGACGATACCAGGCCCCATACCAGCGAAAAACAGTTGCCCAGCTGATATTTCGGCAATTATAGCCATCTGGATCATGACTATGCTAGGCGGGATAAGAATCCCCAGTGTTGATGGACCAGCTACGGTGCCTACAGCCAGATCCTTATCATAACCGTGCTTACGCATAGCCGGGATGGCTATCAGCCCCATGGTAACCGCGGCAGCACCAGATATCCCGGTCATAGCCGCAAATATGGCACATATAATCACCACTCCTATAGCAATGCCACCTCTTAGACGACCTGACCAGATATACATTGTATGGAACAGACCATCAGCTATGCCTGAAAGTTGCATCAGAACTCCCATACATATAAACAAGGGAATAGCTATAAAAGAGGTCCTCACCATAGTGCCATATGTGGAGGTGATAAACAGGTATAAACTGTTAAAGTCCCACAGCAGGAGAGTCGTGAACAGGGCGACACCGCCCAAAGCCCAGGCAATTGGAATCCCCAATATGAGGAGTGCTATTAGACTGCCAAACATCAGCAGGGTCATGAATTCAACGCTCATTGTGTTTCCTTCCCAGTAACCAAAGTCACCACATAGCGGTAAAGTGACGCTAATCCTTGAAGTAACAGCAGTAAACCGGCTAAAGGTACCATGATCTTAACCGGGTAAACAGGGGCGTGAAAAGGCGTATCACAGACCTCTAGATAGCTCAGTGAGTCCCAGGCAAATTCACCGCCATGCCATAGCAGGACAAAACAGATGGCAAAAAGAAGAGGCGTAGTAATCAATATATCAATAAGCATGCGTGTTCTTAAAGAAAATTTCTCGTAGATAACATCCACCCTGATATGTGCGTTATAGAGTAACGCATAGGCACCACCAATGACAAAATAGACAGCAAATATACGCTGGCTTGTTCCATAAGCCCATATGGTAGGGGCATCAAAGGCATACCTTACCACTACCTCATAAACTATTATAAGAACACCTGGATAAACCAGAAAGCCAAAGAGCTTTCCTGACCAGTCACTGATTGAATCAATAATCCTAGCAACTTTGGCCATTGGCCCCCTTCCTCACAAGGGCAGGGCTGCTTAGCCCTACCCTTGTGATCATACATTCATATTACACTGCTTTCGAGAGATATGAACCACTGTTACAGCACATGCCCCAAATAGCTCATGTGCTTATTACTATTAACAACTTTCGTAGAAGTTAAGCAGTTGCTAATCTATGATTCCCCTAATTCTCAGGAAATCCTTTAGCTTTCCAGCCATTTCAGCGAACTCAGGGTTGCCTTCTGACATCTTATCTACAACCTTTATCGCCGAGCTAGCCAATGTTTTCACATCTGATTCGGGCAGGTACTGTACAGTATGACCCCAGTTTGCTATCATGTCAGCTTGGTTTACGGCGCTCCTCTCAGAAGCACGCTCAAGATTGAATCTCCCGGTGGCAACCACAGCCGCATCTACGATTGCCTTGAGGTCATCAGGTAATGAATTCCATGTATCCAGATTTATGGCAATCTCGCTACAGTAGTAACCAAAGCCAGGTTTGACAGTATACTTTGTAACCTCATGGAAACCACGGGAATACTGGGAGGATAAGGCAGCGTATATCTCACCATCAACAACGCCTCTCTCCAGTGCTCCATAAAGCTCTCCCCCGGGGATATAGGTAGACCTTATTCCTGCCTCTGTCAATGACTCTGCAATCTGACCTAGGGCTCTAATTACCTTCCCCTCAAAGGATTTCAAACCTGTAACCGGGAAATTGGTCAAGAGTTGAAGCTGATCTACCGGGAAGGCATGCACAAGGTAGAGGTTATCCTCCGCGTAGGCTTCCCGTACTGCTTCCTCTGCACCTATTAAGTCCAAAACAATGTAGCCATCAACGGCACTTGGTATGGTAAAGGGGAAGAACCCAGTAAAAGCAGATAAGCCATTGGTCTGTTCTGTCCACTGCCCGCCTTCACTAAAGTGCCCTTCTATCACACCCCTAGCTACGGCTTCGTATGTCTCGTTATATGGCATTAACTCATCTCCACCGTAGGGAGTTGTTATAATTCGCCCATCACTGGCTTCCTCAACTATTTCACAGAAATATTCAAGGCTCTGGTACTCAGGATGGTCACTCCTAGGAGCAATACAGGGCATACGCCACTCATACACCTCGGCTTCGGGTTCAGGTGTTGGAGTTGGCGCTGGTGCCGGGGCGGGAGCTGGGGCCGGGGTTGGTTCTGGAGCCGCACAGCTGATAGCAAACAAGCTAACAATTAACAACAACGTTAACGAGAGTAACAAGATCTTCTTTTTCACCAATAAAAACTCCTCCATTTAGATTTTGGTCTACTAAAGATTACCCACTACCTCATTTCTCACCCCCCTTCTGCACGTTTACTATTTAGGAACTCTGCAATTGTTTCAATCATTGAAAACCAGTAATCGAAACAATTGCAAATGGTTGTCACTTGTCCAACAATAGCGAAGGCTATTACCCACTTAAGAGAAAGAACTGAACGATTTCAAGCTAGCGGGAAAAGAAAGGAACCCCTAGCAACTCAGTTTTCTCCTGGTAAACCCCGCCTACACTCCAGTATCCCCACCCACTCACAAAAATAACAAGGGACTCAGGCGTACCCCCACGCTTGAGGGTTTCTGAGCCCACTCCTAGTTAAAGTACTGGACACTACTATTATCTATTATCACTAAAGCTCCATGTTAAACCCAAATTTACCACTTGCCCTAACGTCCACCGGGGTGCTCAGCCAACCGGGTCTTCGCCTAGTTGGTCACCATCGGTCCGGGCATTTACCTCCCAAAAATTCCTTCATCTGAGCATAATAACCCACATTATTCATGTTGTCAAGTGGCTTCCAGCCAAGCTATTAAAATCAGGTCACAGGGGTGACGAGATTCACAAGCAACCCTTGACCTTCGGCGTGCGGTTTGAGCTACAGGGTACGATGCCGAACATACCAGATGAGATTCCACACAGTAGTAGCTACAGCTATACCAATGATTAGCCATACCCACCAGGTGAGGCCGCCCTGTGGCAGAGTTGGTTCTGGCTTCGGCATCGGCGACGGTGCCGGTGTTGTATGTTCAGAAGGTGAAGTTGGCGTGGATTCTTCAGCAGCATACTTCACCGTACCCATTTGCTGATACCGCGGAAGATATGCGGTAACATTAATCGTCCCAAATCCAATTTTGACCTCAGCTTCGGTAAGCTCCGCCTTAACACTGTAGTCACCCGATTCAGCCTCAGCAGGAAACTCAAGCGGCACATCAATATTTATTTCAGCAACATCACCTCGCTTAGAAGGAAAGGGGTCAATGGCAACGGTATAGCTTGAATTGAGTATTAC
>Ga0180438_10008372_pt1 | contig 13169 bp, 8 predicted proteins | sample SS_ome_12_FD_132455 | JGI IMG/M metagenome (GOLD analysis project Ga0180438, IMG submission 132455) | Hypersaline lake sediment archaeal communities from the Salton Sea, California, USA - SS_3_D_2 metaG | ecosystem: Environmental > Aquatic > Non-marine Saline and Alkaline > Hypersaline >... | reverse complement strand
CGAGACGGCCTTGGCGGGGATGGCCGTTTGCGAACAGCCGATTTGCGACAATCCGAAGGTCCGCAACGTGGGCTGCGGGCGGCGCGAATCGGCCGACGTGCCGAGGGCTTCCCGGCATTTGTCGAAAAGGGCGCCGCCGGCGGTGGCCACGTTGAGGTATAGGTACTCGGCCAGGACGTCGCTGGCCGCCTCGAATTCGGACGCGTCCAGGTTGTCGCCCAGGTGAATCAAATACGCGTCGTCGAAGGGGCCGACGTTTTCGTCGAACGTGGGCAGCCGGGCAGCGGGATTGCCCGGGTAACGGCCAACGCGCGTGAAATGATGCAACTCGCTGAGGCTCACGTAGGCGTTGGCGTTGGCCAGGTCCTTGGCCTCCGGCCGACGTCCGGTGGAGTGCGTGAGGATGCCGCACATGCCCTCGTGGGGCAGGCCGGCGTCGGCCAGGACGATCCGCACGGCATAGGCCACGTCGAGCACGGTACCGCCGCCGGTGCCGCCCGAAAGCGACGCCACAATAAACACGCGCGGAGCCTTGTTGCGAACGGCCATGCCCGTCTCTTCCGCCGATGCCGCCAGCTTTGCGGGATCGGTCATGGCGGCCACGGCGGTTCGCAGTCGGTCGAAGAGTTGTTCGGTGTGGTCGACCAGCGCCAGGCGTCCCAGGGGGCGCAAGCCTTCGGTTCGAAGGGAGCGGGGGATGTTGTAGAGCCATCGCCGGCTGAGCCATCGCAGGAACGCGTCCGAATCGTCGCGGTAGTCCTGGCGCTGGCGCAACTTCATCACCAGGGTCTGATCGGCGTCCAGTCCGATGCCGCCTTCGCTGCTGGTGACTTGCGCCACGTCGTGTGCGTCGGTGTCGATCAGCAGCATTTGCAGGGCGGGGACTTCGCTGAGATTCTCGAATCGATCGTGCAAGCGCCGGTGCAGGCGGGCAAGCGTGCGGGCCCCGGTGCCGCCGATTCCCACCACCAGCGTCGGGCGCAGCCCAATTTCTTCCGGCGTCACTTCGAGCGGCGGCAGCGTCTTGATCTCGCCGGTCATCTCGGGCAACGATGGTGCCGCGAGCGGTTCGTCGGGGGGGCCGGTCATCGGCGTTTCGACCCCCCGTGATTCTCTGCCGAGCACCATCGTCTGGGTGTCGCTCGCACTCGGCTTATTCGGCAATGGTTCCGACAAGGTCTTTGTTTCAGGCGCCGGCGCCGCCTGAGACGCTTGGTCCGGCACACGCGTTCCCGTGGCGGGGGACCGGCTTTCGAGCAAACGCTCGATCATCTCCCGGCAGCTTGGGAACCGTTGCTCGGGATCCTTCAGCAGCGCCCGGGCGATCGTGGCCCGGTCGGATTCCGGCAGCGGCGCCAACTGGGGCTTGCTATGGAGGTGTTGGGCCGCCAACTGGGCGGGCGTTCGGCCGGGGAACGGCAACACGCCGGTGAGCATCTCCTGGTAGACGATCGCCAGGCTGTATTGATCGCTGCAGAGGCTGGGACGCCCGTCGAACACTTCCGCGGCCGCGTAGACCAAGGTCAGACCGCCCATCAGCGACGCGGTCGCGCTGCGGACGTCCTTGACCAGTCCGAAATCGGCCACTTTGACGTGGCCGCTGACGATCAAGAGGTTCTCCGGTTTGATGTCGAGGTGCTGAAGCGAGAAGTTCCCGCTCATGTAGTCGAGCGCCTCGGCGGCGTCGTGCAAATAGATGAGCAACTCGTCGCGCGGGATTCCCGGCAATCCGGACTCCTGGCATTCCTGGTAGCGGTCCTTGAGGCTCGCGTCGGCCAGCTCGGTGATGATGATGAGTTGGCCGTCGACGACTTCGATGCGCTCCAAGGAGAGCAGGAAGGGATGTCGCACCTCCTTGATTCGGTTGAGCGCCTTCAGTTCACAGGCCGCCCGTTCACCGTCGAGATGTCCGTAGACGAACTTGATCGCCTTGCTCAGCCCACCCGGCGCATCGGCCTTCCAGACCTCGCCGTAGCCACCGGCCCCGATCTGTTCTTTGATCGTGTAGCCGGCGATGAGTTCGGCAGTTTTGCAGGCTGAGGGTGACATAAGTTATTCGTATGAAGTTGATGTGCCTCGGACCACGCCGCGACCCCGGGCCGGTCAGGTGTATTGCGGTCCAAGAATGACTCGTAAGCTTTTCTACGTACGGCGGATTTACGGTGCGTCTCGAAAACGGATTGCCGATCCGTATCGCAGGTCGTGTCTGACTTTGTCTCCTTACCGTTCCTCAAACTGGCGTCACGTATCTCGAGGGAGTCGCCGGCCCGGCCGGGACCCGCAGCGAGTCGACCGGGTGGGGAGTCCCGAAAAGATCTCCCTGGCCGAGGCGGCATCCCAGTTCACGGCAAATCCGCGCGTCGTCCTCTGCAGAGACGCCGGCGGCGATGATCTCGCAACCGAGATCGCCGCCTGCGCCGACGACGGACCGAATCTGCTGTTGATGCTCGACGTTATCCTGGAGGCCCCGAACAAGCGACTCGTTGAGCTTGACGAAATTGGGGGGGACCTCCGTCTGTTGTAACAACTGTATGGTGGCGGCGGAAAAGCCGCTGTACGAGATGCCGATCCCCAACTCGCGAAGACACCGGCGGAAATCGAGGCAGTGTGGCACGTCGCTGGCCGCGCCTTCGGGCAATTCAATCACCAACTGCCGCTTCACGGCAACCACGTCGCGCAGCCTGATGAGCGATTCGAGCAACCGATCGGCACCCAACTCCGAAGCGTCGAGGCCGACGAACAGGAACAGACCTTCGGGCAGGCCGGCGGCCTCTTCGGCGGCAATCAGGCGGCGCAAGCGGCGGAAACGCCCGACGAGCCGGCAATCGGTGGCCCGCACCATGCGATCCGCGCAAGGTTGGCTTTCCCCGTCGTCTTCGCGGGCTTCATAACCCAGCGGCCGCCCCACCTCGAGGCTGATGATCGGATCGAAAAGCGTGCGAATGCTGCACTGCACGGTGATTTCCTGCAGCCGGCGAACCGCGCGGGTGATGTCCCTTGAAACGTCTTCTCGGGCGACCACCGACGAGTCCATACCGAATTGCTCAGGCCCCATCACTTGGGTCACCGTGGTCTGGGTCACGCGCGAGGAGCGGCAGAAGAAGCCGAATTCCACGTTGGCGATCAGCAGAATGTCGCCGTCGCTGAGCAGCGCTTCGCCGATCCGCCGGCCGTTGACGTAGGTGCCGTTCGTGCTGGCAAGATCGCGGATCCGATACTGTTCGCCATCGAACGAAATCGTCGCGTGTTCCCGCGACACCCGGCCTGAGTCGATCTGCAAATGGGCCGACTCGTTTCGGCCGATCGTAAACGGGAACTCATCCAGGGGAGTCTTCTCCGGGATGGAGCCTTTGGCGCCGTAGTGTTCCAGCCACGGTTGGTCCGCCGCAGCGTCAGGTGTCTCTTCTGCTGACATGTGTGTGGTCACATCAAAGGGAAAAAATGGTCGCGCTGCGCGCCCGAAGGTAGGCCACAGTGTGTACACTCTCGTCAATCGGCACGCGCACTCCGCGGCCGTCGCTTCGACGAACTCTGCAATAAAGTATAGCATCGGTTTAACGTACCGGCCCGGCAGTGGGGGAGAGGAAACCGTCGGCGGCTTGGAGCTTTCTCCTTGCCGGCCGCCCAGGGTAACCTAGAGTTGACACGGGTTCAATTTGCGCGCCTGCCGCGGGGTCAGCGGGGCACTTCCCGGGGGGCGAAATTTCGCACGCGACGCCAGGATACACAGGATTCCCGTCCGATGACATCGCAGCCTCTGAAAGTACTGATTGTAGCGGAAGAACGCCGCGTTCTGCGGCATTTGTCGAAATCCCTCAGCGCGTTCGGCTACGCCGTGCAAGGAGTCGCCGATTGGCAAATGGCCCTGGATGCCCTCGACGTGCGTCCCCCCGACGTGCTGATTGTCGATTCCCAGCCCAACGCGCAGGCGGCCTTGGAGTTTTGCGGCTCGGTAGACCGGCGGGTACGTCCCGGTCATGTACACACGTTCCTGATCGTCCAGCGGTCCGGTCCGCGGGAGCTGACCGAGGCCCTGGAAGCCGGCGTGGACGACTTCCTCGAAAAGCCGATCGTCTACGGTGAGCTATTGGCCCGGCTTCGCGCGGCGGCACGGATTCTGGAGTTCGAGCGGCGGGTTGGGCAGCAGGCGGGCGTTGATCCGCTGACGCACCTTCCCAGCCGAGCCCTGTTCGGCAGTCGTCTCCGCCGTGCGTTGACCGCCAACCGCGAAAGCCGCGAACCGGCGGCATGCGTTCTGATCGACCTGGATGCTCTGGACCGGATCAATCATCTCCACGGCCACCCGGCCGGAGATCGGGCCCTCAAGGCAGTGGCCGAAGTCTTGGGCCAGGTCTGTGATCCAGCGGATCTCGTGGCGTCGTTCGGCGGCGGCCGCTTCTGTGCACTGTTGGACAAGTCGTCTGAAGACGAAGCCGTTGCCTGGGCCCAGCGGGTTCGCCAGGCATTGGCCGAAATGGACTTTTCCGTGGGGGAGAGCCAGGTGCGGCTGACGGCCAGTTTTGGGGTCGTCGGGCTTAGGCCGGTCGTGCAGACCCCGGAGGAGGTCCTTGAACATGCCGCCCTTGCCCTGGGAGCTGCCAAGAGTTCCGGCCGCGATTGCGCGGTCCGCTACGGAGAATTCGACGGCGACGCGGAAGCGTGGGCCGACTTCGGCGCGCCGGGAAAGCTCTTCGACCGGACGCTGGCCCGGCACATCATGACCCCCTGTACCGTCGTGCTGCCGGGCGACGCCACCGTGGGGGAAGCTGCCGAATGGTTCCATCGCACGCGAGCCGAGGCCCTGCCGGTGGTCGACCAGTACGGCAAATTGGCCGGCCTGGTATTCGCGTCCAGCGTGTTGGAAGGCCCCCCGGGAATCGACCTGGCCTCGCTGCCGATCCTCGACCTGGTAACCACCGACGTGCCCGTTTACGACGAAACCACCGGTTTCACGAAAATGAAGGACTTCTTCACGCACGATTCGAGGTCGCTAATCGTGGTGGTCGACGACGACGTGCCGACGGGCTTCGTCACGCCCAACAGCCTTGCCGCGCTGAGCAGCCCGCTGACGGCCGAGAGCTTCGCCTGCACGGGGCCGCTCACCAACGACAGCCAGTTTCTGGTGGTGCCCGATCTGTGTCCGCTCAGCGACGGCTGAGGCGGCTTCGGCTTTGCGGACCGAACTGCGTCAATTGCCGGGTTGCGCCGGTTTCCCGATCACCGCGGTGAAATAGCTTCGCACCACGCGGTCGAAATACTCCGGCCGCAGTTCCATCGGCAACTCGTTGTAGGTGCAGAAGTTCTGGATCTGGGTCAGCAAGTCGCGCGGATGGCAACGCCGCATGGGACGCTGGAAGGGGCGGTAATGCGTGTCGATCAGGTAGTCGACTTCCTCCTTGCGGTACGGGCACCCGAACGATTGCGCGTAGAGTTCAAACAGCCGATGGAATTCCTCCTCGTCGGCATCGGCGATCTCGATCTTGTACGGAATCCGCCGCAAGAACGCGTCGTCGACCAGATCTTCCGGTTCCAGGTTGGTCGAGAAGATGATCAATTGCTCGAAGGGGACCTGAAACTTCCTTCCGCTGGCCAGCGTGAGAAAGTCGTGCCGGTTTTCCAACGGGACGATCCAGCGGTTGAGCAGCTCGGCGGGCTCGATCCGTTGGCGGCCGAAATCGTCGATTAGCAAGCAACCGCAGTTGCTTTTCAGTTGCAGCGGCGCTTCGCCGACCTTGGCGTGGTGATCGTGGCGGATTTCGAGGCTGTCCATGGTCAACTCGCCGCCGACCACCACCGTGGGGCGACGGATCTTGACCCAGCGGAGATCGTGCTCGGCTGCCTTCAGAAGACTGTTCTCGTCCTCTTTGACGATTTCGTGGTAGGCGGCGTCGAACAGCTTGATCAACTGTCCGTCCTCGATCAGCGTCTGGGGAACCCAGATGTGCTGTCCGAAGCAACTGGTGATCCGCCTCGCAAGCGTCGACTTCCCGTTCCCTGGGGCACCGTACAAGAACAAACCGGCACCCGAATTCACCGCCGGGCCGAGGTCCTCGAACAGGTTCGGGTCGACCGAGATGTCGGAGAAGGCCCGAGAGAGCTGTTCCCGCTTCGGGGCCTCCGCGCGAATCGTCTGGGCGTCGACCGAGAGCACGTAGTCGACCAGCGGCACCGGCGCCGCTCCCACGTAGGCGCAGGCAGCCGCCGCCGTGTGGGCGCGCTCGCGCCCTTGCTCCGTCAGCGAATAGTGATAGTCGTTCAGCGGAGCCGAGCCCGTATGCACCAGGATCTGACGCGACCGCAACTCCAGAAAAAGCCCTTCTAGAATGCCAAAGGGCAGACTGATCTGTTTGGCGATTCCGCGGCCGCTATTGGTGCCCACAATCGCCAGGTGTTTGACAATCAACGATTCGATCAAAGACGTGGTCAGACCGGTCTCTTCGATCGACCGGGGTGCCTCCGGGCGGAATCCCTCGGCGGCCAGCAGCGTGGCCAGCAGTCCTTCCCGGGGCTCGGGCGTGGTGGTCGTGGTTGACATAGTTCAAGTGTCCGCAATAGTCGACGCGTCCGCAGATCGACGCACGTCCACGGACCGCGATGAATGAACCGGGCAAAGAAGCCATCAACCAAACTCTACCTTATGTCATACCTCTCGGGCGGCGAAGCCGAGAACATCGGCCGCCTGCGACGCCCTCAAAATGTCGGTCGTCGTGCGGCAATAGGTGTGCCACTTGTGGGGGGCTGCGCGATATGGTTGGCCGCATCACTCCGCGACAAGAGTGAAATTCTCGGCGTTCCCGGCGGCGGCATAGGCGGCGGCCGTCGCCTCCAACCGTTTGTGTGGTGGTCCGTGGATCGTCAATGGCCGCGGGGCGAGCATGCCGAGCACCTCGGGAACATCGCAGACGCGCAACACGTTGAGAAACTGCGGGGCGTCGTTCTCCATGTGCGAAAGCGGCGGCTTGCTGAGAATCGCGCCGGCAATGTCCGCTTCCCACAAGGCCGCGTATGCCGCCAGCAAACCGGCCGCGCCTTGGCCGGCCACGTAGACGGGGACTTTGCCGTCGTATTTGGCACGCAGATACCGGGCCGCGGCGATTACGTCCCGAACCCGGCCCGTGTCGACCGTGCGCCCCAACAGCACGTGGCATCGCGCGACGTAGTTGGGCGGGTTCTTCTGCGTCCAACGCGTTCCGCCGACGCCTCGGGGCTGGGTGCGATAAACGAGGTCGCTCTCTCGGTGGATGCGCTGGAGGAACTCAGGAAGCGGGGCGTTCGCCTCGGGCCCGTGCACTACCAGCAACACGCGCCCGACCGCGTCGCCGCGTTTGAATCGGCGATCGAGGATTAAGCGGCTTTTGATCCCCGGTTCAGTTTCCAGATCGGCGTTTTCGGGGTCGACTTGTTCGAGCAGCTTCGCCGGCGGGATCCGCACGGGGAAACTGCCGAACGTGACCCGGCGGAGTTCCTTCACCAGGGTCGATTTCCACGAGTCGAACTCCCCTTTACCCGGCGGATCGACCTTCGCCATGGGGACGAAGTGCCGATCAATCGTCGTGTTTAACTCGTCCTGAGGGAGGTCGGAATCCTCGGGGAACACGCGGAGTTTCTCCGGGGTGATTGGGTGTTTTCGGTCGTTGCCGGTCCGGATCACCAGGTCGACTTCGCTGTCGGCGACGGGCCTGGGGTCGCCCGTCAAGTGCAGGTTGATGAAACGGTAGGCCGCCTGCCGGATGTCCTGCCGGTAGGCGTGGCCGCCGATGCTGACCACTGCGTCGACCCGGTCGCCAACTCCGTACAAGCTGTAAACCCGTTCCAGCCGGTTGATCACTCGGTCGTTGGCGTCCATCGGGAAGATGCGATCGGCGTCGCTGTTAACGAACAGCAGCGGCCGCGGCGCAATCAGAGCGGCGATCCGCGTCCACGGCCACTGGAAGGTGTTGTAGAGGAACATACAATCGCAGTGGCCGTTGATCACGCGATTGGTCACGTAGGACGGCAGATCGGCCATGCCGCTGACGGGCACGGCGACTTTCGCGCGGGGGTCGGCCGCGGCGATCCAGAACGTGGCCGCTCCGCCGCCGCTGATGCCGGTGACCGCGATTCGTTGCGGATCGACGTCGTCACGGCCGGTAAGATAATCGATGCCGCGGATGCCGTTGAGACACTCGACTCCCGCCGGCGTGTAGCCACGCGAGTGCCACCACCAGCGGCCTTCGCGATAGGTGCCATGGTGGATGGCGGCGATTTCGCCGAGCTGCAGCGTGTCGACCACGAGGCAGACGTACCCGTGCCTGGCGAACCAGATGCCGTGCGACTGGAAGGCCGTCTTGTTGCCGTCGCGGCCCCGACCGGAATGTCCGCAGACGTAAAACACGGCCGGCAGCCGCTGGCCCTTCTTGGCGTCGGCCGGTCGATAGAGATTCCCGGTGACGTAGAGTCCGGGTCGGCTCTGATAGTGGAGCATGTCGACCCGATAGCCGTCGCCCTCGAGCGTCCCGGTAATCGTGGCCTTCAGGGGCGATTTGACCGGCGTCGACGGCAGCCCGAGCATGTGATAGTACTCGTCCCGGTATCGGGCACGACGCTGTTTCCAATCCTCGACCGATTCCACGTCCGGCAGAAACCGATCGTGGAGTTTCTCGGCCTCGCGGGCGAGGTATCGCTGGATCATTTCATCGCCGGGCTGGCCACGGTCGGCCGGGCCATACTCCTGGCCGCTGGCCAAGGAGCCGGCGACCGCGAGTACGAGGAGCATCCAGAGGGAGAATCTCATGGCTTGAGTTCCTGAGGGCTGGGGGCTGTCGGTCCTCGAACACGCCGGGCCGAATCCGGCCGGAAGGGCCGACGGATTTCCAGCGCGTCAGGATACCAGAACCGGTCGCGAAAGTGCAAGTTTTGCGGATGCTGGGGCGAGTCGCGTCCCCTTCTAGCGCAATCGTTGTGAACCGCAACCTGCCGGACCCTCACGGCCTGAGAATTACCTTCATCAGACCGTCTTTTCCCTCGTGCAGCCGCCGAAACCATGCCGCTCCTTCGTCCAACGGGGCCACCGCACTGATCAGCGATTCCACGTCGATCGCGCCGCGCGTAATCATTTCGATGCAAGCCGGCCACTCGCCCCGCGAGGCACACGACCCGTAGAGCGTGATCTCCCGGGTGACCACGGTCTGCAGCGGCAACGAGACCTGGGGTGTGAGGTTGCCGACCAGGGCCACGGATCCTCCTTTGCGGACGGAGGTGATGGCCGTCGTAACCGTGGAGGGGATTCCGACGGCCTCCACGGCCAGGTCGGCTCCCAGGCCGCCGGTTCGCCGGAGCACTTCGGCCGCCACGTCAGACTGTTCAGGCGAGAGGGTTTCATCGGCCCCCATGCGCAGGGCCAAGTTCAGCCGATGTTGGTCCAGGTCCACTGCAATGATCCGTCCGCAACCCGCGGCCCGCAGTCCCTGGACGGCCAGCAGCCCAATCATTCCGCTCCCGATGACCACCGCCGTGTCGTTCAGACACGTTGGCAAGCGGCCGACGGCGTGAAGTGCGATCGACACGGGCTCCACGGTGGCGGCATGTTCGAACGACAGGGCCTCGGGCAGCCGGTAGACGATATGTTGGGGCACGGCCACGTACTCGGCAAATGCCCCGTCCTGGCGAAATTCCTCGCAAGACACGCCCAGCACCCGGCGATGGTTGCACAGATTGACCGCCCCGCGGCGACAAAAGCCACAACGGCCGCAGTAGATGGTCGAATCGAACGTCACGCGATCGCCGGCCTGCCAATCGGTGACGGCCTGGCCGACCTCCGCAATGACGCCGGCCGCTTCATGCCCCATAATGATAGGCGGGATCCGGCGTCCGCTGCTGCCGTCCATGCCATGCACGTCGCTGCCGCAGATGCCGCAGGCCTTCACTTCGACCAGCACGTCTTCCGGCCCGATAGAGGGGGTCGGTGCCTCCTCATGCTCGAAGCGGTTGTATTCGGTCAAGACGAGGGCTTTCATGGCACGTTGCTCCATCGGCTACGGGAAAACAAGGCGTCCTGGCACAGAACCTAGAGTGTACGGGCAAGTCTTCACGGAGGAAAGCGGCGGGGGATCAGAGGTGCCGTTGATACGCCCTTGTTTCGCATGGTCCGGTTCTGCCGAGAGCCCCTGCGTAAATTCGAGTTGGCCACGGAAAGCCGATCGGGCGAACTGTGAAAAATCAATAGAAACACCGCTGGACATAAGTCACGCTTATGATAAGATTGGGCTATGAACATCATGACGCTACGAATCTTCTGCGACGTGGTGCAGCATCAGAGCTTTTCTCGGGGGGCCGCCGTCAATGGCGTCAGCCAGTCGGCCGCCACCCAGTCGGTTCACCGCGTGGAGCGCCACTTCGGTGTCCAGTTGGTCGATCGAAGCAAGCGTCCGTTCGTGCTCACCCCCGAGGGTGAGGTTTGCTACCAAGGCTTTCGGGAGGTGCTCGACGCGTACGAAACGGCGGAAGCACGTGTTCGCTCGCTACGGGAGGAAGTCGCCGGGATCGTTCGCGTGGCAGCCATCTACTCGGTTGGGTTGCACGACATGAGCCGCTGCATGCAGGATTTCATGCGCCGCTACCCGAAAGCCAAGGTGCAACTGGAGTATTTGCGCCCCAACAAGGTCTACGACGCCGTGCTCAACGCCGAGGTGGATCTGGGCATCCTGTCCTACCCGGCCGCGTCGCCCGATCTGAGCGTGATTCCCCTGCGATCGGAAAAAATGGTCCTGGTCTGTCACCCGGGCCACAAGCTGACCCGTGAAGAAGCGGTCACCGCGGAACACCTTCAGGGCGAGAATTTCATCGGCTTCGATCGGGATTTGAGCATCCGCAAGGAGATCGACAAGTACTTGCGTCAGCGTTCGGTAACGGTGCAAGTCGTGATGGAGTTCGACAACATTCAAACCATCAAGCAGGCGGTGGAGATCGGCGCCGGAGTCAGCATCCTACCGGAGCCGACGATCCGCGAAGAAATCCGAAACGGGCGGCTAGGTGCGGTCCGTCTGATTGCCCCGGAACTGAAGCGCCCGATCGGGATCGTCTACCGTCAGCGCAGGGTGTTTCCACCTACAGCCGGGAAATTTATCGAGATGCTACAAGAGGTGCAAGGTGATGCGTGAAGCGGAAGTTCGCGTCGCCTTTCAGCCGTCGGGTAAGACCGCCTTCGTGCTGAAGGGAACCAGGCTGCTGGAAGCGGCTGCCGAAGCCGATCTCGTTTTGGATTCGCCGTGCGGCGGAGAGGGAGCGTGCGGCAAGTGCCGCGTGATCGTCGACGGCGAGGCCGGTGAGCTGACCTCGAGCGAACGCGAAGCGCTCTCGGCGGAAGACCTTCAAGCCGGATTCCGCCTCGCCTGCCAGTCGTCGGTCGTCGGTCCGATGACCGTCGAGGTCCCTCGGACTTCCTTGCTGTCGGCTCACCACAAGATCCTTGCCCGGGCTGAAGAATCGGCCTTGCCGGTCGGTGATCCCCCGGTGCGCAAACAGTACGTTGAACTCCCGCCGCCGGCGCGAGGTGACGACGCTCCGGATTTGGTTCGGCTGGAACGCGCGGTGGGGCCTTTCGACGTGAACCTCGAGTTGCTGCGAAGCGTGCCCCGCCGATTGCGCGAGACGGGCTTCCGCGGCACCGCCGTCCTGGCCAACGGCCGCCTGATCGATTTTGAGCCTGGAAACACTGAGGCCGAGGCCTATGCGGTTGCGATCGACCTGGGAACGACAACCTTGGTGGGCCTACTGCTGGATCTGACCTCGGGCGAAGAACGGGCCACCACCTCCAGGCTGAATCCGCAGACCCGCTTCGGCGACGACGTGCTCTCGCGGATTTTGCACGCCCGGCAAGAACCCCAAGGCCTGCAGGAGTTGCACGAGACGATCACCGGCGCCGTCGATGAGATGATCGGCACGCTGGCCGATCAGGCGGGTATTCTACGGGAGCGAATCTATGAGGTGACCTTTTCCGGCAACACCACCATGCAGCACTTGCTCTGCCGAATCGACCCCAGCTCGTTGGGCGAGGTGCCTTTTGTGCCTGCCGTCGGGCGGGGCCACTCGCTGCCGGCTGCAGAACTCGGGCTCCATCTTCATCCGCGGGCCACCGTCCACGTTCTGCCCGTGATCGGCGGGTTCGTGGGAGGAGATACGGTCGCGGGAATCCTGGCCACGGCCCTGGCCGAAGCCGAGGGCCCGACGCTGCTGGTCGACGTCGGCACCAACGGCGAACTGGTGCTGTTTGCCCGGGGGAAACTGTCGGCCGCCTCCACGGCCGCCGGGCCCGCTTTCGAGGGCGCGCGGATCTCCCAAGGCATGCGCGGCAGCAATGGGGCGATCGAAAAAGTGGTGGTCGACGGCCGGTTGCGGACCAACGTGATCGGCGACGTTCCACCGGTCGGGCTGTGCGGCTCCGGCTTGATCGACGTGGCCGCCGAGCTGTTGCGGCACGGTCTGCTCAGCCCGGAGGGACGCCTGAGAACGCCCGACCAGTTGCCTGATGACGTCTTGCCGGATTTGGTCCAGCGACTGATTCTGCACGAGGGGCAACTGGCGTTTCGGCTCGCCCCGGAGATGGAGACCGGCCACGGCAAGCCGATCGTGCTGACGCAACGCGATCTGAGGGAGCTTCAGCTTGCCAGCGGCGCGATCCGGGCGGGAACCACCATCCTCTTGCGACGCGCCGGACTGAAACCGTCCGACTTGCAGGGCGTCTTGATCGGTGGCGGGTTCGGGAACTTCATCCGCCGGAGCAACGCTCAACGGATCGGCCTGCTGCCGCCGAAGGTCGACCGGCCCCGTATCCGCTATCAGGGAAACACGTCGCTGGCCGGAGCCCGTCTGGTAGCCTTGTCTCAGCAAGCCCGAACTTTGGCCGAAGAGTTGGCATGCCGCACCGAGCACGTCGATCTTTCGTGCGATGCCGACTTCCAGACGGCGTTTGCCGAGGCGATGATCTTCCCGGGCGACGGCCCAAGCCGGGCCTAGTGACCCCCGCATCCGGGGCATCCGCCACCACGCGGTTGATTGGGGTTCTCGATCGAGAAGCCGCGCCCCATGGGGCCGTCCTTGAAATCGATCGTGGTCCCGTCCAGATGCAGGGCCATCTTCTTCCGCGTCACCAGAGGTACGCCGTGCTGCTCGTAGCGAGCGTCGATTTGCGG
>Ga0180438_10008371_pt1 | contig 13169 bp, 7 predicted proteins | sample SS_ome_12_FD_132455 | JGI IMG/M metagenome (GOLD analysis project Ga0180438, IMG submission 132455) | Hypersaline lake sediment archaeal communities from the Salton Sea, California, USA - SS_3_D_2 metaG | ecosystem: Environmental > Aquatic > Non-marine Saline and Alkaline > Hypersaline >... | reverse complement strand
CAGTCGTCTTGCTCGATCCTAGTCCTCGTGCGCGCAGGCTCTTCTCCAGAGGACATCGGGATTACTCCCGAAGAAGACAATGCAGGAGATGTCTGGGGTGGTCAGGACTCGACGATAGGGAATTCTGGCAAGCAGGTCCGTCGTGTCCGTATGCTCGCAATGCTCGCGAAGCTGAAAGAAGCAGCGCAAGGCAGTCCGGTGGACCGAGTCCAAGTTCGGGTAGACCGAGTTGAACAAGCGATCCAGATGTTTGGTCAGATGACAGAAGACGAGATCGATGCGCTGGCCTATCCGGAGGACGAAGACGACGGATCGTTGTACTTCGAGAACAAGTTGTCTACGGAACTGGACTGGCGTGACGATGTCACTCCCTTCCTCGAGTCGATGGAAGGACAGTACTACCCTTCGACGTATCCTGACTGGTCTCGTGTAGCACTCGCGGACTTGCATCCAGATCTGGTGCGTCTCGCGAACGAGCTGTTCGATCCGATCGTCGAGCTCCTCCAGGGTGGCTCGACTCTCAAGCAACAGCTCATCGACATGATCGATGCGATCCAAGCCAAGGTAGACTACTTGCAGGATATCATCGACAAGATCGATGGGCTCATCGAAGATCTAGAACGTCTACTCAACGCGACTGGGTACCACGCGTTGTACATATCAACTTCAAAAGGGATCAGCGACCTCAGAGCGAAGCTGCGGACAGCGACGAACGTACCATTCGAAGGTAAGTTCTTCTACTCTGGGATGGCTATCCTCGCAGGCTCGGATGCAAAGACAGCATTCGATGCGCTGTTCGCAGCAGTGGCTAGCTAAGGAGCAATCTCATGAACTCCCACATCGTCGGTCTTGGGTCTGCTGGTGTCAAAGGAAAGTATCGTGGTGTCGTCCATGGTACTCGTCCTGTCCCTAGCGAGATCCTACAACTGGTGGATCAAGGTCTCTCGCCTACACAGGCCTTGAAGAAGCTGCAGAAGACTCCTGGTAGCTTCGAGGATCTGTGGGACACCATCGGAGATGGCTCGTTCCTCAACCCTCATCGGTACCAGTTGAAGCATCCAGAACTGGTTGCTCAGGACGTGGAGTCGGCGAACAAGTACACGAAGCGTGGTATCAACTACATCATGTACTTCTCGTCAATCAAGACTGTGTCTCCTGATACAGTCCACTCGGACATCACATACAACAACAAGACGAATCCGTTCGCCGCGTTCTTCTGCGGAGGTCCGATCGATCCGACGTACGATGGAGATGAGCGCCCGAACTGGGACGCATCTGACGGTCAGTACTACATCCCTCTCGCTCCAGGCAACACCACTCCCGGCGAGGGTCGTCGGTCGACTCTGTCTACTGATACGACAGGTCCTGATTTGCATCGGGTAGAGACGAGATACCCGACGACGGATCCGTACCGAGAGCTCGAATTCACGTTCTTCGCCGAGGCTACGGTGCCTACGTATGCCTCGGGAGACATCACTGTCGATTCGACGACTCCTCCTGCGGATGGCGTCTACCTGACTCTCGATGATGGTATCAATCCTCCTGTCGAACTCGAGTTCGACACAGGTGGGACAACGTACTACAACGAGTCAACCGGTCGTTATCTGATCGACATCTCAGGTTCTCCAACCGACGCAGACGTCCGCGACGCGATCATTGCTGCTGCGAATCGAGCAGCATACAACCAGCCGTTCTACATGGTCGCGACGAACGGTGGTGCTGCGATCGTTACTCTGACTCACACGACAGGAGGAGCAATCGGTCACACGACTGTGACTTCGAGTGTCGCTCTCGGAGGATCGTGGTCTCTACCGACGTTGTCTGGAGGTACTGCGAACGAGGCTGGTGACAATGGCTACATGGATAACTTCCCTATCTGTCGTGTCGGCATGGCAGAGGGAGTCGACTGCGGGTACAGCGAGACTGAGAACCGAGTCGGTATCGACTCAGTCCTAGGTCTCGCTCCTACCTTCCAGGGTATCGGCAGCAAGCAGTACGAACACGAGTTCTTGGATCCTCAGCAAGGTGCTGTCGGTAGCATCACTGCGTTGCACCATTACACTGGGACGGAGACGATCACGTCGGTTGCTCAGGACGGGTACGTTGCTCGCTCTGGTGCTACGGATCCTTCCGGTGAACAGACTGCTGTTCAAATCGATACGACGATCGGTGCTGACGGAGCTAACCAGATCGTTGCTGCGACACGGCAGATCACCCTGCCTTTGGCAGTGACTGCTCTCGGTTCGACTGGCGGGTTCAAGAACGACGTACACAAGCGAAAGATCCTCGAGATCCAGAACTCTACTCTAGGGAACGATGGAGAGTACACGATCAAGCGTGTTGTCTCGCCGGTGACTGTGGAGGTCTACGAAGCACCGAACTCGGACGAGACTGGTACTGTCACAGGACTCCTCTGGGAGACGTATTACGGCAAGAACGCATTCGACGGACGTGTGCTGAACCAAGGTCGCGTCGAACAGGTAGCTACCGACCCAGACGATCCTGGCGAGATCATCCTCGGAGAGAAGTGGGTCTCTGACGACAGTGCTGGTCCTCATGTCATCGGACGCGTCTGGCAGACTGCGAAGCAAGTAACCGGGATCAGGATCATCGGACCCGCTGGTACGAACAAGTACTTCTACCCAGATGACTTTGTGATCCAGTATTTGGATCCGACAGCCAACGGTGGAGACCCTCGACCGGGTACCGATGCAGACTGGTTGAATGCTTCGACTCTTGCCGACCAAGCCACCAACATCTACAACGGTGGTGCGTACGGCTACGAGTTCACCTTCACGGTGCCAGTGGCAACCAAGGGCATTCGGCTGGCGTCTCTTCTAGCTTATGACTCGACGCGACGTGTCGAGATCGGTCAGCTCATGATCTACACGGATGATACGACCAGCGTGACGCTCGTCGACGGAGTCAACGATCGTCTCAGGTTGGCTACGGATGGTGTCCCGAACTATCGCAACTTCGATCTAGGAGATTTCACGGGGACTGTCGCTGCTCTCGTTGACCGGATCAACGCAGTCGTCCGTGGGTACGAGCTCGAGGCAGTACAAAGCACGTTCGGATTTCTGTGGCTCCGAGGTACGGTTGCAGGAGGGAAGTCATTCGTTGACGTGGCTGCCATTGGAGATAGCACCGCCAACGCAGATCTAGGACTACCGTCGACTGCGACACAGGTGCAAGGAATTCTGCAGCAGATCCGCAAGTTGCCGAACGATGCTCTCACGCTCATGTACCGTGCGAACATCTCCGGCGACCTTCCGCAGCTCTAGGAGGAGCACAATGCAAGGCTATGTTGACGCACAACTCTACGATGCTCGTGGGCTGCGAGACGAAGACTTCCTAGCCCTCAAGCAGGAGCAAGGAGGTCAAGCAGTCCTCGACCTCCTCCAGAATGAGCTCAAGCTCGAGCAGCACGTTCATGGGAAGAACCTGGTCCACGATAACTTCGCTGGATGGATCTTTCATGAAGTTCTTGGAGGCCCGAACCCTGCATCGCCCTTCGAGGAGGGTGGTTCGAACAGTGCTTACTTGAGTTTCATCAATCTCTCGGTGAGGGACAACGAGCCGTACTACACCGAGCAGTTCGGGAATGGTGACTACACCAACAATAACTACCACCAGTTCAACGACACAGCGAACGGTAGTTCTGGTTCGAAGCTGTTCAAGGATCACTACATTGTGACTCCTGAAGTCTTCTTGGATCCTGACGGACGTCAAGGGATGATCTACAGGACGCAATGGTTGTGGACCCCATCCGAAGGAGTCTCGAGCAATATCCGTTCCATATCGATAGTCTGGCAGGAGGATCAGACGAAGACAGGAACAGGTTACGGGTCTTCGAGACAGATTGCGTGTCGGATCCGGTTGAAAGATGCTGGTGGGACTCCTGTGATCATCAACAAGACGACGAACCAGGTACTTCTCGTGGAGTACAACTTCAAGCTGGTCAGCGTCTAGGAGAGATCAATGAAGTGGTACTACGATACGACAGTCCTGGAGACAGGGAAGCGTAGGATCAATGGACCCTTCGAGACGGAGCATCGTGCTATCTCGGAGAGATCTTTGGAGCAGCAGGCAATCGATGCGAACGGCTACACGTCCTATTCGCTAGGCGAGCCATACGAGGAGGCAGACGACCACAAGGAATCTCAGCCTTGTCCAGTTGCTCTCGTATCGACAGCCTCAGGAGTTATCCAACGATACTCCGACGGGTCCGAGGAGAGACTTCCTGCTGAAGACTAGCCATGGCTCTTACCATTCAGAACATAACTCCTGCTCCGAACTCAGTTGATGCGGTTGCGTATGAGCCGATCAGCTTCGAGATCGTAGATCCCGGAGTAGGGGTAGATGCGTCCAAGACGCTGATCTGGGTGGAAGGACATCCAGTCTGGAGTGGAGATGCTGACTACGGACAGGACAACTACTCGGTCACGAAGACTGCGATCACCGACGGTTATCGCTACGAAGTCATGCAGAATCCTTCGTGGCCTGCGCAGAGTCAGGTAGTCTTCAAGGTCTACGCAGAGAACACAGGTAACACGGAGGTTCTGAACGCTGACTGGATGCTGTGGTTCGGGACACTGATCCTACTCGCGGATGATCAGTTCGACGACGGTACCACCCTTCCAGTTATCCCAGGTGTGGGAACAGTATCGGAGTCCGGTGGTCTGATGCACCTCGATACGACCACAAGCGAGAACTCTGATTGGTACTCGTCAGTCGCTCGCAAAGGCGTAGTACCATATATGAGCTTCAACTCCGAAGGCTATCTCAAGATCATCTTGGAGACCGAGATCACGTATCTCGCCGCCGAATACGGGTCTGAGCGTCATATCTTCTGGGGAGGCTACCTCGACGACTACAACTGCTACTGTATCTACACGTACGATGGTGTCACGTTCGGAGCCTACCGGATCCAGAACAACGGTTGGACAGGTCTAGGTGAAGTTACGACAGGAGGTCTCCCTGTCAAGCTTCGTCTGGAGTTCAATCTCCAAACGAACGAGGTCTACTACCAGTACTGGAATGGGTCCTCTTGGGTCACATGGAATACGCAGACTATCGCCTTCATGCCGGACAGGATGTTCTGGTACAACAAGACCTGGGGCGGTACTCCGTGGTTCGAGACCGAGTACTCCTACGGGAAGATCTATGCTGAGCGTACACTGGAAGTGTCGGACGACATCAACCTGTCCTTCTACAAGAAGATGGGTGCGTGGGACTACGAGTCGTACCCTACCCAGTGGGCTAAGCGACACGACTTTCCTGGAGAAGGAGCCGCTCTCTCACCAGGACCTGTGCGTCAACCGACCAACTCCATTGGACCGTTTCCCTCAGCGGAGGTCGATGGACCAGAAGCACACTGGACTAATGTTCCTCATCTTGAGACACCGAACGGGTTGATCCTCGGAGGTCATCCTATCCTTCGTCAAGGTCTCTTCCCTAGAACGACCGGACCCTCGAGACACACGCAACCTGAGGAAGGTGGTGCTGTTCATATCCCTGGCCCTCCTGGTCAGTTCTCCGAGGACAGAGTAGGTCCTATCGTCACTACGTCTCCGGAAGATGTCCAAGGTTACTATCGGAGACGTCCTTACATCGAGCATCCGTTCAAGAACTCCGAACCGTTCAGACAGCTCACAGAAGGATTCCCGACTGCAGGTGGTGATGTCCGTCACGGGTACCCTCGGACAGGACAAGGTTACCACATCGCTGATGTCGGTGAAACGACTAAGAACGAAGCTCGTCGTGTAAAGGATACTGCTGAGCCGACAGATGAAGAGCGACTCGCACTAGGGTTTGAGCCAGACTACTCGTTGACAACGGTCGATAGTGAGAATCACAATCACTTCCTCAACCGCAAGGTCAAGCGTGCGTTCCTCTACGATCGGACAGGAGAGCCATGGAGTGATCCTATTACCTCGGCTCTGACCGGGTATGCTGCGGACGGACTCTACTACTCTGCTGGTACACCTACTGGAGCTCAAGCTCCGTGGGCGACAGAGCTCGCGAGCAACAACCGCTCGTCGAGGTTCACCTTCCCAGAGAAGTCTCTGATCGTCATCACCATAGGCGAACTGATCATATTCGATCTTGACGACTTCCCGAACAACCTTGACGTTTGGATGCGCTTCGAGCTAGGTCCTTCAGGTACCTTCTACATGCTTGGGAGGATCGAGGACTCTCTCGAAGACGTAGTCATGGTCAATGGCAATCTAGTCGTAGTCACAGACTACAATGGGACCGAGAATGGTGGTCTCATGGTCCTCGACTTCAAGAAGAACGACCAGAGTGCAGGGATCCTGGTTCGTTCGGACAACCATTGGTGGTTCAACTCCGGTAAGACGATCGTCAACCGCAACGAAGGATCTATCTGGACTACGTCGGGTGCTGGTACTCTGCGTTTGCCGAACGAGCATTGCTACCATGTCACTGCGAAGTTGTATCCTCACAACTCGTCGCAGTGGGGTGGATTCCCGGACGGACTTCAGATCCTCGTGGGAGGAGAAGAACTCAATCCTGTTTTAGTCGAACTCTGGGATAACCAGCCAGGGATCGTGTACCACTATCCCATTGGAGACTTGGTACCTCAGGACCAAGACTTCAACCGAGCCATGCAAGGACACTTCGACAAGTCTGGATGGCTGTGGCTGGCGTTCGACAAGTATCTTATCCGTAACGTATTCGACTACGTGTCTGGTGTGATTGTTGCTGATTCGAACCAGCAGTATCGGACGAGGTACGGTAACGTCGAGCTACCAGAGTACATTGATTGGCTCACGGACGCAGGAGACTGGATCTTCGCAGGGACAGCTGCTGGCGTCTACGCGATCAATCGATACACGTTCGACTGGCATCTCGCGTGGAGTGTAGACAACGGAGCTCGAGGCATCTCCGGTTCTCCAGGAGACGGTGATATAGCGCTCGGTAGAGACAATGCTGCGATCAAGGTCCATACTCTAGGGACTCCGTATGCGGACTTCATTGAGTGGACGAACAGTCAATGGCGTGAAGGTTGTGCGTCTATCGTTCGTATCTCTGACAACTTGATCCTAGGTCAGTTGCAATATCCTCAGCTTCAAGAGGATGGAGCGTACTTCGCGTTCTCGGTGATCGTCTGATGCCTATCTATCCTGAAGGACATAGGAATCCTGCAGATCCGTATGGGTTCTACACCATCTTCGAAGATCAATTCGACGATGGCATCCTGTCCATCCCGAATCTACCAGGCAATGGTAGCATCGCGGAGACAGGTGGGAACCTTGTCCTCTCTCTTGCGAGCGGGGAAGATGGTAACTGGCGTAACGGACGCATAGCATTCGCACCGTTCCAGACTTACGACGACGACCGTAGGTACTTCGTCGAATCGGAGTTCGTTGGAGGCAACCTTTCCGGAGATAACCAGGCATGGTTCGGTCTGTGGCAAGACGAGAACAACGTAGCGCTGATCTACGCGAGTGACCTGAGCGGTACTCTCTACGCGTACAAGATCATCAATGGTACTTGGACTGCAGTTGCTACTGGTCCTGCTCCTGCGTGGCCTGTTCGGATTAGAGTGGTCTTCAGGAGAGACTTGTACTACAGTGAAGGTACGAGTATCTCCTGGCAGTACTACAATGGTTCTGCCTGGACGGAGATAGCGAATCAACAGATCGACGACTTCCAGCCTCACACAGCGTTCATGTATGCGAGGAATTGGAATGCGCTTCCTGCAACAGAGGTTCAGTTCGGGTACGTAAAGGTCGAGACGCTCAAGGCCCTGACGAAGATCGAAGAGGATGAAAGACAGTCTGCTGCTGTAGCAGACAACGTTGAGTTCCCGAGGATCACGCAGTACGCTCCTTCGTTCACGTTCCCTGAAGGTAAGGGTCTAGGAGTGCCTGGTCCGGTCTGGCAGGGCACCGAGGAACCAGAACCTGTCGCGACCAAAGCAAGTCCGTCGGACTTCGAAGAGTTCCCGGATATCACAGGAGTCACAGATCACGGAGGTGTCGGACAAGGTCTCGGAGAACAAGTACCTAGGAACCGAGTACCGTTCCAACCTGAAGACTTCGTCGAGTTCCGTCCTCTGGCGAAGTGGTATGATCCCGAGACGGGTCTCCCAACGAACGTCAATCCTGAGTTTGCTCATCATGGATTTCCTGAGGAGTCTCCTCTAGGGACCGAGTCGATACCTAGCAAGACAGGTGTCGAGGACACTCTCGGCTACTCTCTGGCTGAGGAGAACTACACCTACGCGGATGAGATCTACGACGACGATGGAAAGGAGTTCGTAGACGGCAGTGACATCCGAGGACTGTTCTACTACGATGCGACTCAGGATCCATGGCACTCTCCTACTCCAGGAGATGGGTTCTATGGTGCTGGTCGTGACGGACAGTACTACGCTGACGGAGAACCTTGCGGCTTCGGAGACTTCGGTACTCTTGCTGGTGGGTTCCGACGTACTGCATTCATGAACGACGTCGAGCCAGGAGGTATCCGTAGTCAAGATCCTAATGGCTCTGTGTCTCTCGTCGGAGACGACGTAGTTCGTCTGTCGGTAGTCAACACAGGGAGCTGGCAGTACTTCGGGCTGATCCGAAGTACGTATCGGTGGTATCTCATCGGTGACTTTGATCTGCAAGTAGAGTTCTTGAACTACTCGAGCTCTGGAGGTAGTGATGGTGGTCTAGGGTTCGAGGCTGTCGTAGACTACGACAACTACTTCTACATCCGTAGGAATGGTCCTCTAGGTAGGATTGACTCGGATGTGAGGATCAATGCTGGTTGGGGTCGGTACGTCTCTCACGGATCTTCGGTGTCCTCCGGTAAGCTGAGGTTGGTACGCTCCGGAAACTCAGTGACCACGTACTACGATGTCGGAGGAGGCTGGGTCCTTCTACGTTCTGCAATCACGAACGATGTGTTCTATCAGCCTATGCACATCAACTTCTTTGTAGGAGGTAACAGCGTTACATCGATGAGCTGCGACCTGACGAACTTGACACTTGCCTCTGGTACGACGACGAATCTTGCTGGTTGGGCTCGAGAAGTAGCAGGAACTCACCGAGGTTTAGCGTCTGAGTTTCCGGAGCACGCGTTGATCATCTGTGCAGACTCTCCTAAGAGTGTCAATATCATCGATGCGGACACAGAGAAACTGTGGATGAGATTCATAGGCGGTAGTGGGTACGCGTTAGGAGATTGGATGACTGACGCGCGTCCTCGAAGAGCTCGTATGTCGAATGGTATCTTGTTGGTTCCGTTCGGAGGATCTTCAGAGGGCGCGGGTATCTTCGTTAACTTCATGCACGACGAGATCTTCTTGCATCGTGAGGAAGCCTCGGGAGTAACTGGAGGCCTGTTCAGGATGCACAACGGGTACTACTATGCTCCTGCAGGAGCATGGGGTCGTGACGTCAGTACGATCGGACAGATCGCGAGTCGACATGTCGGAGGAGGATACAGTGGCGATCGAAATCGTTGGAGGATTCCCGACTATGTCACATGGGATGCTGACATAGTCCAAGATGGTTCGTGGTCTTATCGTGCGTGGGTGACAGACGGTGGTCTCACGTTGAACGGGTTCAAACCCGGATACATGGAAGGAGACCAAACCCAAGGAGAGTACAACTCAGAACCGTTGAACTGTAAGTACCTCACGACGGATCCTGCTTACTGGGTCCACTTCGACCGTAGCACGAAGAAGCTCTTCTGGTCTTCCGAGTCGAATCTGTACGAGATCTCCCAAGCGAACTGGCTCGTACACCTTGGTGTCGATGACGATACGATCGTCCCTGACAACATCAAGGCACTGCACTCAGGCACCATCTCCGACCTCTCCCAGAGGTACGGCGTGACCATCGGAGGCTCTACGGTATACCTACCGTCGGATGAAGGCATCTGGAAGATCAACTGGCCTGCTGGTAGCTGGACTCTCGAGTACGGCAAGCCCGGATCCGGTGCGACTCATGAGATCCTCCCTGATCATCAGAAGGTCAGAAGTATCGCTTACGCTGAGGATAGTGGAGACCTGCTTCTGTTCGGTCTCCTGCTCGCATCGGGAGATACCCAGTGGGGAGCCATTCGTCTGGCCTCGAATGCTCTTTATGGTCTGAAGACAGTCAAGAAAGCGTCGGTCGCTCCTAGGCTGGCGGTGCAAGCTGCGTAATGCCTATCGATCTCTACCTCGGTTACGTTCGTGGAGTGAACTCTGTCTCTCTTGCCGAGGGAGAAGGAGTAGGTGGACCTCGTTTGTCTGCAGCAGTTGCTCTGACGATCAACAAGATTGAGCTGTCTTTCTCGGAGGACATGGACTACAACGTCCTGTCGAGCAAGATCTTGGATGTCGAGTCCTACGAACTCATCCGTGTCAGCGACAGTCAAGAACAGACTATCGTCAGAGTAACGGATGACAGAGACTACCCTTCGGATGTACCAGGAGTTCGGAAGGTCATCCTACACGTTCAGAATCAAGAGGCGGTGACCTACCAAGTCCGAGTAGTGGGAGAGATCTACTCGGCCTACGGAGAACTGATCGATCCTGCGTTCGATACAGTCCAGTACACAGGAGCAACACCAGTTCAGCCGACCGGAGGCAGCATCTACACGTTCTACGGACTCGATGCTGGTATGCAAGCGTTCGAGCAGCAGACGTATCCTCCGATCCTCGTTACGACGCCTACATCTCCGAATCCTGACATCACCGATCCGACACATCCGATGGAGTGGCGGACTGAGGATCTTGACAGCACTTCGTCCATCGCACTCCTCCAGATTGAAGGGATGGACGTCGTAGTCAACAACGTCTTGCAGCCTGGCTTCACAGGTACCGTCGTAGCCAACGGTCAGGGAGGCTGGGACGTCTCGATCGTTGCGAACAACGACTACTGGCCTGGGCAGACGAGGATAGATTGGACTCTCAAAGCAGCGGACTTGTTCAATATCGTCAACTTCGCTGGTTCGATCGATAAGTACATTACGCTGCCGTACCCTGACGAACCTGTCCTCCGTCCTGCTCTGATCAACACAAGCTTTGACTTCCCGTTCAGATTCACGAGCGACGGAGACGTAGTCACTGCAAGAGACGAGAAGAGCATCGAAGACAATATGAAAGCATCGGTGATGCTCCTCAAAGGAGGCATCCCGTTGTACTATCGTCTCGGCAGCAGAGTTCCTCTGATGCCATTCGATCCGAATGACCAGGCTACGTACGATCTGATCGCAATGGAGATCGTCGAAGCCGTCCGCTTCGGAGAGTTTAGAGTCGTCGTGGACGAACGTTCACGCGTGATAACAGACGAGAGCGGTAATGCGATCGCCATCGTGACTCCGTACGTCTACAAAGCGAGCATGGGTGGCTGGAAGGACTTCCGTCTCGAAGAGCCTGAGTTCCTGACGGTCGACAAGGCCAATCCGCGGAGATTCTGATGCCTATCCCTCGAGTAACATGCGGTGCAGATCAAGTTCTCAGCTACGACGCGAGTCCGAGAACCATCAGCCTCACAGCAGTTGGTACTGACAGTCCGACGAGCTACCTCTGGCGTATCTTGTCGTACCCTGCTGGGTCTGCGATCGCTTCTGGCGTCAAGGGAGACTTCGTCAACGGAGAATCCACAGTTCAGAATCCTGACGTGATCATAGACGGAGCACTCGACGGAGCTTACGTCTTCCAGTGTACTGCGACTAACGTTGTCGGTACCAGCAAGCCTACTGCGGACAAGTACCGTGGTCAGCAGGTCGTCATAGTCAAGACGAAGGACCTCGAGTACCAGCTGCCTGGTGAGTACCAGTACGACTGGGATCAGTATCTCCTAGCCACGCTGCGTAAGATGGAACAAGATATCCTCGACGCAGCAGGAGGTGTTGGATACCAGCCAGAGAACTTCCCGGTGCTTGAGTACAACTCGGCGAGTATCATCGATTGTAATGCTCGTCCTGGCAAGTCGACTACGTTGAGACTGAAGCTGAGCGACGACAACAACTACACTGCGGATGTCTCAGTAGGACCTCTGCAGGTAGACATGGCAACAACGGGAGTCGGAGGACGTGAAGCATCGACTTCTGATCCTGAGACCGTGTCGACGTGGTACTATGTCTACGCGGTGCCTTCTGGTGTCGCAGGAGAGTTCGCTCTCGTCGCCTCGGTCGTACCACCAGGTACTGGTCTGACTGACTTCACCGAGTGGCGCTACCTCGGGTTCTTCTGGAACAACTCGGTAGGAGATATCGAGAGGTTCTACTGGCAAGGTCCGTGGTTCCAGATCGCGAACCAGGCTAACTGGTCTGATTTCGGGTTCTATGGATTCAGCGGGTCGAACCCTACAGACGACGTATGGACTCAGATCGACGTCGAGACTGGAGGGCAGATCCCGAGTAGTGACGTGGTCGACTTCTTCCGGATCGGAGGTGCATTCGACAACGACTCCGGTATCGCCTCACTCTACTTCCAGACATGGCCGACGACTCCTACTTGGGATCCTGACACAGGTTACGGTGGCTTCGTGAAGCCCTGGCAGATGCTCGGTGGTCAGGACAACGAGAACCCTGTGAATGAACGGGACTTCTACAACTACGATGGGACGGTCTGGTATCGCTGGGGTCAATCTGGAACGATGGATGTCTCTTGTGTGATCTCTGCTGTCCGCGACAAGTACGTAGCGTCTGCCCTAGGAAACTAGATGACCACGAAGGTAACAGTAGATCAAGTGCTCGGGTGGAACCCTTGTGGTCCCTATACCCGTACTGTTATCGAAGACCTAATCGGGATCGATGCTACTACCGAGGAACTTAGGAATCTAGACATCCCTGCTGCAGATCGTTTCTGGGTTCTTGTGCATCTGCTAAGCGAGAGTGATTGTTACCTACTCGCTGCAGATCTTGCAGAGCAGTTGATCGAAGTTCTCAGCGTACACCATGCGTCTGCGCGGAACATCGTCAACATGCTCCGGAAGTACGCAAGAGGTAGAGCGAGCTCAGAAGACATGAAGGTCGCATGGCAGGCAGCTCAACGAGCACGTCTCGATACGCGAGACGTGTGGACGAGAGTCCAGTATGCCTGGTCCCACTGGGCCTTGAAGCAGGCGCGAGATCCCTACATCCATGCGTTCTACATCGCATTGCAGACTGCTCAGAACTCTCAGGATAGTGCATCTTTCTGGACTTCTGCTCTG
>Ga0180438_10008369_pt1 | contig 13170 bp, 11 predicted proteins | sample SS_ome_12_FD_132455 | JGI IMG/M metagenome (GOLD analysis project Ga0180438, IMG submission 132455) | Hypersaline lake sediment archaeal communities from the Salton Sea, California, USA - SS_3_D_2 metaG | ecosystem: Environmental > Aquatic > Non-marine Saline and Alkaline > Hypersaline >... | reverse complement strand
TGTCGGGGGCGGTACCGCTGGCCGCCGTGGAAGAGACGCCCCCGGCCAAGGCGTGGTATGAATTCTCCTACAACCTGATCGTGGACGACTTCCACACCTATTTCGTCGGGGACAGCCGCGTGCTCGTGCACGACAACGAGCTGTTCATCCACGACCAGACGACCAACCCGCTCCCCGGGCTGGCGGCGCGGTAGATCGAGCCGGCGGTTCGTGGTTCGGAGGGGGACAGTCCCATTTTCGCTCTGCGAAAATCGGGACAGTCCCCAGAGAACGAAAACGGGTCGGGTCCGATATCGTCAGCCGCTCCATGAATCGGGCCATCTTCCCGTCGCGCTCGGGCCAAACGAGCAGGTGCCGGTGATTGGGCATCACAGACCCTGTCTCGTTTTCTTCCCCAATTGGGTTATCGAATCGACCGAGCCATGCTGCTATGGTGAGGAGGTTGCCCCGTTCCCATTTCTCGAACACTTGGAGGTGCCCATCATGAGAACGACATGCTCACTGGTCCTGGCAGCGTGGTTTCTCGCGGGTACTGCTCTCGCGGGAGAAGCTACTCCTTTGGAAAGAGACCTGGAGGCCGCGAAGAGGCTGTTCGACCTGCCCGAGGCGTCCGAGGCAGAATACGCCCAGGTTGAGGGAACCTGGGAATTGGCTCAGGATACCGACGAGGCAAGAAAATGGCGTCGCGTCAAGACTCACGAAGCCGGCAAGACGACCGTCACCGCATACGACGCGGATGGTAATATCGTCGGCCAGCACAACTCCGAATACAAGCTGAAGAAGAGCGGTATGGCCCGCATCTTTGTCTTCTTCAAGATTGTTCCCGCCACGGGGCCTTCTAAGGGGCACGAGTTTCCCGGCCCCTTCTACTACGCGTACAACGTGCAAGACAACACGTTTGTCGAAGTCTACGGGGTTCTGGAGGGTGACGCGCGCAGCCCTCGAATGCTCCTCTGGAATCGGGTCAAGAAGTGACCCATCGCGTGGACGCTTCACGATCGAACGCGGGCCCCTCGATTCCCTGGACCAGGACGGCGCCCGGCGCAAAGTGCAAAACTAGCTGCGCCCCCGTTTCGATGCTGCGAATTGCTCCTATTCACTGTTCAAGCTCTGGCCCCCCATATTTCCCCCATCTTGGTTATGTTGGCCACCCAATACCCCTCTTGAGAACCGTTTTGCCGCTTATTGTCAGTTTCATATGTCAGGAATTAGGGTCGAGCGGCGGAGTAGTGCGGAAGGAGGTTGACGATGTGTGCAAGCAGGTACTTCCTTGGCGCGTTAGTCGTGTCGCTTGTGATTCCAGGTAATAGCCTCGCCTCGCTCCATTTCTCCGACAACTTTGAGGCCGGGTTGTCTCAGTGGGTGGGAAAAAGTGGAGGAGGCCACCAGGGGATCGTCGTTGCGGACCCGTTGCAGCCGGGGAATCAGGTGCTGACGTTTACGGGAGTCAACACCGGTGGTGACGTTTTCAGCTCAGAGATAGACGTAATCCCGGGTCTAACGTGCGTTCTTCGTTTCGACTACCTGGGGCTGGCGAAGCCGGGTAGTGTAGCGGGCGACTTCGGCGGCACCGTCGGGTTTGCGGAGGAGTGGATAGCTGTTTACCCGGTAGGACACCGCTGGCTGGCTGGCACGTCAACTCTCGACGGCGTGGAGGACGATCCGCTAATCGACGACGGCAACTGGCATACGTATACAATCCACTTTGACCCGTTTGCACCAGGGCCTTTCCCGACGTTCTACGCCGGTGCTCCAACTAACCCCACCAGCAACACGATTCGCATCGTGCTGGAGGACTTTGAATGGTGCGGCCCGGTGGCTGGTGATGCCTTCTTTGACAACATCTCGTTGACTCAAGTCCCCGAACCCTCCGCCCTCGCAATCTGGCCCCTGCTGGGTGCCCTCGGCCTGACCGTCAACTCGTGGCGAAAACGTAGAGGCAAGTAGCGCCACATTCCTTTTCGCAACTTATGCCCGGCCATTTGCTTGGGCTTTTCGTTTCTGAACCCTGCCCCCGAAAACAGCGCGAGATCAAAACTTGCGCTTCGGCTTAGTGTGGGGCCATAAGAAATGCGGCTTAGCGGCCGACGAGGCCGAATGCCCAGAATGCGTAGGCGACGGGGGCGGCCAGGAGGAGCGAGTCCAACAGGTCGAGCACGCCGCCGAAGCTGTTGGACAAGAATCGCCGGCTGGAGTCCTTCTGCCCGGCGTCGCGCTTGATGAGCGACTCGGCCAGGTCGCCGAGCATCCCGGCCGCCGAGACGGCCAGGCCGAAAACTAGCCAGCCCCAGCCGCTCTCGCCCGGCGGGCGGCCGGCCATGAGCGGCACCAGCCAGTGAAACGTGGCCCAGGAGCCGACCGCCGAGAAGACCAGTCCGCCGAGGGCTCCTTCGATCGTCTTGCCGGGGCTGATTTGTGGCGCAAGCTTGTGCCGCCCAACGAGGCGCCCGACCGTGTACGCGCCGGTGTCGCCGAACTTGACGACGATTAGAAGCGAGGCCAGGGCGCCCACTCCCCAAATCATCCGCAGCGTGACGGCAAAGCTCATCAAGAGCCCAACGTAGACGACGGCGAACAGGCCGGCCGCCGCGTTGGCGGTGGCCTTGCCCGGCGCTTCGTAGCGGCGGATCTCGGCGGCGAAGACGAAAAACACGACGATGCCCAGCGCCAACAAGGTCAGCGTGCCGGGCGCGGCTTCGCCGATGGAGATCCAACTGGAAACGACCAGCAGGAAGTTGCCGGCGTGGACGGCGCCGGGCGAAGGCCGCATGCCGACAGCCGCCAGCATCCGGAGCATTTCGTCGCCGGCCAACAGTACCAGCACGATCGCCAGGGGCATTAGCACGGCGCCGGGCAGCGGGATCACGTGGTCCAGCCAACAGAGTGCCACCAAGGCCACAATAAACGTGAATCCCAGCAGTAGTCGCCAGTGAAGCATGAGTGAAGAAGGGATTAGGGGCTAGGGATTAGGGGCTAGGGATTAGGGGCTAGAGAAGGCGGAAGATGCATGGATGGTACGTCGCGTGTTGACAAGAGATGTTAAACTTGGCTCCTGGCCCCGGGTCCCTAGTCCCTGGCCCCTAGTTTTTCAGTCCGCCGAAGCGGCGGTCGCGGGCGGCGAAGTCGCGGATCGCCTGGTGCAAATGTTCTTCGCGGAACTCGGGCCAGCAGGCGTCGGTGACCCAGATCTCCGCGTAGCTGATCTGCCAGAGCAGGTAGTTGCTCACCCGCATCTCGCCCGCCGTGCGGATCAAGAGATCGGGGTCGGGCATGCCGGCGGTGTAGAGGTGTGCGGAGATCGTCTCCTCGTCAATCTGGTCGGGGGCGAGCCGCCCTTGGGCCGCCTCTTCGGCGATGCCGCGGACCGCGTCGACGATCTCCGCGCGGGCGCCGTAGTTGATTGCCAGGCAGAGCCGCAGGCCCGTGTTCTGGCGGCTCAGCTCGATCGTCTTGTCCATCTCCCGCAGGACGTGGTCGGGGATGCCTTGGCGGCGGCCGATCACCAGGGCGCGGATGTTCTGCTTGAGGATCGTCGTCCGCTCCTCGATCATGTACTGTTCCAGGAGCCGCATGAGGAAGTCGAGCTCGATTTGCGGGCGTTTCCAGTTTTCGCTGGAGAGGCAGAAGAGGGTGAGCTGCTGGACGCCCAGCCGCGAGCACTCCTCGGTGGTGCGTCGGACGCTGGCCACGCCGTGGCGGTGGCCCTCGATCCGCGGCAAGCCTTTACGCTGTGCCCAGCGGCCGTTGCCGTCCATGATCACGGCGATGTGCCGCGGCAGTCTTTCCGACGGCACGTCCGACAGTCCACCGGCAACCGTGGCACTGGGCACCAGAGATCGCTCCCAAGATCAGCTCTCGGCAAAAATGGTCTGCTCGCGATCCGGCCCCACCGAGACGATCGCCACCGGCCGGCCCACCAGCCGGCTGATGCGGTCGAGATAGCTGCGGGCCTCCTCGGGCAGGTCGGCCATGCGGCGGACGTTGGTGACCTCCTCCCGCCAGCCGGGGACCGTCTCGTAGACCGGCTGCACCCTGCGGAGGTCGTCGACGTGGGCGGGGAAATCGGTGCTCCGCCGGCCTTCGATCTCATAGGCCACGCAGATCTTCAGCTCTTCCAACTCGCTGAGCACGTCTAAGAGCATGACGGCCAGCACGTCCACGCCGCTGAGGCGGGCCGTGTAGCGGGCGGCCACCGCGTCGAACCAGCCGCACCGCCGCGGCCGCCGCGTGACGGTGCCGTATTCGTTGCCCCGGTCGCGGATGTGCTGGCCCGTCTCGTTGGCTTGCTCGGTCGGAAGCGGGCCGCCGCCGACCCGCGTCGTGTACGCCTTCAAAATGCCGACCACCTTGCTGACGAAGCGGCCGGGGACGCCGGACCCGCTGGCCACGCCCACCCCCGAACTGTTGCTGCTGGTCACGAAGGGGAACGTGCCGTGGTCGATGTCGAGCAAGGCCCCCTGGGCGCCCTCGAAGAGGATTCGCTTGTCGGCGTCGACCGCGTCCAGGAGGTAGGCGGTGGTGTCGGCCACGTGGGGCCGAAGCTCTTCGGCATAGGCGGCGTAGGCGCGGTGGATCTCGTCGGCATCCAGCGCGACCGGCGGCGAGTCGTCGGCCAGCCCGGCCAGCACGCGTTTCTTGGCGGCGGTGATCTGCTCGATGCGGCGGCGGAAGCCGTCGCGATAGAGGTCGCCCAGGCGGACCGCGTGGGCGCGGCCGACCTTGTCGCGGTAGCACGGCCCGATGCCCCGCATCGTCGTGCCGATGGCCTCGCCGCCGGTGCAGTCGTCCAGCAGGCGGTCTTCTTCCATGTGCCAGGGGAAGATCACGTGGGCGCGGTCGCTGAGCATCAGGTTGCGGCCAACCTGGACGCCGCGGCCGCCCAGGGAGCGGATTTCTTCCAGCAGCGTGGCGGGGTTGAGCACCACGCCCCCGGCCACCACGCACTGCACGCGGGGGCAGAAGATGCCGCTGGGGATCAGCGAGAGCTTGTAGGTCTGGCCGCCGGCGACGACGGTATGGCCGGCGTTGGCCCCGCCCTGGTAGCGGACGACAATGTCGTGCTGCTCGGTTAGCAGGTCGACGACCTTGCCCTTGGCTTCATCGCCCCACTGGAGCCCGATCACACAGGTTGCAGGCACCGCATGGCCCTCGAGCGGACTGAAACACACGATCCCCCGGCCACCCGGCCGGCGGACTCCCAAACGTCCCACTTTAGCACGGCCGGACGAAAAGCGTCAAGCGAGTGGGCCCGAGGGTAGTGGTACAGTTTGGCCGAGAAAGACGAGGTGTAAAGAAAAAAGCCCGCCCCACCCGAACAGGCGGGGCGGGCCGTGACCTTGGGTCACAGACTACGCAGGCGGTTTATCGCCCGTCGCAGTTCCGCTTGGCGGCGAGCCAAGTCACGTTCAAGCCGGTAACGTGCCTGGCGGCACTCCTGCTCAACGCGGCGGGCTTGGAACCGCAAGCGTGCGGCTGCGAGCCGCAATTGGTGTGCAGACATAAAACACACCTCTTGCCCGATTGTTGACACGACACCGGACGGAGGCCAGACTATTACTGTTGCTACTGTGGCACTCCGGTGCCGCCTGGCGGCTCGGTCTGCCACCCAGGAAGGGCCGTCGGCGCCTCGCGTCGGCGGTCCTTTCTGCGCGCAGACAGAACCATCGCAAACAGTCGTGCGTTCGGGCTGCTGAATTCCACGCCAGAAGGGCGAGAGGGATCTTGCGAAACACCCCGCATCGTCAGTCTAGAGGGACTTCAGCGACGCAAACTATATCAGAAAACGCGTCATTCTGTCAATACAAGAAAAGAGCGAGCCCCGCCAGTTTCGATGTGACGGGGCTCTCGGGGTATTTCGCGAATCCGATATTATACCATGCGCACCGAAAAGTCAAGAGGCATTTTTGCGTTTGGCGGCTTCGGGGTTTGACGATCAGGCCGCTATCGCCGGCCGTCCACCCATCACGGCGTCAAACAGGTCCTCGAAGCTCCAGAGAGTGTTGAGAACGCCGGCGGCCATCGCTGCCGGCAGTCTCATCCGGCCGTTCTCTGCATCCCGTGTCCGCCAACAGAAGTTGTAGTAGGCCAGGAACATCGCGCAGGCGGCATCCAGGTTTTCCAGCTTCTTTGAGAAGCCAAGCGACAACCGGGTAAACCGCTTCATCAGAGTGCGGATCGTGAGGTTGTGCCGCTCGACGTGGCTGGTGCATATCGTCCGCTCCTCGTCCTCCCGTATGCCGAACACCCCCCGGCGTTCCGCCCCGACCATTTCCGGTGGGGCGTAACGGCCGGGCTGCTCTGCGTTGCGATAGTCCTTCTTGATGGTGCCGAATTTGGCGTAGGGGCCAAAGGCCAGGTCAACCGCCTCGGGATACGCCGGGAAGGCATCGGCGGAAAGTTGAGTGACGTGGAGGTAGCCGCCTGCCCGGTAGGCGTGCGGGTCGCTCTGGTGGGGCCTGGGGAAGACCAGCCGACTCGCTAGGTCCCTCATCAGCCGCCGGGCATTGTCCCCGGACCGCTTGCCAACCAGGAAGGACGCCACCAGCTTGGTTTCCTTGTCCAGGCAGGTCCACAAGTAGACTTCGCCCACGTCGGCCCGCTCTGCCCTTTCGTCGGCCGTCAGCCGGGCTTGTTTCTTCTCAACGAAGGTCCAAATCTCGTCAACCTCGATGTGCCCCAGCGTTAGGTTGCGGAGCCGAGCATCCATGAACGCTTTGCACCGCTGGCCGAAGGCGACCATGAGTCGCATGATCGTGGTCCGGTGAACGCCGGTCAGCCGAGCCGTGGACCGGAGCGTGTTACCCTCTACTAGGTGGTGGAGGACTTCAATCTGCTTCTGCCGGGGGAGTACGTTTGCCATCGAACCAGCCTTTGCTGCTGCGGCTGATTCGCGGTAGAATGTAGATACCACTCGACATTCTGGGCGAACAGCCTGGGTGTTGGACCCGGAGCCGGTTGCCGCCGATTCCGGGTTTTTTGTTGGGAACGATCATTTTCAGCCTCCATCTTTATTGTACAGACATTTATTCTCTCGTCAAGGGATAATCCTGACTTGACAACACTTTTTTTGTCTGTACACTTGTGGCATGACCGCACATCGAGGCAGACCCCCAGTGCCGGACAGGGACCGGCGGAAAATCCGGTTTCAGATTCGCCTGTCGCCGCCAGAGCTGGCCCTCTTGGAGAAAGCGGCCCAAGGGCGCACGTCAACGTGGGCTCGGGAAACGCTTCTGAAGGCCGCCAGAAGGCGAACGAAAGACGGCTAACGGAGAGAGGGGGTTACGATCCCATCCGTGCGTTCACGGACCCCTCCGGCGAGTTATAAGTCCGCTGCGCCGCCAAGACGCGGGCCTCCCTCCCTTGCTTGGAAGGGCGACGGACGGGATGATCGTGTTGGTAGTTCGAAGAGGCTCATACGTGTTCTGACCCCTTTTGGGCCGACAGGTTCGTTTTGTGTCGGCACTTCGAAGAGTTCGAACAAGCGCACGGGTACTTCGCAATGGCCACACCTCGCCAGCTTGAATTCGACTGGGAAGCAGGCGAGGTCCCATATCTCACTCCAGACGAGATATTCGACCGCGCCGACGCAAACACGCTTCGAAGCCTGAAAGAAGACGAGCGTGTTGAACGCAAGGCACCCAAGCTCCAGGGGGAACCGCTAGGCGAATACTTCTCAATGTGGGCAAACACATCCCCAGATGGCGGGGTCATCATAAGTGGCATTTCCAACATCGGCGAATTCATCGGCTGTTCTTCACTGAACACCGGAACCCTGAACAGACTGAAACGAACAGGCGATGTGTTCTGCCCCGATGCGCGATACGAAGTCAAAGAAGTGAAGGTTACAAATGCCACTGGCAAAGATGATTTCGTGCTCTTGTTTCGCGTATATTACAACAAGAACAGGGTTGTTCGCACGACTAAGCGAAAGGTGTTCATCAGGCGAGGAGCTAGCAAGAAGGAATTGACCGACGAAGAGATTCGTGAGCTTGAGGCCGACAAGGGCCAAGTGGCCTTCGAGGAAGAGCCCAGCAATCTTTTGTATCCGAAAGACTTTGATACCGCTGCGATCCATCAGTGGGCTGCGAATGTCAGACGCATGATGGATTCCGGCCACAAGCTTTCTGACCATCACATTCTTGCAAACCGCCACCTGGGCGAACTTCAAGATCAATCCTTCGTTCCGAATATCGCGTGCGCTCTGCTTTTTGCGAAAGACCCTAGAAAACTTGTGCCAGGATGCCGAATTCGGTTGCTCCGTTTCGAGGGAGAGACTGAGGGTACAGGGGAGAAGTACAACGCCGTAAAGGACATCTGGATTGAAGGAACGATCCCAGAAATGATCGCGCGGCTTGAAACGGAACTCACTTCGCAATTGCGAACATTCTCTCGTCTCGCAAAGGATGGGAAGTTCTACACCAGCGAGGAGTACCCGCGGCTCGCATGGTATGAAGCTGTTGTGAACGCCTGCGTTCATAGATCATACGGAAATGCGATGAAGAACATCAACATCTTCGTTCGCATGTTCGATGATCGCTTGGAAATCGAAAGCCCTGGGCCGTTTCCTCCGTTTGTGACCCCGGAAAACATATACGAGAGGCATCAACCCCGCAATCCACGGCTGATGGAAGCCATGTTCTTTCTCGGCTTCGTGAAGATGAACCGCGAAGGAACGCGACGGATGAGAGACACGATGGCCGAAATGCAGCTTCCCGCGCCAGAGTTTCGCCAGCATGAAGTGGGGCACGTCTTGGTCCGTGTTACCTTGCGAAACAAGATCAAGCATCGAAAGGTATGGGTTGATTCTGACGTAAGCGAGCTTATTGGTGCCCTGCTAGCAAGCAGACTGAGCGAAACCCAGACGCGCATCCTGAACTTCATCGCCGAGAATGGCGAAATCAATGTGAGTCAAGTTCAGAGGCTCACGGGCTTCTACTGGAAGAAGGCGAAAGCCCTGTTGACGCAGCTATGCGCGATGGGCATTTTGGAGGCGATACGGACAAGACACGAAAATGAACGCGATCCTGGGGCCCGTTTTGTTCTTCGGACGCCGCAACCTACCAGTAGTAACGGGAACGGTTTATGACCTGTGAGCGGACCATGTAGCCGCCTACTTCCCGCGCACCCGAAGCCAGCTCCGCAAAAAAGTCGGCATTCCACGATTTTCCCCTGACAGGGGTCCCAAACTGTACCACTACCGGCCCGAGGGTGGCGGGGGGTGGTTGGAACGGAGAGTATCCCCCAGCCATTTGGGCAACCAGGCCTCGCGCCTCCGGCCTTCCGCCTTGCCTTTCACCCTCGCGGGTATTGGCGGCAGTATTCGTACAGCGCCACGGCCGCGGCGGTGGCCGCGTTGTGGGCGTAGGGGAGCCCGTAAACGGGAATCTCCACGGCATGGTCCAACAGCGCGAGCGCCTCCGGCTCGATCCCAAGCCGCTCGTTGCCCACGACCAAGACCGTTTCCCGGGGAAACCGGAAGGTATAGAGGCACTCTGAGCGGTTGGTCTGCTCGAGGCCGACCAGCGTAAAGCCTTCGCCGCGGAACCGCCTGAGCACCGGCGGAAGCGTGCGGTGGATCTCGATCTTCATGGAATCGCCCGCCTGGCGGGCGATTTTCGCCAGGACCTTGGCGTTGCCCGAGCAGATCAGCCTTGCGACGCCGCAGCAACTGGCCGTGCGGACGATCCGCGAGAGGTTCACGTTGCTCCGCATGGGTGGGCAGGCAACGACCAGAGGGCGGGGCCTGTCGAGGGGCACCAGCGGCTGGTGCCGCGATTGAGTGAGTTCTTCCATGACCGTCAATGTAGCAAAATGCCCCCCGCGGCGTGCCGGTGAATCTCTCGCGATACCGACAAAAAAAGAGGCCAGACGACTCCCGCGCCGCCTGTGACGACGCGGCAAGTCGCTGGCCTGCTTCCGAGCGCGATCAAAGCGCTACGGTACCTGTACAACTATGGATAAAGGGCACGCTGACAGCGCGGATTATGTATGCGCAGGCAGCCTCGCTTGCGGTTCGGGTTGATATCGAGCCATCAATCATCCCGGCTAGGGCTCGGCGCAAAACGAGCACGAGCGCATACCCCCACTTTGGTTGAGTGCCGATCCCCGCGGTCGGCAGCATGCGAGAGCGACTTCAACCGCCTGAGAACACGGTTGCGGCGTCAAAGAAAAGGCAGGCTTTCGCCTCACACGGCCCTCGATTGTAACGCGAATCTGCGGCGGTGGGAAGCCGTCTGCAAAGTTGACCAAGTTGCTTTGTCGGACAGCGAGCCGTTTCTGTTGCGGCAGCAACCACTTGTGTCTTGCAATTCGCGCGGCGGAACGTTAGCATCGCAGGGGATGGCCACCCGGTGTCCTTCCGCGGCCAGCCCCCGCAAGAGCGTTCTTTCCACCCCAATCGAAATAACAAAGGAGTTGCGCAATGGCAGACCACCGTTTGACGCGTCGCGATTTCGTCAAGACGGGAGCCGTGGCGGCTGCTGGAATGGCCGTAGGACTGACGCCTTGCCGGACGGTATACGCGGGCAATCCGACGGGCGAGAAGACCGACGGGATTTTGAATTACAGCGAGCAGATGGAGTATCGCCGCGGCGGCAAAACCGACCTGATGTTTTCGGCGGTCTGCCTGGGCGGCCACTGGAAACGGCTCAACACGGTCGTGCCGGGCTTGTTCCAGGGCGGGAGCTGGCTCAGCGCCGACACCCAGAGCGCGGATTTCGAGAAGAACCGCTACGACATCGTCACCCAGTGCATCGAGCGGGGGATCAACTACATCGACGCCTGCACCAAGCAGGAAGTGATCATGTACGCCAAGGCGCTCGAGGGCCGCCGCGACAAGATGTATCTCGGCTTCTCCTGGTACCAGGAAGAGATGCGGTCGCTGAGCAAGGAGATGCAGAAGGCCGAGGCGGCCGGCGAGCCCAAGCCGCCCGGCTGGATCACCAAGATGCTCAGGCAGGCGATGGAGAACGGCTTCAAGGAGACGGGGCTGGACTACGTCGACGTCTGGCGGATCACCTGCTTCGAGCAGAGCGGCCAGCACACCGACCAGCAGATGGAAGAGTGCATGGAGGCGCTGGCCTGGGCCAAGAAGGCAGGCCACGCTCGCTTCACCGGCATCTCCAGCCACGACCGGCCGCACATCAAGAAGTGGATCCAGGCGGCGCCGGGCGAGCTGGACGTCATCGTCACGCCCTACACCGCCAAGACGCAGATGGTGGGCACCAAGATCGAGGCGACCGAGGAGGGCGACGCCGCCCGCGTGACCAAGATCGAAGGAGGCGGCTGGGAAGACAGCCTCTGGTACGCCATGCAGCAGTGCGACGTCGCCTGGTTCGGCATCAAGCCGTTCGCCGGCACTTCTCTGTTCCAGGGCGACAGCTCGCCGGACAGCCCGTTCAAGGAGGAGGACGACAAGATCGCCCGGCTGACGATCCGCGCGATTTTGACCAACCCGGTAATCACTGCCCCGATTCCCGGCATCATCACGCCCGAGCAGGTCGACAACGTCGCCATGGCCGTGTTGCAGCGGCGGGCGTTGGACGTCCAGGAGCAGGCCGAGCTGGACGCCGCCACCGAGCGGGCGTTCGCCAACCTGCCTTACCACTACCGCTGGCTGAACGACTGGAACGTCGTCTGACCGCCGTGATGAGAGTGCCGCGGGCATCCTGCCAGATGCGTCCATGGGCCGCGCTGGCGGGTAAGCTGCCCGCGGCGCCCGGGCGGGGATAATCATGGCTGCACGCTGACCCGAAGCGCGAGCGAGGACTGCAAGAAAATCTACCCTCGCTTGCGCTTCGTCTTTGGTATTGCGGCGTTGGAGTGCGAGAACACAGGGAGCACGGACCATCCGTGCTGGAACGGACGGAAGTCATAGGGAATGCGGATGGAAGCGAGCGGGCTTCCCTCCGCGCCTGTTTCGAAAGGCCTTTACGGGAAGAGAGCATTTTCTGAGGAACTGATGATGAAGCATGCCGTCTGGTTCACGTTGTTATTGGCTGCTGTGGTGTTCGTGTTGGGGAAGTTGGCCGGTTTCCCGGGCGGTGGCGAGGCGGCGGCCGCCGCGCCGCCGTTGACGCTCAGTCCCGAGCTGCTCAACGAGGATCTGCCGGCAAGCGAGGAGAAACATGTCCTCGACGTCGACAACTCGGCCTGCTACGTGTGCCACGGCAACTACGACGGCGAGGAGCTGGTGGTCGAGCACGGCAAGGAAGGCACCGGCTGCATGGATTGCCACGGCCAGTCGATCGACCACCGCAACGACGAGGACAACATCACGCCTCCCGACATAATGTACCCCCCGGAGGACGTCGACGGGATGTGCGGCAAGTGTCACGACATCCACGAGGCGTCGGCGCGGAAGGTTATCGAGCGGTGGCAGGAGCGCTGCCCGGCGAAGACCGATCCGAAGGAGATCATCTGCACCGACTGCCACTACCAGCACCGGCTGGCGTTCCGCACCGTGTGGTGGAACAAGAAGACGGGCGAGCTGATCATCCGCAAGGAGGGAGAGACGAGCAAGCCGGCGGCCGACCTGACCGGGGCCGGCGATCGGGCCGCCGGCCAATGACGCGACCGCGTCCCTCGCGCCGTGCGACGGGCGCCCGGTGCGCTTTCGCGCCGGTTTTTTGAACCCGAAGAGGAGGACTTCTACATGGCAGACGCACGACTGACGCGGCGCGACTTCGTCCGCACCGGCGCCGTGGCGGCGGCCGGCGCGGCCGTCGGGCTGGTGCCCACCTACACCGTCAAGGCCGGAAACCCCGAGGGCGCCAAGACCGACGGCATCGTCAACTACAATGAGCAGATGGAATACCGCCGCTGCGGCAAGACGGACCTGATGGTCTCGGCCGTCTGCATGGGTGGCCACTGGAAGCGGCTCAACGAGGTGATCCCCGGTTTGTTCGAGGGTAGAGGCTGGCTCAGCGCCAAGCTCGACAGCCCCGACTTCGAGAAGAACCGCTACGACATGGTCACGCGGCTCATCGAGCGGGGCATCAACTACATCGACGCCTGCACCTGCGAAGAAATCCAGATGTACTCCAAAGCGTTGAAGGGCCGCCGCGAAAAGATGTATCTCGGCTTCTCGGCCTACCAGAACGAGGTCCGCCGCGAGGAGTGGCGTCCGTTCAAGAAGCTCCAGGAGAGCCTCGACAACTGGATGAAGATCTG
>Ga0180438_10008367_pt1 | contig 13171 bp, 16 predicted proteins | sample SS_ome_12_FD_132455 | JGI IMG/M metagenome (GOLD analysis project Ga0180438, IMG submission 132455) | Hypersaline lake sediment archaeal communities from the Salton Sea, California, USA - SS_3_D_2 metaG | ecosystem: Environmental > Aquatic > Non-marine Saline and Alkaline > Hypersaline >... | reverse complement strand
TAGCAGGAATGAACAATGTGGATAGCGTTGGCTTTTGTTTTGGGGTTCATCCTAGGATTGGCCGTAGGGCTTGGAATATTCATAGGATGGTTCCTTGAGATAACAAAATAACGAGGATGAATCATGAAAGAATGTTCACGATGCGGGAAGATCGTAACGGCTTGGACAGGAAAGGGCCTGTGCATGGATTGTTCGAAAAACATGGACGTCAGAGAAATCGTCAAGCATTGGCTCAAGGAAAATGGCTACGAGGGCCTGTACAGCGACCAGTGCGGCTGTGATCTGGAGGACCTCATGCCGTGCTGCAACGATGGAGCTCTATCCTGCCAGCCAGGGTACAAGGTCATGGGCTGCCCCGAGGAATGCGGCGAAGGCTGCGCGTTTCACATCGAGGCAGAGAAGCCAACTACTTCGGACAAGGTCGTAGAGCGGTGCAAACACAACGGAATAAAGGGGGAATGTTTGATTTGCTATTCCGAAGAATCTAAGCGGCCGGCCACGCCACAGGAGGTAGAGGAGTGGGGCCAGGCAGAGCGTGAGGACCTGGGGGGATTCTGAGATGACTGACCGGAACATCGAAGGCCGGTGCAACGACTGCAACGACATCCTGGCCCGGGGCGTGACCACCTGCCCGCGTTGCGAACATGTACGCAAGTACGGGCCGCCTGACACCCAGCTCGAGAAGCTGGCCAAGCAGGCCCTGGCCGTCCTGGTCATGGACCTGGGCTACGAGAAGGAGCCAGTGTACGGCCACAGCCCCATGAGACACCAGAACCTCTGGGCTTGGGCCGCGAAGGCTCTCACCCCGGAACAGGTCGAGCACGAGGTAACGAGTGACATCGTGCAGAGAGACGAGGAAGAATATCCGACGGTTCCCCAGCTCATGGAGGCACTGAAGGACATCGCCAGCGGCAAGCTGAATCACCTGCAACACGGTGAAATCAACAGGGCCCGCAAGGTCCTGGGCCTGGACCCTCAAGACAAGTACCCATGCCATGCCTGCGAGAAGAAAGTCCGCGAACGCTATTTGAACGACAAGAAACAGTGGGTGTGCAAGGAGTGCTTCGAGAACGAGTAACAATCTAGAACGAAAGTAACATGGGAAGAAGACAGTGGGGACATGGGTTCCACACGGCTTTAAGGCTTTTGAGAGGATATTACATGGAATCTGAAGAGAAGAATCAACCGCAAATGCGAGTCAGGCTAACCGGGGATCCGAAGAAAGTACTCGATGGAGTACTTGGACAAGACAAAGAACCTTCCGTAAGGGAGTTGCTGGAGGAAATCAATCAGCTTAAACGAAAAATGGAAGAACAGGAGCGATTCAACGGATTGCCCAGTCATACCCGTTTTGGCGTCCCGTATCCAGGCACTCCAATGCCTCCAATAGATTTCGGCAAGGACGACGACGATGACAGCGCAGAAGAGATTCTACTACTTCTCAAGCAGGTTGACATCAAGCTCGACATGCTGGATGAGAAGGTCGAGAAGGTGGAATCAAAGGTAGAAAAGCTGAAGGCTATTGCTGAGGCCATCGTCACTCATTTCATGAAGTGACAATCGTACCCCAACTGAACGAGCCATTGAGAAGAAGGAAACAACAGGCATGAGCGAGCCATTCACTTCGAGGAACATGTAGGATAAGCGAGCCATTCGAGAGAAGGATACAACCATCCCGAGCGAGCCAATCGTCATAAGGAAACATCAAGCATGAGCGAGCCTTCCTGCCCGAGGAAACATGAACATAGAGCGATTCTGTAACAGACTAGCCAGAATGAACCGGAAAGGAATGCGATGAACAAGCCAGAGAACTGCCCGGGCGAGTACGACCCGGACTCCGACATCTGCAAGAGCTGCTACTCCATACAGGAGTGCATACAGAGCGACCCCAAAAACCTCGCAAAGTATATGAATGCAGCCATGCGGCATAACCCATTGAGGCAGCTCCAGAAGTATCTTGATCCGAAGCGAGAAGAAACCATCGATGATTACATGGAGCTCATTCTCCGATTCAATGAGGCAGGAAAGGAGAAACTGGGGGAGGACCGGATCCTCTATGCCAGATTCGAAAGAGACTTCTTCGAGTACTTCCAGCAGTACCTGCAGGTCTTCACTATCCTCAAGGGTCAGGAAATCCCTCTAGACCCTCCCAAGCCAGGCGGAATCCCTACCGCGCCCGAGATACCAAATACTTTCCCCGAGGAGTTACTCCAGGACGGCGCCGGCGACGACCCTAAGGAAAGCGTCAAATGGTGGCAAGAGGTTCACAAGTGTCCGAAATGCGGTGGAGACGTCAAGATTGTGGCAGACCCGCATTTCTTCAAAGCCTACTGCCTCGACCGCAAAGAATGCAAGTGGACATTTACCCTTCCCGAACACCTCATGAAGGAGTTCTTCGAAAATCAGAAGGAGAAGCAAGATGACGGAACAACACACGAACCCAAAGACTGAAATGCCCCCTCCTCCGCCTGTAGTCGATCAGGATGGAGCCCTGGCTTTCCCTTACAATCCGGTTGACCCGGATGGCCAAATCGTCATGCAGCCCGAAGAAGAAACTCCTCCCATCATGGCCTTGGCACATACCCCATCCTCGCGGCCTCCCAATCCGGATGGCCTGATTGAGGAAGGACGCCAGAAGCTCCGCGCGGCCATGTCTTCCATGATGCACCCGGACAGCAAGGACCAGCTGAACTTCAGAAAGGTGCGCGACCTCCTCGAGGTCATCGAGCGCCTCTACAATGACCCGGCCGTTCCTGAAGAGGATTACGAAGACGCAGGCGGATTCGTTGTCGCGGACAACTTTGGAGGGGGAGGAAGACGGCTAAGAAGGAACCAGGGCATAGGCCAGATGATGCTTCCCGGTGCGCCTGGGGACGATTTGCAGGTCTTCTTGGACAAGCTTCTTGGTACAATTGACAAGGAAAGTAAGAACAGGAATCCGGCCAGCAAGCAGGCTGAGGAGCTCCTGGAGCTCGCCAAGAAGCCTGAGATGAAAGAATTGGCCGACGGTCTCAAGAAGAGGGCCGTCGAACTCATGAGAGACGAGTTGGAGGGCAACACGAATGCAGCTGTACATTCCCAGTTTCTACGGGGACGTCTCCCTGGAGGAGTCGCCGGAGAAGGACCAGTGCTTCCTGCGGACTACGGACCTGACGGCCCAGGAGGAGGAGCTAGTCAAGAAGGTCCTCAAGAGGTTCAAGGTGGACGAGGGCAAGCGGCTGAAGAACCGCAAGTACCACCTGCCGGCGAGCATGGACCGGGCCCGGGGCTACCTGATGCGGGCCCTGAAGGGCAAGCAGAAGACAATCCTGGCCGTCAAGATTGACGACCCCAAGCCCGGGGAGCCTCAGGTGGAACAAGTGGGCACCGTGGTCGAGGCCGTGAAGAAGGGCGCCGAGAAGGCCGTGCAGACCGTTGTCCCTCGAGGCGGGTGCCCTGCCCCCATCTACGACGCCATGAAGGCCCGTGAAATCCGCGCCACGAACGTGCTCGAGCAGTTCCTAACGCCTACCCAGCTCGCGGACTATAGGCGCCAGGGATCCATCGTGGTCATCGGGGGGGACAGCGGCCTGAGGTACCTCGTGAGCCACAGGTTCTCGCGAACGGCCTCCAGGAGGGGCATGGTCTGTGGCCTGGACGGCCAGCGCGGTAACTGTGTCCATCACAGCCATCTTCCGCACGCAGAGGAGGTTCTGGCCCTTCTGGTGGTCCTGTCGACCAACGAGAACGCCTGGCTCCGGAAGGAGATTCCCTAGCAGAAGAGGGGAGAATCGACGTCACAGGCTTACCCTCGGGCTTCGGCTCGGGGGTTTTCTATTGCCCGCGAAGGGGAGGGGACTTGAACTTCTTGCCCAGGGCCTTGTAGATGCTCTTCTCGCTCCGCCCGGCCAGGCGCTTCCCTGTCTTGTTGCCGGGCAGCCGTTCGTACAGGCCCTTGTTGTTCAGGAGCTTGCCCTGGCCACGGGCCCTCTTCCTGTAGGCGATGACGTAGCCTGCGGGCCCGGTCGTCTCGAAGAGCTGAGCGCCCCACCATTCCTTGTTGGTCACCACCAAGTCCCATTTCAGGCCGTACCTGAAAAAGACCTTGGCTGTTCCGCCGGTAGGGTTTGGGTCCACCTGCAGCACGGCCGCCTGCAACTTACTGAAGTCTCTCGGGATGACGACGACGTCGATGTCTTCGACCCAAGGCACTTGCCGGCGGATGGAGCCGGCGACCTGGCAGCGGTCCAAATGTTCTCTGAAGAATCGGTCGATGACCATCTTCGAGATGTAGTAGCCAAGGTATCGTGGAATGGGAACCGTCCAGAATGGAATCCTCGGAAGTCTCTCTTTCACGAACAGATCGAAGATGTAGTGCATGATGGACTTCATGGCCGTGGACAGGTCGAGGTCACAGATGGCCGCCTTGAAGACTACCTTATTTTTGTCTCCTGACTTGAGCGCCTCCAGGAGCTCGTTGAGATCTTGACGGGCCCTGTCCATCCTGGACAGGAACCTGGTCGTCGGAGCTCCAGTCAACTTGAGCTGCTCGTAGGATTGCTGAAGGAAGTCCATACCCTTCATAAGGTGGTCGAGAGACTTCCGATGTTCTCTTCCTATCTCTGTCATTCCTGGGCCATCATCATGGGCATGGACTGCATAGCCTCCGCCGGCACGTAATACGAATCGCCGGCGCCCTGGGCAATGGTTCGGAAGATTTCCTTTTCCCAGAGGTTGTTGATGACCATTATGAGGTACTGTGGTACGAGAACGTCCGTATTCTCTATTCTGATACCCAGGTTGTGTGGCGAGTGCTCGGAGACTGGCTTCCCGACCATCTCAATAGGCACGTTCCCCAGCATCCAGAAATCCGCGCCAGGTAATCCCTGCTCGATTTTGGCCACGGAACCTAGGGTAATTGTGGGGGCGAGCTGCTGGGCGAGCTCTTCCACGGCCCGATGCACCACAGCCTTTCCACCGACGGCCTCCTCGATGATGGTGTTTGCGGCCTCCATTTCTGACATAAATCCTATTTTGTCACGGCGAAACTCGAAGTCGATTTCCCCGCCGTCTTTGCTGAGAAAGTAGCCTGTTCCTCCTACATGAATAATGTAGATACGCGCCTTTTTCAAATCCTCAGATTGCTTCCTGATTTCCTCGATGGCGATCTCTGGACGATTGACAAAGTTACGAGGCAGGATTGCCTCTCCTTTCATCATGAATCCAGGCTTCTCGGGTAGGTCGAAAATGATCGTCCAGGATGTGATGTCAAAGTCTAGGGGCTGATATGGAAGAGCCATGGATTCCTCCTGTGAATATTGACGTTCCACGGATATGGATACCATGGATTACGTTTGTACTTGGGCCAGGTCGGGCTTTTCATTGCCCTCTGCAATGCTCCTACTTCCATGACGTCGAAGCCACTATAGAGCATGTCGAAAAAAGCCTCTTCAGGAGAGTCGAATTCGTCGTAGTGTCCCCACCATCCGTCTTCGATAAATGAGGTCCACCTGAACTTTCCTTCATAACTAGCTGAGGGATGAACGAATCCCCAATGACCAATGTTCTCGTTGTAGAACTCTACAAACATGAGAAGACCTTGATCTGCGTAGGCTCGAGTCATGTCGACTAACCGCTGCAGGTTCTCTCTTGCTTCCATGTGTCTGGAAGACTCTGCCAGAGCCGGTGGTGGAGGCTCTTGAAGCATCTGAATTGCACGCTTGTAGTTCAGCATCAGGAAGCTAAATCCTCAACAAGAAGATCCCACGCTTCGTAGAACCACTCCGTGAAGTCATCTACTTGTTCATCGGTAGGAGTGCCAACTGTCTCTATCATAGAAATGAAGTACCTGAGGTATTCCCTTGCGTACCTGGCATTCCAGTATGCGCTGTCAAAATGCATTAGAGCTTCTTCGTATTCACATTGCTCTAGCTCGTATTCTCCGTCGAAAAACTCAACAGCAACTGGTTCAGTTAAATCGTGAATGTGAAACAGCGTCTGCTTGCTGAGAGGAACCATGGATGAGACTTTCGTCATAAGCTGTCTCACCGCAAGCCATTCCATCTCTGCTCTTACTCGAGCAGGAAAGACTTGCTCAGCAAGCGTCGCAGGAGGGGGATTCGCCATCGATCTGGTGGCCTTTCTGAGCCCCAGAAGCATGGCGAAGTTCTGGTCAGCATGCTGTTTGACCTCTCTGTAGCCCTCGATCTGCTTCTCAATCCAGCCAGGCCTCATCCATGAGTCCGGGGCTGTCTCAACTTCATCCAGATACCAAAGGATATCATTCAGGGCCTGGGCCGACTCTTGGAGCTCGGAGACAGCGTACTCGATTCTGTCTGTCGGATAAGGCTGGTCCCAATCTACCCGCAGGAGCTCCCCCATTTCGCCTAGAAGGCTATTCAGGCTGCAAACAGCCATAAGGGCCGCAGTTCGGGAATGGAACAGGTCTTCATACAATGAACGAATCATGCTGCTTCCTGGAGGATTTCATGCATGAGCATTTCAAGGTCGTCGGCAATGCAATTCGCTGCAAAATAAGCTGTTTCAGCCGATTCTAGTTCCCTGTAGCATTCGTACTCACTGGCATCCCATAGAACCGAATCGAGCGATGCAATGTCATGTGCAATCAAGCTTTCCATCTCTGCTCCGATTAGCCCTTGGGTCATCAGTGACCGAAAGAGATGGAGTACCCTGAACCATGCTTGTTCAGCCCTAGCCTTTTCTTGGAAGTAGCCAGTCATATCAGTAGTTGCTCTGGTTCAGTTGAATCATGGCCTCTTTGGCCATCTCGAGGACCTCGTCGAGGAAAGCCCCGGCGCTTTCGAAGTCCATCACGTTCTCGGCCCGGGCCGCCTCCGTGAATTTGAAGTGCATACTCCTCATGTAGTCCCTGAGCATTTCAGGCTCTACATGCCAGTGCAAGGCGCTGGCGAGCTGGGTCATGGCCGCGTTGTAGTCATGGCGGGCCTGGTTCAGTTTCTGCAAATAGTTCCACATTTGGGGATTCTTGACCGGTCGAGGACCTCTCTCAAAGCCTTCCAAGGCTTGTTTCATCTGCTCTACCATGCGCCTGGACTTCAGTCGTTGGTCCCATCGCTCGAGGAAGAACATGCTGGTGTACCATTGTTGGTAGGCTTCCATTTTGAGCGTGTTTCCCCAGGTCACGCGACCTGCTAGGGCCGTGAGGCTCATTTGTATGTAGCATATACTCGCCATGAGGTGGTTCACGTCCCAGACGTCGAACCAGACGGTCCGGGCCGGCTCGAAACCTTCCTCGCGGACAATTTCACCCACTGCGAGAACCATTCCGCCCGGGCCCACTGCTGGCTCTTGTATCTCAACAAAACCTTGCTTCCTGATGGCATCTCCGATTCCACGCATGGTCATCTTGGCAATAACTCTTGTAAGAGATGGAGGGGTGAAGAACTGTCCCCCATGTCCGCGGACGATTTCAAGCTCCTGGGCGATAGCACCGAGGAAGTCGGATCCGCTATCCATATCAAGTCCGATGACCGTGAGCGCCAGAAGCTCAGGGAATAGCTGCGCCGTGGCATGCTTGTACTTACCGATGATTCCCATGTATTGCTTCTCAAGTTCTACGCTTCTGTAGAATGGCTGCATGAGAGCAATTCTGGCCATGGTGCAGAAGTCATCGAAGGCCTCGTGGAGTCCTCGGTCGTATGAAATCTTCTTTAAAATCTTTACGAAGGACTTCTTAGCATCCTTTGGATGACCTACGAGCTTGTGGGCTTCCCTGATTGAAAGGGTCATCTCAAACTCCCGCTAGGTGACCTACATCCTGGTATTTCATAACCATCTTAAGGCGGTTGCTCAGGAACTGGTTGATGTCATCTGTCAATGAGATTATCTCTTCGTATATCTTCATGGCGCTTCTAGAGTCTCCGTAGGCGAGAAGATTCGATGCCTGGTAGTCCAGGCCTACGATTTGCCCGTACTCGACGTTGAACATAGGAAGCTCGTCGGCCGATATACCTCGATGATTGAGGACTTGGGCCCATAGCCATTCCATTCTCTTTATGGCCATGCGCGCTTGTGTCTGCCTCTCAAGAAGCTTGTCAAGGTCAGGATTCCTGTGGTGTTTCTTGCCCTTCTTGCGTTTCTTTCGCTTCGAGCGCTTCTCTTCACTTTCGATTTTCTCTTGCTCCTCGGCGATGCTGTCCAAGGCTTCCCTCAAGTACTCGTGTGGAATCTGCAAGGCCTCGATGCGAACCGGAATCATTGCGAAATTCCAGTTGTTGTAGGGAGGGTCTGTGATTATGCCAGTGCGGAGGTTGTTGGCCCAGTTGATGAGCTCTGTACCCCATTCGTTGAGGAGCCAGGCTGCATACATGCCCATCTCGTACTGGCCGGCGTCGGACGCTCCCATGAAATCCATATAGAGCCTCTTCAAGATAGAAGCGGCCATCATGGAGTTATCGTATTCCTCCTCTGGAAGCATTTCCTTCAGCATGGACAGGTTCCAGGCGTTGGAAAACCTTGACATAATCATGTGAGCCTGCGTGTAGCTCTGTGTGATATTGGATAATCCGAATTTTTCTGGTGGTTCAGCCATGGATAGCCTCCTTGGCGTAGATGTACTCGTCTAAAAACTTGACAATCCACGCAAGCGTCTTGTATCCGAACTCAAAGTACTCCATTACTATTCTCGTTGGGCCTTGGTCTTCATAGAAGACGATGGCGCTCCTGTAATAGCGCATGCATCGGTCTATGTTCTTCATGACCTTGTCACGGTCCGGGGCGCTGAGTGACTCGATAGCAATCGGCCAGAGCATTCTCAACCTGTTGAAGAGTACGTTGTATTCGACAAGATACTTGGTAACGCTCCAGTTGAGCGGCGTATCAGGCTTCGGGATGGATTCTGTTCTCTGCATCTATAGGGGCTCCATCCGAATGCCTATTCTCTTGAAGACATCGACCAATGTTCTGATGGGCATCCAGCGAGGGTGAATCATTTCCAGTTCCCTACTAGGAGCTGGCAAGTCTGCCCACTGTAGATAGCTCCAGATGGCTCTAGGCTTCACTTTCGTGAAGTAGTCAGGCCCGATTGCATCCCTGCGGATTACGGCCGTAACCATAGGGTTCTTGGCCGTTTCTGGGTACTTCCATTGAGGTATTTGGAAGTCAAAGCCTTGTAGGGCAAAACCAGGCTCGAAAGTTCCCAGGGCAAAGCCAGCGAGGAAGACAGCAAAATGCCTCGGTGCGTAGACCTCTCCTGTGTGCTCAACTGCTTTCACGGCACGATTGAACAAGTCCACCAGATGGGTCTTGTTGAGCTTTTCTACAGTATCGACTAGCCTTTCGGCCGAGCGAACGGCCTGAGGTGGTGGAGGGCCGGCCTTGATGGATGCCTGGGTAATGTCGGTTTCTCCTGTCAGTTTCATGTAGTGAATCTCGTGCATGAACGTTGCCATATCGGCAATCATCCTCGCCCTGATAATAGCTTTGAAGAGTTCGGCAGGCGACTTGACCTTGAACGTAGTCACGTACGCTCCAGAAGGCTTCGCCGGCTTTGCCGGAACGGGACGGCCGCCCGGGCCCAGGCGAACCTTCATCTTGTTAGGAGCAACTCGATACCTCAGGGTGGTAGGCGCCAAGGAAACCCAAGTATCCTCCTTCATTAGGCCTTTGCGCTGGAGAATCTCCTTGACCTGTTGCTCGGCGTGACTCGCGCGGAAGATGTCGTTGAAGCGCATGGCTGTGAAGAAATACATGACTTCTCGGTCGCCCGTCCGAACGGGTCCCATGGTACCGTGCTCGGCGTAGTCCGGCCTGGCCGTTGAGATGATTTCCTCAATGACGTTGGCTCCAACATGCGGGTTTGGTGGTGAGAACCGTACATGGAGAATGGATTTCATCGGGTTCCTCGCTGGATTCCAGAGAATAGGAAAAGGGTCATAGATGCTCTCTCCTGGGAAGACTTCCATGCGCAGCACCCGGCCGCCTTCCCGCTTGACCACAGACTCGATGACCATGGCCGCGTACATGGCAAACTCGTAGCTTTCGAAGAAAAGACGGTTGACGTATCCTCTGGCATTCGGGTCTTCCCTTTCTTTTGCTTCTGGAGAGAACGAAGGCTTGCTCCCTCCGGAGAGAAGCCCTGGAAGGCTCATGGTCTCTGTATGAGCTATGTAGTGCAGAAGATGGTCAGCTCCCATTGGAAGGCTATAGTGAACCTGTACGCACCAAATGCCAGCCATCAGAGTCCTTTCGAGTACTTCTCGTAGGCTTCTGAAATCTCATTTTCAGGTACACCAGCTTTGCTGAGAACGTAGACAACCTGGGTATATGGTTTACCAGGGCCCTGATTCTCTTCCTCAGCGAAACGGAAAAGATCCGCAAGCCTAGTGGTGCGTTCATCTCTCCCCATTCCATTGATGCACCACTTCAAGTAGATGTCCGCTATTTGAATGGCCCAGGCTTCAAATCTCTCCAGTGACCCATTTCCTGCCTTCATGGCAAGTTGGTCGCCTGTCTGGATGAGTCTCTCTGTTTCGATGCGAGCTCCTCCGTAGAACCTCTTCCAGGCGTCTGCGAGGGCAACCCAGTTCGCTCCAGCGTAAAGAATGACATAGGCATGAGCATGAGAAGGAATTTGACTTTCTTCGGTCATCCTCTTCAGGAGGAGCTCTAAGGATTGAACATACGTCTCAAACTGTCTCTGGCCCTGGGGCGTGTCCGCGTGGGCCCTGACGAACAGCTCGATGCCCACGTGCGGCCGCAGGGCCTCGGCCACGCCACTTCGCTCGAGCGGGCCCTCGTCGCCCAGGCGGCGGATTTCGTAGAGGAGGTAGTCCCGGAACTCCTTCTCGGTCCCGAATTCTCCGGATGTGTCCTCCTGAGGGTTGCGCAGCGGCCGCAGGAGGGCCGGGTTCCGGCCCGGGTACCCCGGATGGAGCGTAATCTCGTAGGGATACAGACCTAGAGGAATGTTCCCCAGGTAGTACTCTGCCATGGTCTTGGCCCAGTAGGCCTCGATATGAGTGTTGAACCCCCATACGACATCGACGAAGGCCCCGGGATGCCCACGGAACAAGGGGCGCCCGGACCGGACCGGTCTAGACCCGAAGACCTGGCTGAAGTCCTCGACCATCTTGTTGAGCAGGTTAGGGGCGTTCTGGTCAAACCGAGGGTCCGTCGGTAAGTACTCTGCCTGGAGTGGACGTCGAACTGAGACCATCAGAAGGTGAGGCTTGTCGCCCTTTACGAGCTCCAGGCGCCTTTGTGGGTTCTCCTGCGGTCGCTCGTGCACGCTCATCTCGTAGGGGGCGAACTCGGGGAAGAACCTGTTGATGACCATGGCCGCGTAGTCCTTGGCCATCTCGGCCTCGTGGGCCGTGTCGAACTCCCAGACGACGTCGATCTGGTTCACCTTTCGGGTAGGCGACGGTCCCGCGTACCCGGACCGGACCGGCTCTCCTCCGAATCTGGCGTTCATTCCTGCGATGAACCGCTCAAGCCTTTCGGACGAGCCCCGCCAGATGTGCTTGCTGAACCAGGTCGGCAGGGATTCTATACCCCTCTGGATGGTAATCATCAGCAGATAGGGCTTCGGCCGAGTCGCCGGCGACGTCGATTTCTTCCGTCTGGCCATCAGCTATGCTCCTGGAGGCCTAATCCACTTGTTCAGCTTGGTGAGGAACGATATTCCTTGTGAACCGTAGTCCGATCTCTTCCAGTCTATCGCGTTCCCGTACTTCGCGACTTCTTTAATCATCTGCTCCATTTCGTCAACAGTTCCAAAGACCCTGAAGACGTCGTCTGGATAGCGCGCCATTCCCCGAGCCGTGACCCCTTTAGGAAGCCGCCCGGCGTCAAAATCAATCGTGTGCCTGGGGAGCTCACCTGTTGTTTCCTGCATTGGAATCCAGTTCTGGAACATGATACTTACCGTCCACTCTGGAAGCGTTCCTATTTGTCGTGCGTTGACAGAGTCCGGTCGCAGGCCTTCCTTCACGCGGTCGATGATGCGCTGAATAATTGCGTTGTGACCGAGCTTCTCTACGCTCTCCATAACCGTTCCTGCGAACTTGGATATGTTCCAGGCATGAGCGTAGGTTCGCAAAATGAGAGGCCACCAGGTTGGAGCTGCAGAGCGAAGGAAGTCTAGGTCGTTATCAATACCAGGAGCTCCATATCTTTTCCCGATGAAATTCTTGAAGGAGTGTTCGAACTCTAAGGATATAGTTGGCATCTCTGCCCCGGGATAATCTCCGACCAGAAGCCAACCATCTGTCGCCTTGTAGACGCCAGCTTCTGGGACATCTTCGGGCACAGCATTCGGGTCTTTGACATTCAGGCCAAGAGGGCAATAGTACACGACATCCAGGTGGCGGCCGCCATCATGATACTGCTTTCTCGTTCTTTCCCTGAGATCACGCAAGGCATCCAGAGAAGGCATTCCATACAGATCGCTTTCCCTCGAGGCCCAGAAGATACTCTGCATGGGCCCACCCTGGACACCATGCGTAGCTCCGTTGTAATACCACCTCATCGGAAGGAATTCTGGCAGCTGATACCTGAACACAGCGGGGTATACAGGTATCTTCTGGTTCATTTCTTCACTATTAAGCATTGCCGAGTTCCCGGAAAGTTGGCAATTTCAGCCTTGTAGAGCGCCCTTTTTGACCCCTCATTGGCAATTATTTGCCGACTTTAGCGCGTAATCGGCAAGTTCTCAGGAGCCCTCCAGGAAGCTGAGCATCTGCCTCAGCTCGAGCAGAATTGACTCCAAGGTGCGCCAGGCCATCTGCTCTGGCATCTGCATGGCCACGTTCATCTGCGCCACGCGCTCCTTGGCGAACCCGAGGAACATGACCTTCTGCTCGTCGGTCATCCTATCCCTGGCGGCAATGTAGGCACGCTGGTACTGCTCGAGCGTAGCGTTGAGCTCGCCGGCGACGTCGGCCACGCCTCCAGGCGCGATGGCGGCCGTCACTGGCTGTCCCTGGATGGTGCCTGTGTGGTGGTAGACTTCGTAGAGCTGAATCGCCCTGCGCAGGTTCCCTTCCGCAGCCGCGTAGATGACTCTGACGACGTCGTCGAACGGAGGATTCCATCCCTGCCCGGCAGCGATGCGCACGAGCACAGCCCGGACGTCGGCCTCCGTTGGTTCCTTGAACTGGAAGAGCTTGAAGCGGGAGACGAGGGCCGGCTGAAATGGGACGCCTCCCGT
>Ga0180438_10008366_pt1 | contig 13178 bp, 14 predicted proteins | sample SS_ome_12_FD_132455 | JGI IMG/M metagenome (GOLD analysis project Ga0180438, IMG submission 132455) | Hypersaline lake sediment archaeal communities from the Salton Sea, California, USA - SS_3_D_2 metaG | ecosystem: Environmental > Aquatic > Non-marine Saline and Alkaline > Hypersaline >... | reverse complement strand
CAAGTGTGTGAAGGGGTGAATGGCCGATTGGGACAAGAAGTACGGGTTGACTGACTGCGGGGCATAACGTAGGGGACCTTCACGTAATCACCGATTCTGCTTACCAAAACGGCAATCCACTCGTCGTCTTTTTTGGGCTGGACACCTCGACGCCACAGCTCTTTAGCAAGGGGGCCTTGGGGGTGAGAGTCTTTGAAGATGAGGTAGCTATTCTGGCTCCCGGGCCTTGGTTTGCGCAACTCCTTTTCTACCTTTGGGTCCATTGGCAGCGGACCTCTCTTGACACGAATGCGATCGTGCGCTGTGACGAGCCATCGGTGTTGCCAGTCCACAGAGACCTGTCGCTGCGGAAACCGACGCTCTAGATCGTCCTCCATGATGAGCTGGTCACGCATGGTCACTGCGTAGTAGCGGGGCGGTACTGGACGGGGAACCTTTGCCCGTTGCTTGTTGATGCGTTCACACATGCGCTTGAAGCCGATCGTGCGGGGCACCTCCTCAACACTGACTACCTTGTGGTCGTTTACCCAATCAGCCAGCGCATTGGTGACCCAAGGGGCCAAGGTAAGAGGGTGCGTCCACTCTCCATCGATACGCTCGGGGTACGCCGAGAAGGTGAACGTCACCTCGCCAGTAGGCCCTAGGTCTCGGTAGTCCCCAATGAGTGCCGCGCTAGTGCTCGACAAAATCAACGTCCAGACATCGCCATCTCTGGTCACCAGCATCCCTATTCTGATCGCGTAGGGTGCCACGATGTCTCCAGGAGCCACCACAGTGTCGTAGGTCACTCTTTGCTGCTTGCTGAAGATGGGAGGTTTGTGAAACCCAAAGAAGCAGTAGTCGAACGGTAGCTTCTCAGGAAAAGGCACCTTCTTGCCCTCGACCTCCAAGGACTTCCAGTAGTGGGGCATCTGCTCTCGGATCGCCTCTGGGGGCTCCGGGCTAGCGTCAACGTCGTACCAGGGCAGCCCTGCGACAGAGGTCGCGGTGTAGTAGTCGGCTGCTCGATAGATGGACTTGAACAGGTCTTCCGGGACCTCGTAGATGATAGCCTCGGTCAGCGCTTTGTTGAAGGCTGTATCTTGTCTGTCTCGTGAGGAGATTCCACGAGCCAGCAAGTAGCGGCTCACGATCGCCTCGTGTGCCTCAAGAGCACCTGGCGGCCTTCTCCGACGCTTCTTTTTGGCTGCTTTGCCCATGGTCAGATCGTAGCACCTGCGTGCACCTTGTCAATCACCATTTTCCATGTTAATGCCCTTGACAAACTGATATACATAGTACATACTATAAGAGTGGCACGGAGGCAACGCATGGGTGAGCATTCCGTCAGCAGTTGGCAGAAGGTCACGAATCACCGACGCAAGGTGATCGGTCGGGTTCGCCGCGTCTCCGGGCCGTTCGAAGCCGATCAACAGTGGGAGGTTGAGGGATTGGAGGGCATCACCTTCGAGGATTGGTTCGATGCTCACAGCTACCTGGCGGAACGCGATGGGATCCGCTATGTCGTCAAGACCGAGATGAGCCACCGCTACTGGACAGGCACAGAGATGGGGCCTGAGATGGACAGGTCGGTTGCTCGGGTCTACGCGAGAGAGCTGGATGCCGAGAAGATCGCGAGACAGTTCGACACGGGAAATAGCTGGGATCGAGTCTGTGTAGCTTTGTGGCGAGAGGACAACTTCGGGAAGTGAAGGGTTAGTCTACCATGTTCGAGGAGACTACGATGAAGCTGAAGATCAAGAACGGTCGAGCACTGGTGCAGGCCCAAGAGGACTGGGACGAGTACAACACCAAGCTCATGCGTCTGATGAAGAAGCTCAAGAAGGACGCGGGAGCCACGACCATACGCCAGAACTACAAGGGAAAAGGCAGCCAGAAGGCTCGCCGCCAGCTCTGGATCCGCTTCAAGTCAGGTGCGGTCATTGACATCTGGCTGGACATGGGATTCGTTGGCCTCGGTGGCGTCGTCACAAACAGGCCCCCGGGCTCTGACGTGACGCTGAGCACCAAGCGCATCTCCTACGAGAAGCGTACTCCTGAGCAGACCTACGCCGAGGTCGTCAAGGTCATCAAGCCGTGGGCCAACCCAGAGCAGCCTGCAATCTCTGATGGGGGCCTCGATCCGAAGGACATAAAAAAGGGCCTGAAGATCATCAACAAGAGGAATCCCGAGTGGGGCACCTGGACCGTCACAGGTCCAACCAAAGGGGTAGCCCGTGCATGGAACATTCAACGGGACCGGCGAGGCGACGAGAAGTTCGTGGATGAAGCCGAACTGGCAAAGTTCTGGAAGAAAGCCTAGCTGTACATCACGTAGGCGTCCTCGTCCTTGAGCGGGAACGGCACGCGCTTGAGGAGCTGGATGGCCTTCCCCTTCGATACCACCTGCACTGTCTTCAGCTTCACGTCTTTGCCCCAGTAGACCTCCTCATGATGGGCCGCTCCGTCAGGCACCGTATCCGTCGTGAAGACTACGGCGACCAGAGGCTTGTCCGATTTGATGTGGGTGAGCTGGACAGTGGGTAGGTACCAGCCCCAGACCAGAGAGACTGCGAATACCCCCACCGGACCGAAGTGTTGGACTCCTGGAGGCCGGAGCAACAGCTTCTTGCTCTTGGCGATGGCCTTGGCCGCTTCCACCGTCGTGAAGTGAATGAAACGGTCCTTGGACACCTCCATCGTGTAGTAGGTATCCGAGGCCCAGTATTTCCCCTTCTCGGTGAACGGTCCTTTGAGACCTCCAGTGCCCTTTCCCTCGACCTCTGCACGAGGCACGTTGCCTACAGACTTGCCGTACTCCCGAGCGATGGGGAGCAGTTCTCTGATCGGGAGGGGGACCTTCAGAGCTTTGATCCCGAGGCTTGGATCAGTGATGAGAGCGCTGGCCCATCGGTGGTGACCGTCGAGGATGTAGCCCTCCTTGGATACAATGATCGTCAGGTCCAGACGCTGGTCTCCCGCCTTCAACGGGCCGTCTTGGAGGACGCCACGCAGAAGCTTGTCGAGCCAGATCTGTGACTGAGTAGGCAGCAGCCTGGTGACAGTCTCACGCTGCCATTTCGGGGCGACCTTGTGTTTCTCCTGGAGGTATTTGGCGAACCCCTTGATGTCCTTCTGCCTGATCACAGGCATCTGTACGCGAGGAATATCGAGCGCCTTGTTGAGGCCACGTCGGAGCACCAAGTAGCCCATGTCGAACTCGGGCAACACGTCGTAGAGGCTTTTTCCCTTGCGTTTGAACTCCTTGATTGCATGCTCTCTGGCCTTCGTCGGATCGACCGACTTGACATTCAGAGAGGCTCGGCCCCGAACGACCATCACGAGGCCCCCACTACGGGTAGTCTCTTCGGCCACATCACAGTATTCCTCGTACCACTCCTTGATCTTCTCCAGGGTCTCTTCGTCCTCCATCAGAGGCTTTGCGCTGGCCCCTCGTTGCTTCTTGCGGCCAAGGAACTTCTTGAAGCGTTCGAGTTGGTCGCGGGTCAGCTCTTTGTTCATGCAGTACCAGGCAAAGACCTCTGCGAAATCTTCGGGGCTGATGGTCTTGCCGTAGTCGCTGACACCAGGGACCTGACCGAAGTAGGAGGAGAACTCGGCCCGGTCGGCCTTCGACATGAACTTGTAGTAGTATCGGTGCCCCAGCTCGTGCAGCATCAGCTCCGTGATGAATGCCTTGGGGTCCACGTAGACAGTGACTTGGTCCTTGCTAATGTCGTACTCACCACCGACGCCCCAGACTTTCGCAGGAGTGTCCAGTGGGTTTTTGCCTCCACAGGTCTTGCACTGGATCCGCGTGACACCGTACCAGAGAAACCCGAGCTTCTTTTTGTCGAGCAGGGTCTTGGCTGTAGCCATAGGTTTGACGTACTGCTTGGCGTACATTGGGGAGCGGATCTGTTCGACAGCCTCTTCCGGGAGCTTGCTCAGCTGTTGCTTGGGGAGATCCTCGAACACCACTTTCATGCGCCCGATGGAGAACTCCCTATCCACCTGTGTGCCTATCTCCATCCCGGGGTACTTGGCCGCAAAAGCGGAGAGGGCTCGGAGGAGCTTGCCAGAGATCTCCCCATCCGCCACCTTTGTTCCCTCTGTTGCCAATACGGGGGCAGTGTGGTTGAGGAACTTCATCACAGCCTGCCCAGTACCCCAACGACTGGCCCACTTGGGATCCTCGGTGATCTCTTTGAGTCGTTTCCCTCCGTCCAGCTTGTACTCGGCAGTCTGGGGATTGGTGACGCTCATCAGGAACTTGACCTTACGCTTGGCGTCCTCCAGTGCATCCTCAGCCTTTTCCAGGTGGACCGTCACCTTGGCTTGGATGTTGAAGGGAGCTTCCTGCTTGAGTCGCTTCTGGAGCGTCTGGGAACCTCCGTGGAACGGGTAGAGTCCTTTGCCAAAGAACAGGTCCTGCTTGAGCAGCGCAAGGTAACGGAGGCCGTTGTCCAGGGCTTCGAGGGTATCCAAACCCTCGTTGCGCTCTTTGACACGCGACATCTGGCCAGCGATCTTTTTCCAGCCCTTGCGGATACCCTCGATCCATTTCTTCTGAATCGAGACTCCGGCTGCGTTGCGGATGTGCTGGATGAGAGCCACTAGCCCCAGCCCCCTGGCACGTTAGGTGTCCCATCCCACATATCCATGGCAGGGTCACCGAAGCTCTGCGGGCCTCCGAAGTGTTTGACGACCTCGGGGTGTCTGTTGAACTTCTCTGGAGGCATCACGGCTGCCTTGAACTTGCCAGGCTTTTTCTTGTAGACCTGGTCGAGGGACTCGATGTTCTTGAGCTTGCAGCCCGAGGGCTTGTCCTCATGGCCCACATCTTTCCGCTTGGACAGGTAGTAGTCCCAGACCTTCTTGGCCGCTGGCGAGGTTGAACCTAGATCAGCTGTCAGTCCCTCGGGGTAGATCAACTCCATTCCCGCGTCATAGATGGCAGGTCCGTAGCCTCCCTTGGCCGCAGACTCCGAGACAGCCCAGCCTCCGCACTCAGGCTTCTTGTTGACCCAGAGCCGCGCCACGATGAGGGGGATGGGCTTGTCACCAGACTTGGCGAGCTGAACAATGTAGAAGCGACGCTGGGTGCCTGATTTCGTAGCGATGAGAAAGTGGTCCTTGCCAAACTGAGGCTGCCATGCCTTAGCCCGTCGCCATGCTCTGCCATTTCGGATGCGCAGCCTCATGGTTACTTGCCACCACCATGACCCTTCTTTTTCAGCTCGGCGAGGTACTTGCCGTGGGCAGCCTCTGCCGCCTTGATCTTCTTCTCGTCGAAGCCGATCGCTAGAGAGTGCCGCCCTGGTGGCCTAGGCTTTTTGAGCCCGACTGCTGGCTTGGCAGGTTTCCCTTTTTTGAGGTTGGGTTTGTACCCCGCCTTCTTGGCCACGGCTGCGTACTTCTCTATGGCCTCGTTGTACTTCACGGGATCTCTGTTGTCCCGGAACCCGACATCAGCACCCTTTTGGCCATCGTGTTCGATCCAGGCATCCGGCCGAACGTCTTTGCCCATCACGCCCAGGTCGATGTACTGGCGATGCCGTTCACGGTTGCCAAGCACTTCTTTGGTCGGGGTGTAGCCACCTCCCGAAGTCTTATCCATTTGGAGGTCGGCATGAAGATGTTTTAGCAGCCCATCCCACACCACGTCTGCCTTGACTAGCCTTCCTCGACCCCCTTTGACCCTGAGCCGGGCCCCAGCCTGCACGAGTTGAGATAGTTTCATGGTGGGCTCCTCCTACCTACTTACACTCAGCCAGAATCTCGGTCACCAATTCGTCGAGATCTGTGAACTGGCCGTTCTCGATGGTTAGCTCCCATTGAGGTTGCTGTCTCCCGAACAGACCACTAGCATTGAGGAGCCAGTGTCCCCGTGCATACCTGATCTCGATGTGGATGTTCTGCTTCTGGGCCTCGCCGTCAATGGTCCCGCCCCGATGGGTTAGACGGGACTTCCAGCGCCAGCGAGGAAGCTCTGCTCGCAACCGAGACGTGAGTTCTTTGTGCCACACACGTCTATGCCTTCACGTAGCTGATGCCTGCACGCTTCAGCGCCCCGAGCACCTGCGAGAACGTCATGGTTTCGAGCTTCTTGCGGTTTGTCTTGGCCCACTTTCTGAAGGCCCTGGCTTGCTTCTTGCGGCCCCTGTAGGGATTGAAGATCTTCTTTCTCGGGGACGTAGATCCCTCGACTTCGTCCTCGATCGTTTCGATCGAGAACCCGGTGTCGTCGGCGCACACACGCAGTCCGCCCTTCGTCCGGAACCGTAGCAGCTCCGGCCGCGCCTTTTGCGCCTGTGGGATACCAGCGCTGGGGGTTGGCCCAGTAGTCGAGGCCGTATCCCCTATTGAGGGTCCGAACCCTCCTCAGCTTCTCCCTTCCTCATCCACTTCGCCATGTACGAAGATGGGAAGATCTTGGAGAAGTACTGCCGGGACTTCGTCTTGTAGTCCTGGATCGTCTTGGGGTCCTTCTGGACGACCTCGACGATGGCGGGTGCCGCCACCTTGCACTTCTCGTCTCCCGAGGCGATGTAGGCGTTGTCATCGTCGTCGAACCGCTCGACGCGACCCACCTTGGTCAGCCCCTTGTGCGTGAAGCGCACGGTGTCCCCCTCATCGACTGACAGATAGCCGGCGTGCTTGAGGGTGGAGAAGGAAGCCACGACGCCCTTGTGGGAGCTGGCCGCTTTCTGGCGGCGCTGGCTCAGCAAGGTGTCCAGATCCTCGTCGGTCTTGCGCACCAGGAACGGCGTGCCGTCCTCTGCCTTGCGGACCTCCCAGATCTGCTTGGTGCCCTGCTCCAGGTAGCGGTCGGGCGCGACCCTGGCCATCTTCTTGGCGTCCTCGATCCTTCGGGTCGGACTCTGCCACGCCACGACGACAGCCGCACAGCGCTCGTCCGGGTAGAATCGGAGGCTGGCATGCTCCATCTTGACCATGCCGTTGAACTGGCCGAGCACGAAGTTCTCCAGGGCCTCGATGGCAGGCATCTCGGTCATGGAACCCCAGCCCACCAGCATCCGCTGAGTGTCGCTGGCGATCTTCTGGTTGTCCGCCACGAAGAGGTCGTGCCGATGCGAGTCAGCACCCCCGGTCGGCGCGAGCCGGCGAGCGGCCTCTCTCACGAGTCTGTGTCCCATCGTTGTCATTGTCTTCTCCTTAGATCTTCGCTCCGAACATCTTGCGTAGAGCGGACGGATCATGGATGGCGGGCACGGTCTGATGAACTTCCATCGTAGCCTGCCACTGCAACCCGAAACCGCTTTCGGCTGCTTCTGCCCACGTAACACCGTCAGGGGTAAACCACCCCTTGAGAAAGATGGTGGGGAACACCGGCGAGTTGTGGATCACCACGTGCCAGTTTTCTCGACCATCCTCCAGGAGCTTCTTCTCATTGAGAAGCCCCAGGAACAGGTAGAAGTCGTCCAGTCCTGGTGGGACGTTCCCATCGTTGACCGATTGGGGCACCGACAAGATGTTGCCCGACTGGAACGTGAAGCGGACCATCAGCTCGTCGTAGTAGGTCTCTCGCTTGGAGAGATCCTGACCTGCCTTCTGACCTGTTCCAGATGAGCGTCCGCGCCGTCGCCAGCTGTAGCGGATGCTCCCCGCACGAACCTTCTGAAAAGCCTCCCGACGCGGGGCCGTCCAATCGACCCCGGACGGGTTGGCCCAGCAGTTGATGACGCGGCGTTCGGCAGTATCGTCCCTGTTCTCCAGGAGGTGTGCCGCCGTTGTGACGACTGTCGGAAGCCGCGCCTCTGGGTAGTGTCTACCCAGCATGACCGAGGCTTCACCCTCCCGAGGAGGTCCCTCAAGCTGGTGAGCCCGCGCCCGAGTATCCGAGAGGTCGAGATTCTTGACCTCTTGCAGAGTCTCTGGGAGCTTCAGTCGTGCCACGTAGTCTTCCCCTTATCGACCCCGCGTCACACGTTCCATCTGACGTTGGGCCCACATGCCGGTCTGACTGCCAGCCCCGGCACGTGCAAGAATCATGTTGAAGTCCTTGATGGTCAACATCGACCTCATGGACTTGAGCTTGTGCATCGTCTCGCGATCCCGCTCGGGGATGTAGCTGGCCATCAAACCCAACACCTTCGGGTTGACGCCTTCGTCACCACCCGCGATGGCGAGCTGGTGAGCCGCACGACTCGGAGCCATGCTCTGCTGCGGGTTGCCCATCCCTGACATGAGCTGCTGAAGCGGGCTCGTGGGCAGCATGCTCATCCTGGGTGCCGATCGCGGTCCCTGGACGTATTCGTCGGGGCTTGCGCTCACGGCACCTGTGGGCACGGTTGGGCTTGCTCCAGTGGCTGCTTCATCATCAGCCATCTGGTCCCTGGCCCAGCGCCGCTGTTGACGCGGGCTGTTGGCCCGGCTGAACAGGGCCTTCACCTCCTCACGGACCTCGGGGTCGCTCAGGATCTTGCGAGCGGGCTTGCCCGGGATGATCTTGAGTACGCCCTGCTCCACGAAGCGGATCAGCTCATCAGAGCCTTCCATGATGGCACTTTCCGGCAGACGGCTCGGATAGATCTGGTACGGGTACGGCCCTGGTGGAATCTGAAGGATGTGTGGCTTCTGACGGCCAGGCACCCGGAAGTGGCAGATGACGGTGGCCGGGGGGTCACCCATCATGTTCTGCACGTACAACTTGCCGTACTTTTTGACTCTCTCGATGACGGACAGTGCCATAAGACTAGCTCCTCGTTGTGGGCGCTTCTGCGCCGGTTGAATTCACGGGGAATACTAACCCAGGGCTTTCACCACCAAATGCCGAGCTGGCCGAGCAACGCGGGGAAATCCTGGAGGGCCGTAGCCGATTGCGCCATGCGAAAGACGCGCTGATTGTAGGTGGCCCGGTACGGTCGCACGGCCACCATCCCTGGACCTGCAGATTGTCGATACGCAGCGAGCTTGGCGGGCATCATCCAGTCCCGGATCATGTCCTGCCAACGCGAGATGATTTCACTCAGCGGGCTCGCGTGATCGTACTCCAACGTAACCGTCTGACCGCTGGCTGTATGCTGGACCTCAATCTCCAGGATCTGGCGAGAGGTCAGCGCCCACAGCCCGGAGCAGAGCACCCACCACGGGTAGAACTGAGCCGGGACGTTCATCCACGTCCAGTTGGTCAGGGGGTGAACCGTGTTGAGCAAGCCCAGACCCTGCTGCATCGACTTGTACAGCTCAGAGTCGAGGTAGCTGAGTGGGGTGGTGGTCACCTTGTTGAGCTTGTCCACCAGCATCCGTAGATGCGGCAGGTTGAACCAGAACGAGCGCCACGGCACGATGAGGTACTGGGTGTTGTACTCCCACATTGACGTTTCCGTCCTACGGAAACGCCAGGTCGCCATGTAGTCGCCTTCCTCCGTCAGGGCTGCTGTGTCGTAGTAATAGATGACGTAGCAGTCTTGCTCTACCCTCGTCATGTCACCGATGGGGATGTTGTCCAGGTAGGTCTCGTCCTGGATGCACTCGAAGGTCAGGAACAACTCGTCAGGGTCTCCGGTACCCTTCCACAGCAGCCGTTCGGTGGCGCCCTTCATCGTCAGGTAGGTTGCCGTGCGATCGAGGCCGTCAGGCTCGACCACTTCAGGCACCACCTTGAACACGTCCTTTTCGACCGTGCTGTTCAGCTCCAGGTCGGTGATGGACCACACCGCTTGCCAGTTGGCACACTCGCCGTCCATCGGGACGGTGTACTCCCACTGCCACAAGCCAGGGGTGCCTGTTGGCTGTCCAACCCCACTGCCCATGATGCTGCCATCGGGCGCTTCGATCTGGACCTGGGGGTACGAGTTGTCGATGGGGGTGATGGGATCCCCCGTCGGTCCCACGAAGGGATGGTACAACGTGACGGTCGAGCCCCGTGTGTATGTGGGAACAGCCAAGTCGGACCTCGCTGGGTTAGTCTTGAAGCAGTCAGGAAAAGCTAACCCACCGAAGGGAGAGGTCATTGGGAGCAAAGGTCTACAAAGGCCCAATGCCACAGCGCGAGTACGATGGCAGCGAGGTGTTTGATAACCTCTCGCCTCGGACCATTGCGACGCTTCAGACCTATCCAGGCATGGTGCAGCGAAACATCCGGGCGGTGGATGCCGAGCACGTGGAGCTTCAATACTACCAGCAGCTCCGCGCCGGCCGGCGCTGTTCCTGTTGGGGCAGCAACGTGAACGCCTGTGGGCACTGCGAAGTCTGCTATGGAGTTGGCATCGTTGGGGGTTTCCTCAAGTACGGCTGCGCCCAGTGGATCCTGGACGTGACCGCTCCGAACTTAACCCTCAACAATATCGACATCTTAATGACCAAGAACGAGGGGCCTCACGTCTTCGGGCTTGCAGACGGTGCCACCTCGGGAGAGATCATCATCCCCGGCGACCTTCAGGGGAATTGGGGCAAGCCAGGTTCGTGTCCACAAGAAGAAGGGCCGACTGACATCATCGACTCTCACTTCTGGGAGGACGAAGACGGTCAGATCAGCTTCTGGATCCGCAGTCCTCAGTACACTGCCTGGCGTCCTCTGAACAAGGCACACCTGAACACCCTGCTCCAGTACCCCCAACGCTTCGACGTGCGCATCACGATGCAACGGCCAGGGGTAGAGGCCAAATCTCCCCTGCTCCAGCATCTCATGCTCAGAGTCTTCCGGACCAATGTGGCAGCCACCAAGCTGAAGGCCAATAGGCCCCGGGGCACCCACGCACAATCCCTTGCCGAGCTAGGAGTTCTGGACGAATGGACCTCCGAACGTTGGTGGTTCGAGAGCCGCATCCCGAACCTCACAGACCTTGACTGGTTCCTTGACATTAACCGCAATATTAGGTGGAAAGCTGTTGACACCGACAAGATGGCGCCGCAGGACGTGACGCTCTCGTGGGACGTGACCGTGCGGAAGGTCCAGGACTTCGAGCAGCGCATCCTGAAGTACCCTGCGTAGGAGACTCAGATGGCCGACTACACCAGATCAGAACACGAAGTGCTGAACGCGCAGGACCAGGGAGCCCCTGTTCCTGACAACGAGACCTTCTTCCCCCAGAAGGTCTACGTCAAGCACCTCAACAAGCAGATCAACAAGCCGGGGGTGCCCCCGTTTTCGGCTGCCATCGCGATCCAGTATCGCGACTGGAGCAACAGCCGGACCTCCGGGCTGCTCCGGCCGACCGGCCCCACAGACGGCAACACGCCCGTCTTCCGTGATGGGAAGGTCACCGAGTTCCTGGCCGAGGTCTTCGCAGACTGGACCAGCGCCCCGAAGGGGATCATCGCCCAGCACATGAACAACGGCGAGCTGGCGGTCTACGAGGACTACATGGGGACGACGCGACAGCTCACGTCGGGCCAGGTCATGTCGTACAACACCCCGAACGACCAGCCGTGGGCTACCTGGATCGTGCATCGGGGGCCGTTGACGGTGGCCGACAGCGGGGGTCCTACAGTCAACGACGCCGGCACGCTGGCCGTGCGGTTCAAGAACGTGCTCATCCGGCCGATCTTCACGGGAGGCACCAACCCCACCGTGGACATCCGGGTGTGGGCTCGGGAGCCCACCCAGCCTCGGGGCACCTACGTCGAGCTGGGCACCACTTCCGGCCTGGATGCTCAGGTCGAGTACGAGGTCAACTACCGCGAAGTCTACGTCGAGGTGACGGCCATTGGGGGCTCGCCCACCAACGTCACCATCGAGATCAGCGGCACTGGCCTGTAGTGTAAAGAGACCAGGGCCACTGCCCCTGGATAGTCTTATTCATGAGAGTTCTTGGAATCGATCCCGGAAAAAGGCAGACCTGGTACTCCTCGCTTGAGGTGCGCTACGTGTCCGCCCGGGGCCAGCTCGTACCTACCTGGAAGCTCATCGAATCAGACCACCTAGACCTTGATCCTGACCGCCCCCTGAACGAGCGGATCGCCCCCACCCGCGATATGCTCTCGACCCTCATCTACAAGCAGCGGCCAGAGATTGTCATTGCAGAGCGCTACATTGTTCGGCCAGGTCAGGGCAGGGGCAACAACAGCGAAACGATCAACCTGATGCTCGGGTTGCTATACGACACTTGTAGCCAGCTCGACGTGAACTGCCTGCTGATCATCCCGAGCGCATGGAAGGGATGGTGGGACAGAACCTTCTGCCGATCGTGGTACGACCACTGGCCCCAGCTCAACGTTCACCAGGCCGACGCCTGTTCGATAGGAATCTACGGCTGCATCCAACTCACAGTGTAAAGGATCCGAAGGAGGACTCTCATGCCAGGTTCAGAATTCCGTGCACTACCCCGACTCCCTTTGGAGTTCAAGACCTACAAAGTCATCATGCCCGGCACCATCGGCAAGGCCATGACGCGGGGCTGGACCCCGGTGGCCGCGCTCAACTACGACGAGATGGTCGATGGTGTTGGTCTCTGCCACACGACTCGCTTTCTCATCGGAAAGGGGCTCAAGAGCGGTGCACAGGCAGCCCCCGGAGCTGGACCGACACCGATCATCATGTACCCGCAGCCCGAAGAGGCGCAGCCTGAAGGGGACAGCGGTCAGCTCCAACAGCTCCTTGACAGACTCGCCGTGATGTCGCAGGAGGAGGTCTTGCAGCTCCATGCCGAGCTGATCGAACAGAGGCAGCTTGCTCCTGTCGCTGCGGACGAAGAAGAGGAGGACGAGGCTGTGACGGAGGCGATGGACGAGTTGCTTGGGGACGACGGTACCGACGACGACGATGACGAATGATCTGGACGCACTCTGCTACTGCCCGTTTCACGAGGGACCAGTCGTGTCCCCCTGCGCGTTGGAGCAGTGTGACCTCTGGATCACGAAGCATCCTCTGAACTGCGGCTTCGTCGCCTACCGCGAGCACCACGCCTCAGAGGGATCCGAGGAGTTGAGCTGGGAAGCCCTTGGCCAAATTCTAGGCTACGAGGGCAAAGAGGTCGAGCACCTGTCAAAGCAGGCGTATGAGATCCTGCGCCATCTCGCGGTTCAGGAACAGGTCCCTGCCGAGTGGTCTCTGCTGAAGAACTCGAAACGCTGCGTGGTCTGCAATCGGTCCCTTGTCAAAGAGGAAGCGGAAGTCGAAGAGGCTGACGAGACAGAAGACCCTACAGATGTTGAGGAAGTGGTAGAACCCGTCGAGGAGACCGAGGAAGATGCAGAGACCGAAGAGATCGAGCCGATCTTCGAGCTAGGAT
>Ga0180438_10008365_pt1 | contig 13178 bp, 29 predicted proteins | sample SS_ome_12_FD_132455 | JGI IMG/M metagenome (GOLD analysis project Ga0180438, IMG submission 132455) | Hypersaline lake sediment archaeal communities from the Salton Sea, California, USA - SS_3_D_2 metaG | ecosystem: Environmental > Aquatic > Non-marine Saline and Alkaline > Hypersaline >... | reverse complement strand
TAAAATTCTCAAGTATTTTTGATTCTAAATACTATGCTATAAAAAACATTGCTAGATGCTATCAATAAGATATAGTTTTGTCCCTACCCTTTCGGGTGGGGTAGCACATAATTACTTTTTTGCGCGCGTAATTATGGTTTTAATTATTATATACATTCACCACAAAGTTTATATACATTGATATACATACTATTAATTAATGATATACACAAAAAGAGGTGTATGTAGATGAGCAAAACTCAAGAATTAAAACAAAAAATTCGTGAATTGTTGCGACAAGTACGCGCAGATTATAGAATCCCACAACTGGATGAAACAAAACTACCAAATTCAACTGTTATAGTTCTACGCTATGAAGCATTTGAGCCACGTTCTCCTTTTACATATCACATGAAATTACCTGAAATAGTTTCAATGCTAGAACGTGAACTCATTGACGAACAAATTCTTGATGAAATTAACGAAGAAAAACGACAAAACTACCTGCAAAAAATAGCACAGTGATCTCTATGCCAAGCGATTTAACAAGTTACCGCGTCACCAAACAAACACTCGCTCGCCTTGAAAAACACAAGATAGGCGGTGAGTCCTATGAATCTGTAATTAATCGTCTTCTTGATGAAAGAGAGTTTAACACACTTTCTCTTGTCGAGAAGGTAGGTCATATACATGATATTTTGCAAGAGTTCATGTATGACTTACCAGAAAAACATTCATTTATAATTTCGAGTGTCGTGCTCTCGATACTCGAAGACATCTACAAAGATTTGGAAGGGGGTGAGACATAGATGACTACAACAAAAGTAGAACAAAAACACAATCTGACATTAACTATTGATGAGATCATACAATTGAGAGAGTGTATGAGAGAATATGTTCATGTAATAGAAACAGATCAAGTAATTCAGTGCCTTGCATATTCAGTTGATGAGATGAAAGAACTTGAAGAAAAACTCAATGACAAAATAAAGAGTGTTACCAAAATCTATTGATTTCTTAACCTACTTTTTTTCTTCTTCAGCAATCATTTTTTCTGTTTCTTTTTTATATTCTTCAAGAGAAACTATTTTTACATCATAATATTTATCTAAGGTTTTCTCCACCTCAGAAATATTCTTCGAAGGAAATGATTGATGTGTTTTATTAATCCAATCGGATTTATTTTTTTCAAGTGTATCTTCTACTTCGTACATAAGAGCAGAACCATGATGTTTAAGACTTCCTGCAATTGTTGCACTTCCATCCCCATAATCAATTATTTCTATTTTACCAAGCGTTTTTTTTGTCTTCTCTGTAATTTTTGGTAGTTTTGTTTGTTCTTTAATCTGTTTTACTTGAATTTTCACATCATCAGGTACATATTGCGTTTTAAGATCCCAATCTGAACCATCTACAGCTATCCAGCCAAGAGATTTTGACTTAGGATTATATTCTGTGCGATAATCATAATTAATGTATAACCTTAAACCTTTCCAATTTTTAACGGTTAATGTTCTTGCACCATTTTTGTTAGGTTCTAAATCAATAGTTGTACTATTGCCTTCACTTGGAAGTTTAAGTGTTTGTTTCTCTGCTTTTGTTGTAGTTTCTGTTTTCTTTTTAGTGTCAATATTTTCAATATCGGAGTGACCTTGATCTTTTGCCCAACTATGCACTTGTGAAATGTATTCATCCTCGCTAATTTTGTCTTCAGGTACTACTTTTTTAGCAGTTTTACGTTCATCTCTAAGACGTGAAATCGGTCTTCTGTTGGCATGAATCCTTCTGAGTTTCTCAGTGTCATACTTTGGTAATTTACTGTGTCTTCTACTCCACCCTAATTTTGCGGCTATCGAATGTCTCCTTGGTTGACCAAACCATCCACGCGGCAAAATATCACCACACTGTAATATGCAGTTGACATATATAAATAAATATACTAGATTTTTAGCAGATATTGTCTACCAAAAAATAACAAATCAAGGAGAATTGCGGAGAGAAAACTTCATCGGGAGTTTTTTTGAGTTGGCATTATGAACGCGATTCTAATTAACCAAGAAGCAAAAATTCATTTTTGGTTTCAGAAAGTCAAAACCTGATTTCAAGTCGTTTCCTTGAAGTTCAATTGATTGATTTTTGATGGATGCGTTACATGCTAATAAGAAATGTCTCCAAACTTGAACTTTTTCGGCAATAATGTTCATAGTAGCATACATTTTTTATAGAAGTTCCACACGTGTAGATATGGTGATACGTTGAAAATCCAATCAGATTATATTGACTATTGGCATGGCCGTATCTCTTCTACTTTTGATGAAAAGTCTGTGACTACTATTAAAAACTTTGATACGTATTTAGAAGCGTTGGATTATTCAGAAAATACGAGAGAATCTTATCTAAGTGTGTTGTATAAACTTTTAGACACTTTGAAGATATCACTTGAGAACATCACAAAAAATCATGTAATCAAGTTCATGGGTAAATTAAAGCAGCAAGATATTAAACGGTCATCACGAAAAACCTATTACCGAATGATTAGACGTTTTTTTAAATGGTATAAAAAAGATGTAGATATGGATATAGAGTTTCCAAGACCTACCAAAGAAGTGAAAATCAAAAGGGATTGGGAAAACAAACTACCAACGATGGAAGAAATAGAATTAATGCTCAAAAAGAATGAATATCCTAGGGATCGCGCTTTTTTAGCAATAGTTGTAGAATCCGGAGCTAGAATCAATGAAATCTTGAGAATGACTTATGGCGATATAAAAGTCAATGATGTATATATTCGTGCAACTTTGAGAGGCCGGACTAAACAACGCGATATTCCTTTGATATGGGCTGCAAAACATATTATGCTGTGGTTGGATTGTCACCCTACACAACAAGATAATGATCCATTATGGCCTTCACAAAAAACAGGAGCACCAATCACATACAAGGGTGCATATACCCTCATCAAGAGAATAGCACGAAAAGCAGGAATAAAAAAGAAGATACACCCCCACTTGTATAGGCATTTGCGATCTACTATTTTTGCTGAGGATGCTACCATTTCAACAGAAATGAAAAAACTCTATCTTGGACATTCATTAAAATCAAGAACGTATGAAGAAACTTATGTGCATCCAGGCCAAGAGGCTGTTATTGATGCTGTATTACAAAGCAAAGGGTTAGTGAGTGTTGAAAAAGATGAAAAAATCAAAGCAATATTCAAAACAGAGTTGTGTCCTCGTTGTAATTCTCCTGTTGCAAAAGATGATAAATACTGTTCTAAATGTTGGTTTATTCTTGATCAAGAAGAAGCACTCAACTATGATGAAGAACGAGAAAAGAATAAATTAATACAACTAAAAATAATTAATCTCCTACAAGGGTTGCTTACAGATAAAAATGAGGAATTAAGTGAATTGCTTAAACTGGTAAATCTTCAATAATTAATTTCTTATTATGTTTCCACGCAACTTCATTGTAAAACCGTAGAAGAACCTCAAGATTATCTGTATCTGGTAAATCTTTCATTTTTAATACGATTGTATCAGATTCTTTTTGATCTCCTTTTGCTATTGTTATCACCTCCAAGAATCAAATTAGATTTTTACGTTTCTTGACGCATAACCGCTATAACTATCCCTGTGATAATTCCAACGATGAAACCAGTAACTAAATAGATATAAGATATGAAAATCGGAAGTTGCACGGCGAATATAAGAGAGATAAGAGCAACAGAAATTAAGACTGGAAAAAAGAAATATAGTGTTAGAATAGTTAAAACATAAATTACTCTAATTCCAGTTTCTTCTTTTGTGTCTTCATTGTTTTCTTCAATCATAGTTCTCACCAAGTCAAACGAGATTCCCTATGCTGTCTAGGAACAAATATGCGGAGAATCACTATAATCTCTATAGCAAAAAGAAAAACAATTACACATGGGTAGTCTAGTAATAATTTAACGAAAGCATCAGGATTACTCATATAATACTCAATCACATAGATTAAACCGCTTTTTGTCATCGCAATACCAAGAAAGAAAGAAAAAACGCCTACAATCCATGCAACTAGATAATAACCTATTTTATCATCGTTTTCTGTCATTTAACTCACCTTGAATTAGATTTTTACCCCTAAGATTCTTTACTTCTTTTTTGAGATCGCTAATTAACTTTTCAAATAACTCAATCTTATGTTTCTTAATAGTTTCATCAATTTCCTTGTTTGGAGTTACTTTTACCACTTGTAAATTTGTGTTGAGATACATTTCTCCAACTTGAAATTTCTTATACCTAAAATTAATGAGATTGGAATCTATGACATAAAAAGAGGTATAGAGAGGAATTATGTATCCTACATGCTCTTTTATTTCAGCATCTTCTCCTGGAAACACATTGAATCCGATATGATATAAACAATAAAGCGTAGCTACTGTTCGTGGTGTAGCCTCTTTTGTTTGTTGTTTATTTAAGATATCTTCTATGCTCATCTTATTCACCAGTCAAAGTATCGTTTTACGCAACAATCTTTTTTCTTGTATAATTCTCAAATTCTACAAACTCATAAAGCCTATTTGGTCGATTAACCCACCTTGCAAAGCGATTTAATTTCTTATCTTGGCAATTATTATATTTCATAACAAAGGGTCTTACTCCAAAGCCTCTTAATACATTAAAACGATGCATATCTTCTTCGAAGGTGGTATTAAATCCTACAAGCATGTAAAACATTAATTGATCTGCTTTGAAACCATATTCAAGTAATGAATGGATTCCTTTTCGTACTTGTTTTTCATCTTTCATAAGATCCCATGCAAAATAATATGAGAGTTTATTGAATTTATGATCATAAGAATTAACGCTATACAATAAACCTATGTTTTCTTCATTCACTAGACGAATATCTAAACCTTGATGAAAGTTCACATAAATATCATTGTTAATGAGATAGTCTAGGTTTTCAAGGCATCTTGGAGATGCAAGAAAATTATTATCTAAAAGAATCAAGTTAGTATGCGATTCATCATAAAATTCTGAAATTGGTGCATGATCTTTAATATATCCTTCTTTTTTAGGCACTATACAAAAAGGACAATTGCGGATACAACCTCTTGAAGTGAATCCCATAGAATAGTCTAAGTCGTATAAACTATAGTCTGGTTTGATATGCTCTATTTCATTTGGCAATTGTTTATTCAAGTCTATTCCTGGTCCTCCAATACATACATTTGAAAACATCTTAGTTATTCCTAAAGCCTGAGATTTATTCCAATCAAAAATGCAGGATACAAAGATTTTGTCTGCTCCACTTATATCATTAAGTTGCACCTTTGCACCTTGCTGTTTGTAATATGAACTTAGTTTCATAAGTGCTAGATTTGGAAGGGATCCATCAAATTGAATTAGTGCAACTTTCACTTTTTTTCACCTGGAAGTCAATGCCTAGTTTCATGCAATTTCTGTCTTTCATGCAATTTCTGTCAACAATAGTAGTCCCGTATTCATATGGACCGAGTTTTATGCGCCTATCGGTATCAATGACTACTATAGCTTTTGACAATTGCATGATTCTTGGATTTCACGTAACTTAACGAGAGTATAGTTGACAATCAAACCCATATTAATTATTTTTAATGTGAACCACTCCACAAGTTTCTTAAACTTGCTTCTTGCTTCTATTGAAACACTGATGCATTAACTATACTCCTTTCGTCTTGCGTGAATCATTCTTTTGACGTAATTTAGTAATGCATCAAATCTTCACGAGAAGCGTTCTTTAGGAATTCTTCTTCTGCAAACTGCTCCGCTTCTGCTTCACGTCTTTCATACTCTAATTGTTCCAATTCATCTTTAGTTAAAGGTAGTTTATAGCCACAATAACAACATTCCCAAAAAGACTTCTCGAATAAATCTTCTAATTCCATATCTCCTTCACATTCGGGACACAATTTATTATCCAAGTTTATACCTCCTTTGAATTGCATACAAACATCATTTTATTCTATTAACTCATAGGTTTTCTTGAAAATCTCTTCTTGGATAGGATAGAGTTCACCTTCAACCCCTATAGCAAGATAATCTCCTGCTTTCGCAGTCATATTACCTTCTCTTGTTATAACCATGAAATCCTCATCCAATTGTTTTGCTCGGATCAAAACCTTTTTTCTATATTTCTTAAACCCACTAAACTTTTGTTCTTTAAGTTCACCTTTTTTAAAGTGTGTTTCATCAAAGACCAACATTTTAAGTCAAACCTCCGTTAAAGTTTTATTTTCAAATCAGCATATCTTTCGCCTATTATTGCATAACCACGCATATGTTGTAAAACCCATAGTTCAGTTAGGACACGCTTTGTTTTCCTATTTTGGTACATATCAAGTAAATACAACATTGTCAAGTTCATTTTAATCATTCCTGCGTCAAAGGTTAATTTTACGCAAATAATTTAATTTGATAATGTGATTTAATCTCTCCTTGCTTTATTCGTAATATTTGTTCCGCTATTGCCTTCGCTAATAATGGAGGCACAGCATTACCTATTTGCCTATATTTTGATGATTTAGAACCCCTGAAAATATAATTCTCAGGAAATGTTTGAATTAACGCAGTTTCTTTTATAGAGAGAACTCGTAATTTTGATTGTGTCTTTTCATTCAATATACGCGGAGGCCATGTAACAATAGTTCTTGCAGGTCTATCACTTGTATAATCTGGGCTCCTTGCATATTTAGTGTTATAGGACTTATGATGATAGAGTTTTTTATTTTCAGTCCATCCAAATAATTCATTTAAACTACAACCCTGTTGTGTAGGATAAGGCAATAAGAAATTCGCATGAAAACATCTTTCTCTTTTTTGAGGCACGCCATAATCCACAGCATTTAATAATTTGCCACCTAATTTTTGAGTAAGTGATACACACTCCCAAATCCAAAACTTAGGATTAATTAAATCTCTTAATCTCTTGAATTCATTGATGAAAGTCATATCGCATGTTCTTATAGCGATTTTTCCCTCACTCCATTCTTGGCATGGCGGAGATCCAATTAATACATCACAAGAAGGCAAGTCTTCCACATCTCTAATATCTTGGCAAATCCCTACATTCTTATGATTTGCATTAAACGAATCAATAGCATCTTGCCAATTATCTATGCCTAAGATAATCTCAAATCCTGCTTGTTTGAATCCTTCAGAGAATCCTCCACAACCACAGAATAGATCAATTACTTTCATTTTATCAACTGCGTCAAATGGTTATATCATGCAATAATCCTTTGTTGAATTGTATCTGAAAGTTCATTTCCCCATGCATCCCATCCATCATGTCTTTGACGTGCAAATAGTTCAATTCTTGGAACTTTACCACATAATTGCTCAATTCTTATTCTTGTTTCATCTGGTTTTTTACTATGTGCAATAACTTTACTTCTGATAATTTGGAATACTACTGTATCAGTTCTTGGTGGTTTTCCTATAATACCTAAAAGACATACTTCAGCACTTTTCATTGTCCATCTTGAGATATTTTTCCAATCTTTTCCTGTTTCTGTCTTTTTAATCCAAATAAATGCGATAGTTCTATATTCAAAGCCCCATGCAGTCATTATTTCTAATGCTTCTGGTAAATGAGAACATGGACACCATAAAAATAAGGCACAATTACTATCTGTAATAATTGAAATTGGGATTTTTTTAATTTCTTCAGTTTTCATAGTTGGATAATGATACTCATCAATTGTTCTATATCTAGTGCCTTTTTTTTCATGTGGATAATATTTTGCTCCACTCTCATAATGATATGGAGGATCTGCATAAATCACTTGATATTTTTTATTAGGGAGATCAATCATTGTTGCATCAAAGTCTCCTTTCACGTTTTTTTCAAATAGGGCCATTCTCGGTAGCGACAATTTCCCCGATAATCAACTGGGCATGCAGGCATCCGACAACATGCTTTTCTGTCCACTTTACAACGAATATATTGTTCACTCATGTGCATCAAAACCTTCATGTTTCAATTTCGTTAAAAGTTATCTCAACTTCGTCAATTTCTCCCGATTCAATCATCTTACAAAATACTTTAAGTGTTGTAAGCATTTTTTCAGAAAAAATATGATAGGTTGTAGTCTTTAGTGTAGTATGATCGAATATTGTGACTTCACCTTTGATTTTATTATTTGTTTGAAACATTACGTCAAAACCTTCTATTACGCAATTCCTCTTTCGATTGCTTCTTCTTGTGAAAGATATAATTCTACATGATATAAATGACCAAGAGGCAACCATCCTTTATTTAGTTCCCTTATTGCATCCCACCATTCTTTCAATGTATCAAAACCACTCCACTTTATATCTGCCTCATCTAAGTCTGTTGTTGGATTGACTTCGCCAATATAATCTATTTCAACATTGTACAGTTTCTTTCCGCCTCGTTTATCAGTCATCCAATCATAACCTACTTGTTTCCGTTTTTTTGCTCTGAAAGTGACTACTTCGCCATGTTTAATCAAGAAATTTCTGACTTTTTCATTTTGAAAGATTATAACCATAGTCAAATCCCCATTTTACTCGCTATTATTATCCTCTTTTGCGTGCTTCCATCCGTGAATGAATGCATCAATATAGACACGCTCCAATATGGTTTGTAACCAACTCCAATGCTCTTTTGCAATCAATTCAGCATTTCTTGTATCTACTTTATTACTCATGTTACTTCAAACTCCACTTTTACCAAATACTTTCTCTAAATGAGCGGCGGTTTGAGTTTCATCCTCGCCATGTTCAAGATCAAATGAGGCCATGTCAATCACTGCCACTGCCAAACTAAGAGGTAATTCATCAATGAACATATAACCTCGATAGTCATAACCATCCCAGTCGAGTTGTTCTTGTGCCCATTTTATCTCAGAATGTTTTTCTACAAAGTGATATTCTTTTTCTAATGATTCAGGATCAATTCCACCTACGATATATGGCATGATTTCAAACCCCACTTTTACTAATTAATCGCTCAGTAGTCCTCATACCACTCATCATAAAGACTTTCATAATTTGGATCATAGTCTTCATCATAAGAATCCCAAAACATTTCATCTAAATCTGGACAGGCCTTTGGATAAGATTCTTCTTCCTTTATGAAGTCTTCTCTACAACAAACACACAGACAACCTAGACGTGAACAAAACCACGCAACAGCACCTTTACCATCTTTTGTCATTTCTGGAGTCCAAATATACACCTCTAAATCTGAACATCCAAAAGGCATAGGTAAATCAGTAGCTTGTGTTGTTTTCATACCAATATTTCCTTTAATGATGGTATCTTCTGGATTATCTTTTGTAAATAACATTAGAAACTTGGTTAGTGTTTCTTTAAACTCTTTAGTTCCTTTTTTTACGATTTTAACTGTTTTTTCTGTCATTAATACTCCTCCTCGAACCCACACTCAGGGCATTTTGTTATACCAATCAAAGAACCCTCTCTTTGGTAGATCTTTCCAGGAATATAGCCTTCAAATCCACATTGAGGACATTTCCATTTATTTTCAAAGTAATCTATAGCTCTCAATGTAGGATCATCTGAAACACAACTATAATTCCCTTCAGGTGAATAGACTCTAACTTCATGCATCTAACCTCGCCTCCTTGCATTCTTCACATAGTTTTCTAGTCCAATCTCCACAATAAAAACATGAAACTTGACCACAATCGCGACAAATAAATTTAGTTTTTTTAGCGTATTCAACTTTCTTGTCATTCCATTCTGTAATGTCTAGACAGACACACCCTATATTTGGACAATTCATAGTTTCCAAACTAGGTTTAGTTGAAGGTTCAAGTTTAGTATCAAATATGAAACGATTACAAGAACCAACTAACTGCTCTAAGTATGATTTAATGAATTCACCTAATCGTTTTAGGTGGGCATAAGATACTTGGTAATTGATTAACGAACAAGTGCATTGTTCTTGGTCAATTTCGAAATCTAAACGCATTTTTATCAAACCTCCAATTGCATGATAGATCTGTTTTACTCCGTTTTCTTGTAATTGAAACTAACTACGTCAATAAAACCATCCGCAACTATTAGTCGTTTTTTTGTAATCCTACGCAAGTCACAGCCCACTAATTTCATTAAAGGCCTTTTTAGATATTTCAAATAGTTCTCAGTATTGATGAACTCTACATGAACCCAGCCGTTATCAACTTCAAAATACCAAAGATATTTCCACATTTTCAAACCTCAATTCGTGAAATCTATCATTCACGTCAACAAATAGATAACATCAAGAAAGATCATAATTCCCATTACAATTATCGAAATTACAAACAAGACATTTTCTACTTTTTCTTTGTTCATTCTTCAAGTCACCACGTAGGAAGTATCACATACACAAAGTACAAACTCGCACTAATTGAAAGAATCAAATACGTGATCACTCCAGTAATAAACCGTTTATCTGAAGTTGACACCTAATAACCTCCATACATCCTTCCAATCACGCTGTAAGGCCCGTGCTCGAAATATATCGAGTTTCTGTAAATGGGCTTGCTCCAACTCATCATAGTCTAAGTTCCACATATTTCCTAATTCATCTACTAGCGACACATACGGAACATGAACTCGTGGATAATACCCTTGCATAAGAATTCACTCCTTCTTGTTTTGTGCTCGAATCAAGTGTATGAACTTCACTAATCCCATCGGATCGTGATAATCATCTAAACAATACTCACATAGATACACTCTAATATTTCCCTTCTCTGTGTCAATATCATAAGGATACAACGTCTTATAATGACGACCACACTTATCACAAGTCTGTGGTGGTGGAGGGTGACATATCAAACACTCATCAAGTAATAGTTTGCATCCACAAATCTCACACCGTTTCTCAGGCGCTTGTAGTACAATTGTGATTGCGTGATCATTGCTACAATTACTCATAGATAAAACTCTCCTGGTGGTCCACTATCCCCTTGTGGTTGTTGTACTTGTGAAGGTAATAGATTCAATAAATGCTCAAACATGCCTGTCAGTTTTTCCACTACTCCCTCAAGAGCATCTACTTTTTTCTTGAGTTGTTGTGTGGTCTCATCTTGAGATTTCAACTCTTTGAACTCTTCTTTGAGTCCAATAAAGTGATGTGATAGTTCTTTCATTCTAAGAGGCATCATGCGATAATCTTGCATAGTCAACCTATCTTTTGTTTCAAAACCACTTTCAGGTGAACCATCTACTTTTGCAGGCCCTACTTCAAAACTCATTTTTTGTTCGTGAATTATTTGATCTTGTGCTGGATCTTCTATCCAATGATGTTCATCCACTATCAATGGTGTATCTAGTTTTACCCCTGGGTAATGAATATGACACCACTTTCGTATTTCTTCTCCTAACGCTAAATACCACGCTATATTCTCTGTCTCATTCTTCCCCCACCTACCTGGTGGCTGTGCTACTATATTCGGTGTCTTGGTATGATTCAAAAATAATGGAATTGCCGTTCCCCATACCCTAATAGATGTTTGACTTCGTTTCCAATTATTCATCTGTGAACTATTCACTAATTCCGGCAATACACCCTCCAACACATTCAACCGTATTTTTATCGCATGTGTGTTTACCTCCATCAACCTGTCATGCCCTATGAGAGATTTTAACACTTCATCGCGCGCGGATAAAAATTGATCCATTGTAGCTTGTGTAGTCTTTGCTTTGATTTGTGGAGAAATACGATAGAAAATAGGTCGTGCATTACTTTCACGAAAAATAATGCCTGCTCTTTCCATAACTCGTAAGTGATAGTAGACTTTTGATTTTTTAACTTTTAATTTTTTAGCAATTGCTGCAGGATACATACTTGCTGAAATACATTCAAGAATTTTTTTTCTGAAGATCGCTGAATTTTTCCATCCATGATATTTTTGACTCTTTGATAGCACTAACCTATCAAGTTCAACTTTAGTTGCAATTGTTTTCTCATGGGTATTCATACTTCTACTCTCTCCAGAAATTTACTCATTCGTTTTTCATAGGTTAGACATAAACTATAGAATAGTTTTGGATTTCGCTAGGCAAGTCTATAATAAGTCTTAGGTCGTCCTCGTTTTTTGTTGCTTAATGAGAATTTTTCTACTTTATTTTGCATCAGTAGTTTAACTAAAGTATCATACAGCGTTGTGCGTGGTATTCCTGTCGTTGATGACATTTCACCCCGAGTCATGGATCCTTCTTCTTGAAGTAGTTTCAAAAGATAGTCTTCAAGTGAAATTCGAGGCTCAAAATATCCTCCACCTAAATAGTGGTAGTGATCTATGGCCTGTATCTTTTGAATTGATGTCTCCATTCGTTCACACATCCATTACTTTTGTTTCCTTGTTTATATAAAGGACAATTAATCCTTGAGCATGTCTCACAATTATAGTCCTTTATCGAACAAAACGAATTTGGAAAGAGACATACTCGTGAGGCTTTTGATTTGTGTATTATGTTTGCACATACACACACTCCCCAATGTTCTTCCACATTTAATTCAAACTCGTGATGTTCTTCTGGTGTGAAAGGCCTCCACAAGGCACAATCCCCACAAACCTTTTGTTCTACAACTTGAATTGTTTCTAACATCTTGAAATCAATCCTCCTCCAAGGCAATTGGATTAGTATATTGTACGTCACAATTTGGACAAAACACTAAGAGTTGATTCGAAGGCACTTCTATTTCTGCAAAACAAATTGTACATTTGACCTTGGATTTTTGACCAGAAGAAATTACGATGCTAGAAGTTACTTGATCCATATCGCGCACCTGTTTTTCAGGCAATTCTTCCATTTTTTGAGGGGGAGGGTTTGGAAAAATAGTCTTCTCTTGGCAAATCCAAAATCCGTTCTTTTTAGCACCTAACAAACTCAGATAAGTACGCTTTTTCTTCTTTCCAAGTTTATCAAATTCAACTAAAAAACAACATTTCCTAGGAAAACATTTCTCAAGTAATTGTTCTGCACTGGTAACAAACCTGAAATTGTTAGGATTGCTGCAAAACCACTTAGGATGCTTCTTAATATATCCTAAGTTGTCTTTCACTCGAACTCGTTGCAATAGTTCATCCAACTCCTATTGTTTTGATAATTAAAAAAAATTAAAGTTGCTCTTCACATTCTACAAATGCTTTTGCACTTGCAAGCATTAGATCTCGTTCTGCAAGTTCT
>Ga0180438_10008364_pt1 | contig 13181 bp, 8 predicted proteins | sample SS_ome_12_FD_132455 | JGI IMG/M metagenome (GOLD analysis project Ga0180438, IMG submission 132455) | Hypersaline lake sediment archaeal communities from the Salton Sea, California, USA - SS_3_D_2 metaG | ecosystem: Environmental > Aquatic > Non-marine Saline and Alkaline > Hypersaline >... | reverse complement strand
TGCACCTACAAGGTGTGCCGCATGGTGCCCGAGAAGCGCGTCAAGCAGTGCACCTACAAGGTTTGCAAGATGGTCCCCGAGACCAAGACTTGCACCTACAAGGTGTGCCGCATGGTGCCTGAGAAGCGCGTGAAGACTTGCACCTACAAGGTCTGCAAGATGGTCAAAGAGTGTCACACCAAGCAAGTGCCTTACAAGGTTTGCAAGATGGTTTGCGAGAAGCGAACCAAGAAGGTGGCCTACACCGTTTGCAAGCCCGTGCACTACACGAAGACGATCAAGTGCAAGAAGTGCGTCGCGGAGAAGGTGCCCTACACCGTCACCCGCTGCGTGCCGAAGGTCGTCTGCAAGCAAGTTCCCGTGCAGGTCTGCTGCCCGGTGCCTTGCTGCGAAGCGAAGTGTGGCTGTGAAGCGGCTGCCAAGTGTGGCTGCGAAGGCTAACGACACGTTTGACAGGACGTCACCTTTCGCTACCACGGACCGGAAGGAAAGACGCTAGTCATCCAGGTGGCCCGATTCGCCTCGTGCGAGTCGGGCTGCCTTTTTTTGTGGGCCAAGACCATGGGAGGGCGAGACTCCCGCCGAGCCGTGGTGACACCGCGAGTTGAACCACAATTGGTTGTGTCCCACGCTGACGCTTCGGGTTACATTGTCCGTCAGCGGTTTTCCTCGAACTAATTTCTCTTCCACCCTGCACACAAAGCCCTACTGCATGACATACGACATCGCCATCGTCGGAGGGGGGATCGTCGGTCTGGCCACCGCCATGCGGCTCGGTGAGCGTGGTGGGCCGCTGGTAGTGCTCGAGGCAGAGCCAAAGTTGGCCAGCCACCAAACCGGTCACAACAGCGGCGTGATCCACTCGGGGCTCTACTATCGCCCCGGTTCCCAGAAAGCACTCAACTGTGCCAGCGGACGCGAGGCAATGTACCGCTTCTGCCAGCAGCACGATTTACCGCACGAACAGTGTGGCAAGCTGGTGGTTGCCACTGACGAGCGCGAACTGGCCGCGCTGGACGAACTGGAGAGCCGGGGCCGGGCCAACGGGCTGCTGGGCCTACGGCGATTGCCGGGCGAGGAGCTGCGAGAGTTTGAGCCGCACGTCGCCGGCGTAGCGGGACTACAAGTACCGCAAACCGGCATCGTCGACTTCGTCGCCGTGGCCAACAAGTTTGCCGAGATCGCGGCCGCCGCCGGGACCCAGATCCGTACCGAGACGGCCCTGCGCGGCGTGGTGCGAAACGGCGCGGAACTGGTTCTGCTCACGAACGAAGGGGAGATTCGCTGTCGGAATCTCATCAACTGTGCCGGCCTGCATTCCGATCGAGTGGCAACTCTCTGTGGCGTCGACCCTGGCGTAAGGATCGTGCCATTTCGTGGCGAGTATTACGAGATGGTGCCGGAGCGGACATCGCTGGTGAAGAATCTCATTTACCCGGTGCCCGACCCAAACTATCCGTTCCTGGGCGTCCACTTCACGCGCATGCTGCACGGGGGTATCGAGATTGGTCCCAATGCGGTGCTGGCCTTGTCGCGACATGGATATCGCAAATTCTCCGCACCGAGCTCTCGCGACTTGTGGTCTCTGGCCAGTTACGGCGGCTTCTGGCGACTGATTATCGGTCAGCTTGGGACCGGTTTGGGCGAGTTGTATCGCTCCTACTTCAAGTCGGCCATGGTTCGGCAGATGCAGCGACTGGTGCCGGAGGTTCAGAGCCGCGACGTGTTTCGCGCGGGCTCGGGCGTGCGGGCGCAGGCGGTGTGGCCCAATGGCAAGTTGTTGGACGATTTTCACATCGTCGAAGCGGACCGCATGATCCATGTGCTCAATGCACCGTCGCCGGCGGCCACGTCCTCGATTAGTATTGGACAAACAATCGCGGCGCTAGCGGCTAAGAACTTTGTACTAGGAAGCTAGCTGCACTGGGCCGGATTCGCTTGACTTTCTGGTCAAGTAGACCAATGCCACGAAGTCGTACAGGCCGTGAATGATAACCGGTACGAGCAGGTTCTCGGTTACCAAAAACAGGCCGCCGAGATAGAATCCGATCACGATGCAGACAACAACGTACATTCGCGTCAACGCATGGGCGAGACCGAATAGGATGCTGGCCACGATAAGGGCTGTCCACATCGCCTCGGTCGCGCCGAGGTGATCGGCGAGCCAGAGTTGCAATCCTTGTTGGAGGAAACCGCGACAAAGTAGTTCCTCGCCCAGGCCGGCGGCGGTCGCGATCGCGGCGAGTTGCCACCATCGACAGCCGTGAAACAGGGGCGTGATCTGTTGCTCCATGAACTCTTTCAGTCCCCGGAAAGGTCCGAACGGATAACGATCGATCCATACGAGGCTGGCGATGAGCGGGAGTGTGCCGACGCCACCCCAAAGAATGGCCTCCAAGTCGAGCTTCAGCGGTGACCAGACAGGGACGTTCAGGAGCCACCCGAGGCCGAGGGCCAGGAGGGCCAGCGAGGCTTCGCAGGCGACCGCGAATCCGGCAAGTCGGCGGCCACCACCCGCTGAATGGTCCTCGATTTGATCCGCGGGCCCCTGATCGACCGGCATCTGATCCGCGGGCCCCTGGGAGTCGTGAGCAGGCGCTTCGTTGCCGAGGCGATCGTTCATGGTAGATTTTTGCCCCTCGCCGGCGAGGTGGGCGACAGGGTGCTGGATCGATCGAGGTCGCTAGAGGGATGAACGGCGGGTCTTACCGGTTGGCGCTGTATCTCTCGGGAAATGTGAAGATATGGCTATCAGACCGGGTCATTCCGTATGCCTCGATGATTCTTGACGATTTTGGGCCGGGGCGATAGACTGATCGGCCAGTCGTAACTAGTTGTTGCGCGAGGATTTGTGCGGACGGCGTTGGTTCAGCTCCTTCGCCCTGCCAGCGACAACTGGAAGTTTATCTCTCACCGGCGATTTCCGAATCGAGACGTTTACCGATTCGTTCTTGGTCGCCGTATCGAATACGCATTAGCACAGGCTTACGAGGCGAAAGGTTAGTAGGAAAGAACATGGCAAAACGAAAGTCGAATTCCAAACGCGTCTATTACTTTGGCAAGACCAAGACCGAAGGCAAGAAGGAAATGAAGATGCTGCTCGGCGGCAAGGGTGCGAACCTTGCTGAGATGACCAGCATCGGCCTTCCGGTCCCTCCCGGATTCACGATCACGACGCAGACCTGTGCCGACTACTGCGATGGTGGAAACAAGTTGCCCAAGGGACTGATGGATGAAGTCCGCAAGAACGTCCGCACCCTGGAAAAGGAAACCGGCAAGAAGTTCGGCTCTTCGGAGGACCCGCTCTTGGTGAGTGTTCGAAGTGGTGCGGCCGAGAGCATGCCGGGCATGATGGATACGGTTCTCAATCTAGGGCTCAACGACGCCGCCTGCGAAGGCTTGGCGAATCTCTCTGGAAACCCTCGTTTTGCATTCGATGCCTATCGGCGGCTCATTAACATGTTTGGCGACGTGGTCATGGGGGTCGATCACCATCACTTTGAAGCGGAGTTCGATCGCGTCAAGAAGAAGTATCGCGCCAAGCTCGATACCGATCTCGATTCGGCCGGACTGGCCGAGTTGGTGGAGTCCTACAAGAAGGTGTATCACAAGTACACCGGCGAGAAGTTCCCCCAGGACCCGCTCGTCCAGTTGGAGAAGTCGATTTCCGCCGTGTTCGGCAGCTGGAATATTCCCCGCGCCATTCGCTATCGCCAGATTAACGAAATTACCGGCCTGCTCGGAACGGCCGTGAATGTGCAGACGATGGTCTTCGGCAACATGGGGGAAGATTCGGGAACGGGCGTGGCCTTTACCCGCGATCCCTCGACCGGGAAGAACGAGTTTTACGGTGAATTTCTTGTCGACGCCCAAGGCGAAGATGTTGTCGCCGGCATCCGCACCCCGAAGCCGGTGGTGAAGATGAAGAAGTGGAAGCCAAAAGTCTACAAACAATTGATCTCGATCAAGAATCAGCTCGAGAAGCACTATCGCGATGTGCAGGACCTCGAATTCACGATCGAACGCGACAAGCTCTACATTCTGCAGACCCGCAATGGCAAGCGAACCGGTGCCGCCGCGGTTAAGATCGCTTGCGATATGGTCAAGGAAAAATTGATCACGCAGCGTGAGGCTGTGCTCCGCGTGCCGCCGAACGATCTCAACCAGCTGTTGCTCCCTTCGTTCGATCCGAAGGCCAAGCGATCGGTCCTGACGGTCGGCCTACCCGCCTCGCCAGGTGCCGCGGTCGGTCGTTTGGCGTTCACCGCCGAGGACGCCGCTGATCGGGCTCACGAAAACGAGCCGGTGATCCTGGTGCGTCGCGAGACGAGCCCCGAAGACGTCGAAGGCATGCACGCGGCCGAAGGCATTTTGACCAGCACCGGCGGCATGACCAGTCACGCGGCCGTGGTGGCCCGCGGTTGGGGAAAACCTTGTGTCTGCGGCGCTGGCGATGTCCACATCGATGAGAAGAAACAGTTCATCAAGGTCGGCAATAAAAAGTACACGTCCAAGGACGTCATCTCGCTCGATGGTTCGACCGGCGAGGTAATGGCCGGGAGTGTGCCGACTCGTGAGCCCTCTTTGGGCGGCGACTTTGCCACGCTCATGAAGTGGAGCGACAAGCATCGGACCTTGGGCATTCGCACCAACGCCGACTCGCCGGCCGACGCCAAGCGAGCTCGTGGATTTGGCGCCCAGGGCATTGGATTGTGCCGCACGGAGCATATGTTCTTTGAAGGCGATCGCATTCTCGCCATGCGTGAAATGATTCTCTCCGACAACGAGACGGATCGTCGCAAGGCTCTCAAGAAACTGCTCCCCTTCCAACGTAAGGACTTTGTCGGCATCTTCACGGCCATGAAGGGCTACCCGGTCACCGTCCGCCTGCTTGATCCGCCCTTGCACGAATTCCTGCCGCACGATGCCAGCAGCCAGAAGGAGTTGGCTAAGCGGTTGGGGGTCTCGCCCGCTACCGTCAAGTCGCGTGTCACCCAATTGCACGAGGTCAACCCGATGCTCGGCCATCGCGGCTGCCGACTAGCGGTGACGTATCCCGAGATTCTCGAGATGCAGGTCACCGCGATCGTAGAAGCTACGATTGCCTGTAAAAAGAAAAATATTGACGCCAAGCCGGAGATCATGATCCCGTTGGTGGGTGCTTCCAAGGAACTCTCCATGCTTCGTGAGCTGACCCTGGAAGTGATCGATCGTGTACGGCAGGCCAAGAAATACTCCGGAAAGTTGAATATCCCGGTTGGAACCATGATCGAGATTCCTCGCGCCGCGCTCACGGCCGATCAGGTTGCCGAGCACGCCGACTTCTTCAGTTTCGGCACGAACGATCTCACGCAGATGACCTTTGGGTATAGCCGTGACGACGTCGGGAACTTCCTGCCTGACTACATCGAGCAGGAGATTTTGGAGAAAGATCCCTTCCAATCGCTCGATACGGTGGGCGTTGGCAAGCTGGTCGAGACTGGCGTGAAGAGCGGCCGCAGTGTGGTATCGAAGCTGAAATGCGGCATCTGTGGCGAGCACGGTGGTGATCCCGCTTCGATCAAGTTCTGCCACGGTGTGGGGCTCGACTATGTGAGCTGCTCTCCGTTCCGCGTTCCGGTGGCCCGGTTGGCCGCGGCTCAGGCTGCCCTCTCCAACGGCAAGAAGTAGAGCAAAACTCTTGATTTGATCTCACACTCTGCGGCTGGCGCGGTATCCCGCCCGCCAGCCGTGAGGAGTGGGTTCCAAGAAGCGACTTTCGACCTCAGGGGGAAACAATGGCCGAGAAGCGCGACAATCCTTATCAAGCGCCGGTTGCGGCAGACGTGGGAGCGGGTGCTGAGGACCCAGGATCCCAGGGGGTCTCACTAGAACACCTTCGCGCCGTGGCTCGCTACCAGAAATGGATTCAGTTCGTAATTCTGGTCTATTTCGCCATTGTTGCGCTCAGCTTCTTCATACAAAATGATGGCCAAGGTCAAGTAGGCCCCGGCCAGCCTGCTCCAGCGCAGTCCGTGATTCTTGGCCCCATCGTCATAGTCATTGGATTGACAGGCTTGGTGTGTGTCTTCCTGTTGGGGCAGCGTCTCTATTCCACGGTGCTCGCCGTTGTTCTTGCCATCGGAGCAGCGATTCCCTGCGTTGGGCTCCTTTTTCTCTTGATCGTCAACAGCAAGGCCACCAAGACCCTCAAACAGAACAATATTCGTGTCGGCCTGCTCGGGGCGCGGATGTCGGATATCAAATAGTCACTGCCATCGATGGCGGTTGATCTATCGCTGTTGATGTGTTTCTGGCCTGGCTGGCCGAGTCGCCAATATCCGGTTGAACTTGCCGAGAAATGTCTTCTGCGGTGGAACTGACGCGCCTCCCGGCTATAATTGGCGCATTGTCTATTCCGCTTATCGTCTGTGCCTTTCAGTTCTTGGAGGTCGCGATAGATGGCAGCCACGGTGGTCGACTCGACTCTGGAGCGGAAACGTTGGCGTCGGCGGCGAGCCCGGCAGACAGTCGCGACGATGCGGCCGACTCGTTTTCCCCTCCATCTGGTGACCTGCCTGGCCACGATCACGGTGGTTTGGTCATTCTGGCACCAGTATCAACATATCGGATTTGGAGAGTGGATCGGTCCCAAGGTAAGGCCACCGCTCTGGAAGCCGGACTCGGTTGGTTCGTCCTCGACATCGGGAAGAGAAGTCTATCGAGGCACCTATCTCGTGCATGGTCGAGGAGGAGAGTTGTGGCCACAGCCGGTAAGTCGCGCCGCGCTCGCCTCGGGGACGGCCGTCGTTCAGCGCTACGAATCGAATCCGGTAGTTCGGTCGATTCTGCTGGGGGCCGCCGGGTTCTTGGTCCTCTGTACCGCGTTTGTGGTGGAGCTCTGGGCTCGCGCTCGGTTTCGGATGACGATTCTGGGGATGATGTTTGTGACCGTCGTGTTCGCGTTGGCCTTCAGCGTCTTCCTACCTTTTGAAGGGACGGTGGGGGACTTCTTCGTACGACTTCCCATGTTCCTGGCCGTGGCGTTCTGTCCTCTGGCCTGGCTAGTCATGATGCGAAGTGTTGTGCGGCGCATGTCGGCCGTCTCCTAGTTGGGGCAACAAAAGTCTCTTCCTGCTCGAAGGTGCCGGCCGAAGCCAACCCGCGGTAGAATGAAGGCGATCACCATTCTAGGACTCTGCAGCAGGAGGCTACCCCCCATGAAGAAACTCATCTCGCTGACGCTCTGTTTCACCTTGCTAGGCGCGTTCTTTCCGTCACCGGGCTCGATGGCTTGTTCTTCGTTTTGTCTGGTGTCCGAGGAGGGGCCGGTCTGTGGCCAAAATTACGATTGGCACTTGGGCGACGGGCTGGTGTTGATCAACAAGCGGGGGCTCAGCAAACAGGGCCTCGTCGACGACGACAATCCTGCCGAGTGGGTTAGCCGCTATGGTAGTGTCACGTTCAATCAGTATGGTCGCGAGTTTCCCTGTGGAGGAATGAACGAGGAGGGCTTGGTGATCATCATCTCCATGTTGAACCAGACACGTTACCCGCGCCCCGACGAACGCCCGGCGGTGAACGTGCCGCAATGGATTCAGTATCAGCTCGACACGGCCGCCAGCGTCGACGAGGTAATTGCCAGTGACGAGCAAGTCCGGATCGCACCCGTTTCCAACGCACGCGTTCACTTTTTTGTGGCCGATCGGGAAGGCAATTGCGCGACGATCGAGTTTCTGCGTGGCCAGCTGGTCCATCACACGGGCGACGATCTTCCCGTGCGGGCTCTGACAAATTCGTCCTACCAATCGTCGGTCGACTGGATCAAGCAGTTCGACGGTTTTGGTGGCGAGCGGCCTATAGGAGGCTCGTTTCGTGGCTCGCGGTTTGCGACAGCCGCTAATCGATTGCGGACTTACGACGGGCAGACCGACACCGTTGACCACGCGTTTGCCACGCTAGAGAATATCGCGCAAGGGAGCTTTACCAAGTGGAGTGTCGTTTACGATCCGGCGGGAGCGAAGATCCACTTTCGCACTGGTCGAGCCGCTTCTCGCCGGCTGGTCGACTTGGCTGAGTGCGATTTCTCGACGGACACACCCGCCCAGATGCTCGATGTGAACGCCGCCCATGAAGGAGATCTGGCGGCCAAGTTTGTTGACTACTCCCCGGCGAGCAATCGACGGGTCGTCACCCGGGCTCTCCGCCGGACCGGAGTGCTTAATCACTCGCACTCGCGAACGATAAATCGGGTTTGCAACTATCCGGAAACGTGCCAGAAGGTCTCGCCGGCGGCTGCGACCGAGTGAACCGGGTCGCGCTTCACTCTTCGGCGATGCAGTACAGGAAATTTTCGCCGCGGATAAAGATCTCGCGATCGACCAAGGCCAGCGACGCACTTATCGAGTCATCGACCCGATTCACACCCAATACGGTGGGTTCTTCGCCGTGATCGATGACGACCGTAGCTCCGTCGCGGCCGGTAATGTAGACGCGCCCTGCGGCGCCCACGGGTGAAGCGTAGACGTCGCGAATGGCCGACAGGCGCATCGGTCCGGGGCGATCTTGACCGCTTTCCGCGTCGATTCTCGTGAGCACATTCTGATAGTGGCCCAAGAAATAGAGCGCTCCGTCGTAGAGCAATGGGGAGGGGACATAGGGAGGACCTCGCCGCCGGGTCCACAGCACACGGTCCGTGCCGGTCAGATTTCCGCGTCCGCCAGCAAACCGGATGGCTAACAGATTGCGGGTGTTGTAACTGTTTGCGAAGTAACCGACGCCATCAGCGATGACTGGTGTTGCCACGACATTATTGGAGAGTCCGGCACACTGCCAGATGTCTTTGCCGGTGGCTAGATCGTAGCCCCGGATGAAATTCGTTCCGCTTACGATGACCTGCGGTCGACCAGAATCTATCACGATGGTGGGAGAAGACCAGGAGGTGACTTCATCCCGCTCCCTTGTCCAAAGTTGGTCTCCGTTGCGTTTGTCGAAAGCGGTCAACTGCGACGGCCCCTCATGATCCCAATTGACTACCACCGTATTGCCAAACAGAGCCGGTGAGCTGCTCTCGCCATGGCCATGTTTGGATTGCATCTGACCGAGGTCTTTCCTCCATAGGACTTTTCCTTCCATGTCCAGCGCGAACAGTCCTCGAGATCCGAAGTAAGCGATCACGACCTGGCCGTCCGTTACCGGGGAATGCGATGCCAGGCTCCCGGTCGTGTGCCCTCCCTCCGTCGGAATTTCCTCATGGACGGTTCGTTGCCACTCGATCTGGCCTGTCTTGCGATCAACACAAATCACGACAAATTGTTGTTTGTGAGACACAAGGAGATTGTCGTGAGAGCCTGGCGCGTTGTCGTGGCGCGGCGGGTCGAGGGGTTCTCCCATCGGGACAGCGGTCGTCACGAAGACCCGGTCACCCCAGACAATCGGCGTGGAATGGCCCAACCCTGGGATCGGCGTCTTCCAGCGGACGTTCTTACGCTCACCCCACACACGCGGCGGATCGGCATGCGGAGCAACGCCTGTGCCGAGAGGGCCGCGCCAACGGGGCCAATAGCGTTTCGCCTCAGGGTCGAGTTCGATGTCCGAAGTGAGAGTCGAGGCGGCAAGGGGTTCGCCGTCTTGGTCGTCGTCGGCGGTAGTCCTTCTTTCTCCAGAGCAGCCGACCAGAGCCGCCAGAAGCACCATCGTAAGAATGCTCATCCGTGGCAACTCGTTTCCTTTGCGGTCCTGCGCACGCATCTTTCCTACCTCGATGGTGATTAGAAAACCCCCGACCAGCTCACCCGCTCTGTGGGTGCGACGACTACGGCATCTGCCAGCCCACCCCAGCCAAGAGTAGAGACGGCTCGTACATGAATGATACGAAACATCCCGACGGATAGTTTTCCTTGGAAAAGCAGACGCGGCAGGCCTAGGACTGTCGATTGGCCGCAGGGTCGCCCAGATTCACCAAGCTCGCGGCACGCTGGAGAGCCTGACCTGCGAGCGGGGGAAGCGTCGATCGCTCCCCGTCTGCGCGTCGATCGAGGTCCGATCCGATGAGGTAGGGTCGTGACGCCTCGGGTTCAGAGTGCGACGAATGTGCCCGGTTCCGTATCTCTGATCTGTGGAGCTAATCCCTGGAAGCAAAAGGACATTATTGAGCTGGCTGATAGAATCGCTATAGCCGCTACAGGCGGTCTCGGGATCACCGAAGCAAGTGGGAATTCCGCTGGGATTTCATGCCCGTCCTGCTTGGATTGAATGTAACCCATTGATTAAATAGGGGTTATGATTTGCTTGGTAATTCTTGGTGGAGTGGGTCGCTGGCATGCTTGGCCTAATTTGGGGTGTTTCTCGGCGTATCACCAGACGGGGAGCGGACCGGTTGTTAGGCGCTTCGTGTCGCGAGCCTCTGCCGGCTCAGAAAGCCGAAAACCGCCTGAAAACTAGGTGTTTCGAGAAATTTATTTTTTGCGCTTTTTGCGCCTCAAAATGATTGACAAGTCCCCCGCCCCCCTTCTAAGATGGGTGGCTGTATGAGGTCCCTGGGAGCTGTATCGGTTCTGTGGCCTCAGAATCAGGAAATGCTTCGCGAGAGGTAAGGCTGCTGATTGCCATCAGAGCTGAGAAGGAATTGCAACTGAGCGCGAGAGATACACGTCTACGATTTTTCGGACTGGGCCGAAGTGCGCTTTGTCCGAGGAGATGGTAGACGTGTTTTTCTTTTGCAGCAGTAGGGATGACTGTTACGAAACGACAAGAACAGAATAGAGCGACAAACAGTGTAGAGCGACAAACAGTGTAGAGCGACAAACAGAGCCAAGCTTGACGAACACCAGCGCGATAACGCACCAAGGAATCATAAGATCATGACCACTGATGGACATGTAAGGACTTTGACATCTCGTATCGGACAAACCGCTAGTCGTCGCCTAATGGCGGTGGCCAGTGTGGCACTTATCCTCGTCGCGATGAGTGCCACGGTTACCACGGCCGCACCGATCAATCTCATCCCGTATCCTCCCGACATTACCTCGGTATTTATCGGCGTGAATTACGACGCGGGAACGAACATCTTCACGGCCAATGGTTTCTCGAGCGATCTCGATCTCGATGGACTTGCTCCACCCGACTACGCGCTTGACGCCTTTGGCAGCTATTCCGTGACGGCCACGGTCGACGAGAATGGCGAGCTTCTTGGTGGGTCGATTACCATCACCGGCGAGATTACGGCTCTCGGTTTCAACAGTGGAACTTTGTTGACCGGTATCTTTGTGCCCGGCACGGACAAGTTTGGCTTTATCGACGGCGGCGGCGAGATCTTTGAGTTGACATTTGAGGTGACGGGCGGCGATGTCGCAACGCTTTATGAATCTGGCATTGGCCCCAAGCGTGGCGGCACGATCATCAACGCCGTCAACTCGGGCTTCAACGGAGACCTCACACAGAGTTTTGCCAATGATGGGTTCTCGGGCTCCTCAGACACTTTTCCAATCCCTGAGCCGGCATCGATGACGATCGCCTTGCTCGGGATGGGTTTTCTGCTCACCGGTCATTTTTGGCGCCGGCGACGCAGGGCATAGCAGTCACAGGCAAGGTAGAGGATTTTCGTTATCGATTATTCGGTATCGACACGCGACTGGTGGAACAGATAAAGTAGGGCAACGAGTTTCGACGCGCTGTTTTTTGCATCATAGATAGACAACTTCTGGAAAGCCGCTCGAGGGACCGCGACTTTTCTCAGGCAGACGAGCACCTGCTTCGGCGGGTGATTCGCACTTCACTTTGCTTGTGTCGGGTCCATATAACCTCGTATTTTTCCAATTTCTTTGGGTTCCACCACATTAGGTAGTTTCCGCTCCCGGACGCGGTATCTAATGATATAGCCAAAGACCCCTCTTGTGGGGGAGTGGACAGATTTCAGATCGCAACTAGTGTCGAGTGATAGTCCCTCCCATTGGAGGGATATCGAGCGGGTCTAATTGCTTTCCAACACCATCGGGTCATCACTTAATCACGCATTCACTTAGTCAAAGACAGGACTAGCAGGGACAAACGATGAATACTAAGTTCGCCATGCGAAGACGCCGTAAGGTTTCCAAGAGCACCAATCGCCAGCGGGAAATGCGACCGCTTGGAATGGAAACGCTCGAAAACCGAGCCATGTTAACGGCCTTGGGCCTCACGCCCGATTTCCCGCTTGTGGCCTACAACTCCACCGGCGTGACCTCCTACGACGCCGGTACACAGACGTTGGACATCACCGCGACTCCGCTCGCTTTTCTGGCTGGCCCGCCTTCGCCTACGACTCCGCCTCGCGTGGTCCTGCCGGCCCGTAGCTTTGACATTAGTATTCAGGTCGACAACTCCGGCAATCTGATCGGCGGCGTCGCTGGAGACGATCTGACCCTGACGGGTAGCATCGACATCGATGGCGACTTCATCCCCGACGTCTCCGGGACCCTGCTGACCGGCGAGATAACCGAATTCGGCTTTGAAGATACCGGTTCGACGACCGATACGTTTGACTTCCGCTTCACTCCCACCGGCGGTGCTTTTCTTGCCGGTGGTGTTCTCTCCGGCGGAGGCACCTGGGGGCCGTTTTATGCGGGCAAGGATATTGCCGTAACGAACACCAGCGAAGGCTCGACATTCACGGGTGACTTTGGCGTCGACTTCTCCGGCGGAGCCAAGGGTAACATTGGTGAGACCGATCCGATCCCAGGCGCTGATCCTGAGGTCGATATCGAAAAGTACACTCGCGTCGATGACGCTCCGATTCCTCCGCTGGACATCGAGAAGTTGGTCCGCGTAGAGGATCCCGATGATGGTGGCCCCGTCGATCCGCCTGGCGATGACATCTGCGCCGCCGATCATGAGGTGATGACCTTTACCTACACCGGCACGAACGAGCTGTCGAACGACCAGGAAGGCAAGGCCAGCGTTTCCGGCAGCCTGTCCGATCCTCCGCCGGCCACGGTCTACATCGTCGCCGCGGACAAGAACGACAACATCTACTTTGAAGGCGAAGTCGACCTGAATGAATCGTTCGACATGGTCGCCGACGACGCCGGACTGAGCAAGTTTGGCGCCTCGACCTTCGTGACGATCTACGACAGCCAAGGTGGCAACGTTCTGCAAGACATTGAGATCCACACCTCTTGCTCGAAGCCGATCAATCTCGGCGACATCTTCGGTGGTGTCACGCT
>Ga0180438_10008363_pt1 | contig 13182 bp, 14 predicted proteins | sample SS_ome_12_FD_132455 | JGI IMG/M metagenome (GOLD analysis project Ga0180438, IMG submission 132455) | Hypersaline lake sediment archaeal communities from the Salton Sea, California, USA - SS_3_D_2 metaG | ecosystem: Environmental > Aquatic > Non-marine Saline and Alkaline > Hypersaline >... | reverse complement strand
TGAAAAAATAGGACCCTGACTTATGAAGCGTAATGCAAGGATTGACAGGAAAACAAAAGAGACGGAGATACATCTCCACCTCAATCTCGACGGAACGGGCTGTTCGCAGGTGGACAGCGGCATTCCTTTCATGGATCACATGCTGAGCCTGCTGGCGGCGCATGGGTTCATGGATATTGAGTTGAATGCACGGGGGGACACCGATGTGGATGATCACCACACGGTTGAGGACCTGGGAATTTGCATCGGGTTGGCCCTAAAGGAAGCACTCGGTGAGAAGAAGGGCATCAAACGATATGGTGAGGTAACGCTCCCAATGGACGAAGCCCTGGTCCGGGTCGTGATGGATATCTCCAATCGCCCCGTTCTCTCATACCGGGTCTGCCTACAAACCCAAAGGACCGGAACATTTGACACGGGACTTATCAAAGAATTTTTCCGTGCACTGGTCATGAATGCGGGAATGACAGTCCACATCGACCTCCTGGCGGGAGAAGAGCCTCACCATATTTCAGAAGCCATTTTCAAGGCATTTGGTAGGGCTATGGATCAGGCGAGCAATTCGGAGAATCGGTTGAAGGGAAACGTGCCATCGACAAAAGGTATTCTATAAAGGATTCATGAGCTTATGGTTAGGAAAACCAACCGCAGAAAAATATCTTGCTTGTATCTATCCCTTGTTCTCGGTCTCCTGTTAAACGCAGGGTGTCAGTTTCAAAAATCCTTTGTTTCAAAGGAGAAGGCGCTGCCTATATATGTCAGCAAGGTGATGGTCGCCGGATTTCGTACTGCGTTGTCCCGAGGCGATGCGTCGAATGCGATCCGAGATCCTATTTCAGGCGGTGTTTTTATGGCAGAACCGGTGCCGAATGAAATCGCACAGAAAATGAGCCGTGTTCTTTATGAGAAGGTTTCGACGGAAAAAGGTTTTGATACGGTGTCACCGAATCAGGCGAAATGGGGATTTTCAAGCGTAGTCCGGGCAGAGAACAATTTGACTGTGAGCACCCTTGAAATCCTCCAAAAAGTCGGCAGCAGTTTTGGGGCAGACGCGGTTTTAGCAGGCCATATATACCGGTGGCGGGAACGAGAGGGCACCGACTTTGCCGCCAGCCGCCCTGCCTCCGTTGCGTTTGATCTGCTCCTTATCAGCGTTGCCGAAGGCCGTATTCTGTGGAAGGGAAAATTTGACAAGACACAGCGATCGTTGTCCGAGGACGTTCTGGACCTCGCGACATTTCGAGAAAGCGGGGGGCGATGGATCACAGCAGAAAAGCTTGGGATGCTCGGACTTCGGGATTTACTGGCCGAAATGCCGGCAAGGAGGATTTCCGACGCCCCGGGTGAACATTTTGAAAGAGAGGGTCGGTGAATTGATAGTGATTCCTGCGATTGATATCAAGAACGGGTGCTGCGTAAGGCTTCGGCAAGGCAGGATATCCAAATCGACGGTTTTTTCGGATTCCCCGGACGAGATGGCCGTTAGGTGGTATGAGCAGGGTGCAAGGCGGCTGCACCTGGTGGATTTGGATGGTGCTTTTCAAGGCACACCGATAAATGGAAAGGTTGTGAGGCGGATTGTCGATGCGGTCCCGATCCCCGTACAGCTGGGAGGTGGGATAAGGAATTCTCATACGCTGGAGACGTATTTGGATCTTGGCGTGAAATATGTGATTCTTGGCACGATGACCCATAAGGATCCAACCTTCGTGAAGCAGGCGTGCCGAAAGTTTCCGGGACAAATCATACTCGGGATTGACGGCATGAAAAACCGGGTTGCGCTGGAGGGTTGGACTGAAACGATTGACAGGACTCCCATTGAATTGGCGAAACAGCTTGAGATGGCCGGCGCGCATGCTGTCATATACACGGACATTCGCAGGGACGGCATGAAAACAGGCCCGAATGTAGATGCGACGGGCGCCCTTGCTGAAGCGATTCAAATCCCGGTGATTGCATCCGGAGGGATTTCCTCAATTTCGGACGTTATTGAGCTGAGCCGTCTTTCTGAAAAAGGCGTGATAGGCATGATAATCGGAAGGGCCCTTTACGATGGGAGCCTGAATCTGGGTGAAGCAATAAAAAGTGGAGAAGCCGGTCATCCGTAACTTAATTATTTCTTGACATTCTTTCAAAAAAATATAATTTTAAATGTTTAGCTTACATAAATAGATTACAATTCGTCTCTAACCGTCGCGTTTTTGAAGTTTCCCCTCCAATTGATGAAGCCATGTCACTGAATGAGAAAATCGCCCAAGATTTGAAAGCCGCCATTAAGGCGAAGAATCAAATTCGAGTTTCCTGCCTGAGAATGCTGAAGACTTCGGTGAAGAATAAGGAGGTTGAAAACCGCCGGAAACTAGAGGATGAGGAAATCCGTGCTATTATTTCTTCTTCGGTGAGGAAGAGCAAAGAGGCGATTGAGGAGTTCAGACGGGGAAACCGTGAGGATCTGGCTCTCAAGGAAACGGAAGAGATCAACATCTTGTATGAATATTTGCCCCGGCAATTGTCCTCAGAGGAGATTGAAGAGATCCTGCGAGAAATCATTTCAGACCTCTCGGCGAGTGGCCCGAAGGACTTGGGAAAGGTCATGAAATCGGCAATGGCGAGAATGGCGGGAGAAGCGGAAGGTGGCGCTGTAAACGAGATCGCCAGAAGACTTCTCGGGTAAGCGTTTTTTTGGATTTTTAGCGCCTGCCTAAAAACATGTAGGCAGATGTTATCCAAAATTGGGCTCCTGTCAGGCTGCCCGTTTTGTTACGCTTTATGCAAACTGTCCGGGGGCAAATCCGTTTATATATTACTAAAACCATCGAATGAGTCAAGGTTTATTGACAACGAGCTAAGACCTGCTTCTGAGATAGGGCTTATTTTTAAACGAAAAAGGTCGTGTTATTGTCAGATCTCACCCAGATGATGTTGTTTCAAGTCAACCTCGTATCCGAGGAAGTCACCGGTTCCAGGTCCAAGTCGGCTTTTGTCTGTTTCCGAAGCCCCTGCGGCATCCCAACAAAAAACTGAATACGTAACGACGTTGCGTTTATTTCCAAAGACTCTATGAAACAGGATTCGAAGTAACAGAATTTCCATGCGAGAATTTTTGGGTGGTACCTTCTGAAAAAATGTTTAATTTATTTTTTGTGATAATTTAAGAAAAATGCCGGCACCACACGGAGTATTTCATTGTCTGGATTTTCGCTTCAGTTTATCCCCCAATTGGTGCGGGATCCGGATGACGTGCGTTTGCCCTCAATGGCCCTTCCGGCGAATCCCGGATCGGTGTACCGAACAGGCGCCTGATTCCAGGGGCCTCACCGTGACTTATTGAGATGAGAACCAATCGGCCGAGAAATTAACATTTTCCGGGCCGGAACGCTGCACTTGCTTCGAGACGGTTGCTTGAAGAACTCTCAACCATCAAAGAGATGCAAGTGCCGATTTTGGAGGATCGAAGGCCTAAAGCGTCACGCAAATCATCATGGCTTATCAAGAATCGGCTAAGGAGGAGATCAAAAGAACCGCAGACATTGTGGAGCTGGTGGGCCTATATGTCCAGCTTAGGAAAGCGGGACGAAACTATGTAGGACTTTGCCCGTTTCATGCCGAAAAGGCACCTTCTTTTTCGGTGAACCCGGAAAGACAGACGTTCCACTGCTTTGGATGCAAGAAGGGGGGGGATATCTTTTCCTTTTGGATGGAATATCACAGTACCACATTTCCGGAAGCCATAAGGGATCTGGCGGAAAAATATCAAATCACGCTCTCTGAAGGCTTCGACGCGCCTCAGGAAAAACGGAAGGCGGCTCAGAAGCGAGCCTTATTTAAAATCAATGAAACGGCAACAGCCTACTTTCAAAGGGCATTGACCCACCCAACTCACGGCAGATCCGGTAGAAAATACCTGACTCGCAGGTCGATTTCAGACGAAATTATCGGTGAGTTGCGGCTGGGTTACGCGCCGAATGAATGGGACGGTCTGGTTCGAATACTGAAGGATCAAAAGCTGGAACTGGAAATGGCCGTTCAGGCGGGTGTGATTATTCCCAATAAAAGCGGCGGCTATTATGATCGGTTCCGAAATCGTGTTATATTTCCGATTTTTGATCTGCGGCAACAAATCGTTGGTTTCGGCGGCAGGGTGCTGGATGATTCACTCCCCAAGTATCTGAATACCCCTGAATCCCCCATATTTCACAAGGGGGAGTTCCTTTACGGGTTGCATGTGTCCAACACGGAGATCCGGAAACAGGGCAGGGCAATCATTGTAGAGGGGTACATGGATTGGTTGGCATTAAGAATGCACGGAATAAAAGAGGTCGTCGCCACACTCGGTACGGCCTTGACCGCCGGACATGTACGAAAACTGAAAGGGTATGCAAAGGAAACTGTGATTGTTTTCGACTCTGATGAAGCAGGAAAAGCCGCTACTTTGAGAAGCCTGCCGATCTTTTCGAATGAGGGTGTCTCCGCCAAAGCTGTCGTTTTGCCGGCTCCTCACGATCCCGACAGTTTCGTAAACGCGAATGGGGCCGGCGCGTTTTTGGATATGTTGCGTCAAGCGCCGCCCATGCTCGATTTTTATTTGGAGCAAAAATTGGCCGAAAGTGGGTCGGATTTGGAAGAAAAGATTGGTCTTCTCAAAGACATGTATCCGGTGTTGTTTGAACTTCAAAGCAGCACCCAGCGCGCGTTGTATGTTCGGCGTCTGTCGGAACGTATCGGGATCAAGGAACATGTGGTGTGGTCTGAACTTTCAAAGTCTATCAAGCAGCGGGAGCGAAAGACCTTCAGCAGGAATTTAAAGAACCGTATGACCGCCTCAAAGGTTGAAAAGCGGTTTAACGAGTTGCATTTGCTCAATCTGCTGGTTCACCACCCCGAAATCCTTTCAAGGCTTGTGAACTACGAATGGGAAAGCCTTCTCTCAGACGCTGTGATTTTGGAGATCGTCGGAACGCTTTTCGATACGTATTACAGGGAAGGTGCGTGTTCTGTGGACGATTTAATGGAAAGCCTCGAAAATGAGCCGGCCCGGAATCAGCTTCGGGAGGTAATGTTTGAGGATTCACACTTCTCGGAGCAGGAGGTGGAACAGGCGGTGACAGAGATCGAGGAAAAGGTTCGCCGGCTGAGCATTTCGGCGTCTTTTCGAAAAGTTAAAGGGGATGTCGAGGCCCAGAATAAGCTTTTAGAATTGAAGAGATTGAAAGGCCGAGGGAGTCTTGGGATCGAAATTTAGGCAGCCGGGAATCAATCCTTGGTTGAAGCAAAAAACGATGCGCGGGTGTTGGACGAAAGATCCATCCGAATTTAATAGCCTTCAGGAGGAAGCATCTTAATGAGCAAAAACACCGACATGGTCAATTTGAAGCGGTTGATCGATATTGGTAAAGATAAGGGATATATTACCTATGAAGAGTTGAACGACGACTTGTCCGATGAGATTGTCTCTTCTGAGGAACAAATCGATGACCTGATGATGATGTTTGAAGAGTTGGATATTATGGTTATCGATGAGGCGTCCAAAGGTGAAATCGAGAAGGCCAAGCGCGCGAAGAAACAGCAGGAAAAGGCGGATGGAAAAGATAATCAGCGTCTTGAGATTGCCGAGGCACCGTCCCGCGTATCCGACCCTGTGAAAATGTACTTGAAGGAAATGGGCTCTGTTTCGCTTCTCACCAGAGAAGGTGAAGTTGAGATCGCCAAAAGAATCGAGACCGGGGAGAGGAATACGCTCAATGCACTTTTGGACTGCTGCATCGGCGTCGAACATATCATAGACCTGGGAAACCAATTGAAGGAGAATCACATCAAATTGAAAGATGTGATCAACGATCTGGAGGATGAAGAGAGCAATTATATGCAATTGGGAGAGAGAAAGGAATCTCTCGGAAAACTGATCGATGAAATCCAGTGCCAATATGAAGATATCCGTCGCAAAAGGCGTGAGATTCTGGATGGGTGCTGTACGGATAACAGGAAGAAAAAGCTTGTATCAGAGATAAAGAAGAACCATGAGAAAATTATGGCGCTGGTGAACTCCTTTAGTTTGGAAAAGGGACAACTCGAGCAGATGGTTGCGCGATTTACGGACCTGATCGAAGAAATCGAAGCGTCAGAGAAACACCTGGCTGAGTGTGTTTTGCAGGCCGGAGGGAAGTCAATTTCATATTTAAACAAGTGCCTGTCAAAGATGCCGCAGTCTGCAAATGATGAGGAAGTCGTCCTGCCGATAGGTTTGCCGAAAGGCGAACTTATGGCCATGAAAGCCAAAGCGGAAAACGCCCAAAATGTTATCAAACAAGTCAGAGAACGCACCAATATGACCCCGCGTCAATTGAAGGCGAAATTGAAGCGGGTGCGAGAAAGCCTCGAAAAGGCTGAGCGGGCAAAATCCGAACTCATAGAGGCCAATCTCAGGTTGGTGGTTAGTATCGCGAAGAAATATACGAATCGAGGCCTTCAGTTTCTTGACCTCATTCAGGAAGGCAACATCGGGCTGATGAAAGCCGTAGACAAGTTTGAGTACCAGCGCGGCTACAAATTCAGTACGTATGCAACCTGGTGGATCAGACAGGCGATCACGCGGGCGATTGCCGACCAGGCTCGAACCATTCGGATTCCCGTTCATATGATTGAAACGATAAACAAGCTGATTCGTACTTCTCGTTACCTTGTTCAGGAGCATGGCCGCGAGCCGACCCCTGAAGAAATCGCTGAAAAGATGGAATTTCCTCTGGAGAAAGTGAGGAAGGTACTAAAGATCGCTAAGGAACCCATTTCTCTTGAAACTCCCATCGGGGAGGAGGAAGATAGCCATCTCGGAGATTTTATAGAAGACAAAAAGATCCTTTCTCCCGGCGATGCCGTTGTCAACTACGGGCTGGCGGAACAAACGAGGAGAGTGCTCAGGACGCTGACACCGAGAGAGGAAAAAGTTCTCAGAATGAGATTCGGCATCGGCGAGAAAGCGGATCATACTTTGGAAGAAGTGGGACGTGATTTTAGTGTGACCCGTGAACGCATTCGGCAAATCGAGGCGAAGGCTCTCAGGAAGTTGAGGCATCCCAGCAGGAGCAAACGTTTGAAAAGCTTTGTAGAAGGCAAAGAGCTTTGAGCGAAGAAGGGGAATTTTTCTTGACAATTCGTTGTCAAACGCGCATTTTCGTTACTCATGGATTAATGCGGTCGGGCCTATAGCTCAGCTGGAAGAGCCACCGGCTCATAACCGGTAGGTCCCTGGTTCGAATCCAGGTGGGCCCACCACCACGATTATATTACAGCACGATTTTAAAGAATGGTATTGATGGCGTTTCTCAAAACTCGACTTTTACGTAACAGAAGGGCGCACTTTCAGAAAGTGCGCCCTTCGAGTTTTGACTGAGGGGCACGCGATGTTGCTGCGCACACCACAGACGTCACGCATTGGAGGCTAAAGCCGGTCGCTAACATTTTTTGAGCCGGCGGCGGGTTTTCGCAGGTGACCGGGGGGAAGGTTATGTTTCCCGTAGTGAGGGAATTTCTGGAGCTTTTGGAAGAAATTGCGCCGACACGCCTCGCTGAGCCTTGGGATAACCCCGGACTTCAGGTCGGCTCATACAATCAGGAGATTCGGAAAGTTCTTTTGGCCCTTGATCCAACCTTGAAGTCTCTGAGCATGGCCAGAGATTGCGGTTCTCAGCTTCTGCTTACCCACCACCCGCTTATTTTCAGGCCGTTTTCAAAGCTTGAGGTGGACAGGTATCCCGGTAATGTGGTTTTCGAAGCAGCAAACAGTCGTATCTCCGTCGTCACTGCCCATACCAACTTGGATATGGCGAAAGGCGGCATAAACGATATCTTGGCTGACATGCTGGGGCTTCAACGGGTGAGTGTGCTTAAGGAGGTGAATGGGGAGGTGGGCGTGGGGTTGGGCAGAGTCGGAGACTTGACCCAACCGGCTCCACTGTCGAGTGTGGTCAGCCATATCAAGAAGATCTTGGGTGCAAAAACGCTGAAGATCGTGGGCCGGGGAAATTCCCTGATTCGGCGCCTTGCCGTCGTCGGAGGGTCCGGTGGGGGAACAGTATCGGTGGCCTTTCAGAAGGGTGCAAACCTTCTCCTGACAGGGGATATCAGCCATCATCACGCGCTTGAAGCGGAGCATTTGGGAATTGCCCTGATTGACGGTGGACATTTTTTAACGGAAAGTTCGGCTTTTAGACACTTCGCAAACCCTCTGAAAGATGCAATAAAATCAAGGGGATGGAATTTGACGGTTCTGGTGGATGCGGATGCGATCAATCCCATGCAAGATGGGTAGACATATTGACAAAGTCAGTTTTCTCGAATTGAGGTGAGTAAATTGGAAGCAAGCATGAAACTTTTGATTGGACTCCAGGGTTGTGATAATCGGATACGTCTCATTCAGAAGAAAAAGGAGGAGGCCCCCGCCAAAATAAAAAGACTTCGGGAGGCACTTGAGGAAAAGCAAGCCCGGTTGGATGGGGAGCTACATCAGGTGGAGGTTTGCCAGCGTGAAAGAAGACAGACCGAAAAGGACATCGAGTATCTGGAGAGTCGAATAGAAAAGAGTAAAATCAAGCTGAATAACATAAAATCGAATAAGGAGTATAAAGCGGGCCTGAAGGAACTCTCTGAGCTGGAAAAAGACAAGTCTCTTTCGGAGGATAAGATCCTCGAAATCATGGAGCAATTGGAAGCATTCGAAGGCCGATGTGCTGCCGGCAAGGCGGAAAAGGAAGAACTTGAAGTGAGCTTTGAAAGGGAGCGTGACGAAGTTTTGAAAGAAATTAAGGCACTTGACGAGTCCCTTGAAAGTCTTGAAAACGAGCGGACTCGCTTTTGTGAGTCGATTGACCCGGATCTTCTCAAGCGGTATGATATCTTGAGGCAACGAAAAGGCGGACTTGCTATCAGTCCGGTCATAAAGGGGGTTTGTCAGTCTTGTCATATGGGCATTCCGCCGCAAAAGTTTAATGAGCTCATTCGAGGGAATGCCTTGATGGCTTGCCCCAATTGCAATCGCATTATTTATTGGGGCGATGATGCACGGTTTCAATAGGCGGGAGAAAAGAGTTCCGGGTATGTCAGAGTAGAACAAATGACCGCTGCTTTGCCTTTTGGGTAAGGGGGAGGAAAGTCCGGGCTCCACAGGACAGGGTGCTGGGTAACCCCCAGTCCCGGCGACGGGAAGGAAAGTGCCACAGAAAGGAAACCGCCCCGTTGGATGTCCGTGACATCTGACAGGGTAAGGGTGAAAGGGTGAGGTAAGAGCTCACCAGTCCATCCGGTGACGGATGGAGCTAGGTAAACCCCGCCTGGAGCAAGACCAAATAGGGGGGCGCCCGAGGGTGGTCCGCCCGAGTCCCCGGGTAGGTCGCGTGACCTCGATGGAAACATCGAGGCTAGATGAATGGTCATTGTCCCGAACGTGGGTGACCGCTTCGGGAAACAGAACCCGGCTTATGTGCTGCTCTGACATACCTATTCAATTTGAAACATCCCTCTTGCTGTGATGCGTTCTGATTGCAGCCTTCCAAAAGAAAGCGCGGTAGTCCATATCAATGGATGTCAAATCTCTGAATGGGCGCGGGAATGCCATGGAATGGCACGATTCGAGTTTTATAACGAAGACCATAACCAAGGATGCGGTTCTTGTCATCGGGGCGGGTCATTTTGGAAGCCGGGCGGCACGGATTATCAGCGAAAAAGGCAGTTCGCAGATTATCGTTGTCGATATCGATGCGAAACGCCTGTCTCAGACAAACGGTCTAGGCGTGGAGCAGGTTCCCTGCGATGGAATTCGATTTTTGGTCGAAAATTACCGTCGTTTGAGTGATGCAAATATTGTTATTCCAGCAATCCCGAAACACCTGGCTTTCGAGTGGCTGCGGGGATCTCTTGCGGGTGCATATCAGGTAGAGAAGATATCCGTTCCGGAGGAAATAATCTCTGATTTGCCGCAGACTTGGCCGGCGAGCGAAGGATCCCTGCTCATCAGCTATGCCGATTTCATCTGTCCGGAGGATTGCGCGGAACCTGAATACTGCACCGTAACAGGAGAACGGCGTGATCGTCCGCTGTATTCGCTCTTGCGTCAGTTGGATTTAAAGGGGTTTCAAGTCCACATTATAAGAAGCCGCCAGCTTGCTCCCGGTTTAGGGGGGTATCCTTTGAGCGACCTTTTGGAGGCGGCCCGAAGGGTCACCCAGGGTAGAAACGAAAAATGGCTGCTGGGCACTGCCTGCAGATGCCATGGGATTATCACTGCATTTGGTATTTCCCCCCTTCTTGGGAGAAGGAACCCAGCAGGTCAAACACACGAATGACTCGCGAAAAGGAGTCTATATGGAGGTACGTAGACGCATATGTTTGTTATAGGGAATTTCCTGGCCGCAGTCGCTCGGATCATTGATATCGGATTGAGTTTGTATATGTGGATCATTATCGCTCGGGCCGTCATCTCTTGGGTGAATCCGGATCCGTATAATTCCATCGTTCGCTTTCTTAACGCCGTGACCGAACCCGTACTGTACCCGATCCGCAGAAGACTTCCCATCAGTTTGGGAGGACTGGATTTTTCTCCGATATTGGTAATCCTGGGCATTATCTTTGTGCAGACCTTCCTCGTCCAAAGCCTGATGCAGATCGCTGCACGCCTCGGATGATCCCGCGGTGAGATCATAAAAGCAATTTAATTCGCCGGAACAGGCTGAACTTATGGGCTGCCAGACAAATTGCGAATCAGTCATCCGGGTGAAGGTGGTGCCGAGATCTTCCAGGAATCAGATTGTGTGCGAAGCGGAGGGGGTCTTCAGGATCAAGCTAACCGCCGCGCCGATTGAAGGAAAGGCCAACACAGCCCTCAGGCAGTTGCTCGCAAAGCGACTCCATGTGCCCAAAAGGAACATCGAGATAATTTCAGGAGAGCGGGCACGGCTAAAATCAATTCGAATCCAGGGCCTTTCTGCTGAAAATGTTGGGAACCTTTTAAGGGAGGAACCTTAAACGGCGCTATCCATTCCTTGGGGTTCCTCTGAAGTGGCATGACCTGGTTCATCGGTTCAAAATCTCTATCATGGTTTTATGAATGAAAGGGTTGGCTGCCACAATGGTTCTTCGGTAAGGTGAATAAGTCTCCCCGGCCATTGTGGTTACTTTTCCGCCCGCTTCATCGACAATCAGAAACCCGGCCGCAGTGTCCCAAGGCTTCAGCCCCTCTTCCCAGAATCCATCCAGTTTCCCTGCTGCAACGTAACACAAATCGATGGCCGCAGATCCCGGTCTTCGTATGCCCTGTGCCCTGACGATCATTTTCTGAAAGCGCTGTAAAACCTCATGAGGGTTTTCATGGATATCATAAGCAAAACCGGTGGCCAAAAGCGATTCTTCCAAATTCGATATTTTCGAGATCTGGATCGACATCTTATTCAGATAGGCCCCCCGGCCTTTTACAGCTTCGAAATGCTCATCCATCAGGGGATTGTAGACGACTCCAAGCACAATCTCTTTTTCGACCTCCAAAGCGATGGAAACGGCAAAAAAAGGAAATCCATGGGCAAAGTTGGTTGTGCCATCCAGCGGATCGACAATCCAAGTTCTTTCGGAAACTTCCGGCTGTTTGCCGGCTTCTTCGGAGAGGATGGTGTCTTGCGGGAAATTCCGACGGATCGTCTCCAAAATCGCTCTTTCGACTTCAAAGTCCGCCTCAGTGACAAGATCGATGTCACCCTTTTTTATGATATGATTTACATGCCCGAATAAACGCCTTAGAATCTTTCCAGCCGCTTCGACACTGCTTCTTGCTGTGGTCAGCTCTTTTTCCCACATCATTGATGTTTTCTCGCTTTCGGAATATCAAATTGCTTCCCGAGAGCTCACGGAGGGTGGGAAGCTGGTTGGGTCATCCATGCGGACCTGGTTTTTGTACCTGATAGGGGGCCACAATGTCAATTGGCGAAGGCGAAACCTCTTTAAAATCTCTTGACAACGCAATAAGGCGATGTTATTTGACTAAATTTTTAGGTGCTCCTTGTTCCTCGAAACCCGGCCAATCCGTCTGAACACCTTGACCGAAAAAGCTTTCTGAGGATCCAAAGCGAGGTTTTCATCGAATCAAAGTCCGAAAGGAGAAAGAAGTGATGCGGCTTTATGAAACCCTTTACCTTGTCAACCCCGATTTGGCTGATGAGGATTACAGGGGCGTTGTGGATAAATTTAACACGCTCATCGAGAAGAATAACGGCGTGTTGATCAAGGTGGACGAGTGGGGGAAAAAATTCTTGGCTTATGATGTAAAGAAATTCGACAAAGGCTTTTATGTATTACTCAATTACTGCGGAGAGCCGAATCTTATTTCAGAGCTTCGACGAGATTTCAAGTTGGATGACAGGATTCTCAAGTACCAAACAATCAAGCTCAGCGACAAGGCAGACCCGGAGGCGTTAAAGGCAAAAACGGAACAAGGCGGCGTCAAATCAGGTGATGATTTAGAGAGAATGGAAGAAGTGAGCCGAGATCCAGAGAAAGCAATGGCAGAGAATCAAGAGGGTAAAGATGGCATACAATAGAACACATCCCCATCAAGATGCCAGGGGGGGTAGATTTAAAAGAACATATCAAAGAAGAAAAGTATGTAAGTTTTGCGCGGATAGCAGTTTAGTGATCGATTATAAGGACGCCAGAACCCTCAGGTATTTCACAACGGAACGTGGAAAAATCACGCCGCGCAGAATCTCGGGCAACTGCGCCAAACACCAACGTGCCCTCACTCTGGCCATCAAGAGAGCCAGAAATATGGCTTTGCTGCCTTTCACCACATCTACCGTTAGATAATCCTAACTCCCTGGAATGAAAACGGATTATATCTCGCATTCTCGGGAGTTTTAGTTCTACTGATATCCCATGAAAATATCGGACGTGCTGGGGTGTGTGGGATGGGCAGTCTTCGTTCTGATAGGTTCCGCCTTATTGCCATTTTTGGGTCCGTTTCTGAGTTTGCTCACTCCGTTGCCTTTTCTCTACTATTCAACAAAGCTGGGTCCTTACCAGGGTCTCAAGCTTGCCGCTTCGGCAACTTTGATCATTGCCGTATTCGCGAAGCTTTCAGGACATCCTGAAGTTGTCATTTTTTGTATTGAGTTTAGCTTGTTAGGGGTTTGCTTATCCGCCCTCTTT
>Ga0180438_10008362_pt1 | contig 13183 bp, 13 predicted proteins | sample SS_ome_12_FD_132455 | JGI IMG/M metagenome (GOLD analysis project Ga0180438, IMG submission 132455) | Hypersaline lake sediment archaeal communities from the Salton Sea, California, USA - SS_3_D_2 metaG | ecosystem: Environmental > Aquatic > Non-marine Saline and Alkaline > Hypersaline >... | reverse complement strand
TGGCTTCAGACAGTATAACCATCATAAAACAAAGTACAAACCCTCCACCTACCACGATCTCATTTGGCTCGTTCTTTTTTATTATCACAGTGATGTGTATCGTTTCGGTATTATTAGTAATTCAGCAAAAAGTTAAAAAGAAGTAATATTTACCAATAAAATTTTTTTTATTTTTTTTTTTTCCACCTTAATTTTACGATACAATAAAAATTAGTAAATCTTTTATAGAATTAAATTCTTATTCTCTCAAATAACAAGATATTCGAAGTGAATAGATTGGTTCTTCTAATAATTAGCGGACTATATGGCATTATTATTGGAATAGGGATTATTGGACTTTGGGTTATGTTGTATCTCACACATCAGATACCAGAGTTAGAAACAGAACCTGTAGCAATAAGATTTCACTTAATTGCAGAAATTACGATGGGAATCTTATGCCTTATCAGTGGTATTTTACTTTTATTACAAGTTTTTTGGGCGCCATATCTCTTTATTATGGCAATGGGGTTAGTAGTGTATGCTGTAATTAATTCCGCAGGATATTATGGACAGAAAAAGCAATGGTCATTTGTAGTTATGTTTGGGATCATTTTATTCGTTTCTATTAGCTTGATAATTTTGAATATTGTTATCTAAGCTAAATCCTCAATTTTAAGAGAATTTAATGAGTTTTTTTTAAGATATATATCTTTTCGATTGAGGGGGATTAATTTTATTAAAGGATATGTTTTTGCTAAAAATAGCGAAATACCACGGATTGGTATATTATTAAGAGATATTTTCAAGGAAGTAAAGTTTACTAATCCATAATTCCTATAGATGTTATTTAGAACTCCGATTTTAACATTATTGAGATAGATTTGTTGCATTGCTTGATTGCCATTATTGGTATAAAAATGGATTATACCATGCTTATATTGAGGAATACCTCCATCAAGAATAAAACTACTATTTCTACTTGTGCCTTTCACTCCATAAAATGGTCTTATGGAGCAATAAAAATCCTTAGGAAAACGACATAAGAAAAATTTATCACAAACATAAATTATTTCTGTAGGGATCTGCTCATAAATCCTTATCTCTTCGCTATTATTTGAAAATAAGTAATTTTGAGTATTGAGCATAAAATTCAATCCTTTTTTTGCTCGAAACACATCTTGTGGTTTTTTTAATTCTAAATGAATGTGTGGACTTGACCAAGGGGCAAAATAACCGTTTTTGACAGTCTTACCTAAAGGATCTCCCGGTTTAACTTTTTCTCCAACATTTAGCTCTGGTTTAACATGAAGAATCTTGAACACAGTATCTTTATCATCTTGATTTTGAATAACAGTAAGATATTCTCTATCAATGCCACCGTTAAACCTCGGTTTAGGGGGTCTCATTTCCTTTATCTGGAGAATTTTTCCTGCTACTGGACTCAGCACCTTATAATTTTGAGGGGTCAATTGATCATAAATATCAATCCCAATCGCTTGTTGATGAACATAATAGGGGGAAGTTCCAATGCTAAAATGACTAGTTTCCAACATATATACCTTAATATTGGGTTGATCTACCAGGGGATATAATTTTGAGTTTACCAAATCACAACAATTTTTAATGCTCTATATTGACTGAAGATAATAGAGAAAATGAAAGTTTTTATTTAAAAAAAAAGTATCTAAACTTTTTCAGAATTGTATATTTAATTCTTTTGTAATTTAAATCTATTAGCATACTTAGATTTATCTTTTCAAGGAAATTTACTCCGTTTTTCTCCGATTAATTTATAAAATCAAAATGATAATTCAATATTAGCTGGTAGAGATATACAAAGGAAAAGATATTATGAATAGATATAATGATTGGTTTAAGCAAGCCGAAAAAGACTTAGAAGCAGCAAAAGATAGTAAAAAAAATGCACATTATGAGTGGGCATGTTTCCAAGCCCAACAATCGGCTGAAAAAGCACTTAAAGCATTACTATTATTTTTAAACATAGATTCTTGGGGGCTTGGGCTGATATATCTACTAAAAGAATGGAAACAAATAGCTGAGAAAGAAGAAGAAGATATAGTGTTTAATAATAATGAATATGATGATTTAAAAGAGAAATGTCAAAACCTGGATCGCCATTATATCCAACCTCGTTATCCGAATGGATTTGCGAGTGGATATCCAGCAGAATTTTATAATAAAAAAACAGCAGAAGAGTGTATTGAATATGGAGAGTCTATCATTCAATTCGTTAGAAAAAAAACTCAGAAGATATCCACATCTAAATGATTTAAAAGTTTTTCTTAAACGTATTCAAATAGAGAACCCTGAATTTATACTACTTTTTGGTTCATTAGCTAAAGGTAGGTTTACTCAATTCAGTGATATTGATGTATTATGTGTTTTCAATGTAGAATTTAGTGATTTACAGGAACGATTTTTACATTCTTATAAATATAGTGATGGGATAGTCCAACCAAAAACTTTAAGCTATAATGAGTTCAAAGAGGGTATCATTCAAGGGAATTCCTTCTTACATAGCATATTAAAAGAGGGAGTTATTTTATATAGCAAAATACCATTAGACGATCTGGAAGCTTGGATTGAAAAAGGTAAAAAGAATTTAAAAGTGCGATTCCTCTCCCCTTCTTAATATGAGCTAAAACTATAGAAAAAAGGGTGAGTTACCTACATTGTTATAGCTGGTTTCTGGTGTATAATCCTTTATTTATGCCTTATTAGCTAATAAATTATTTCTTGATTGGCTTTTTTTGCACGTCCAATGCTTTGACCATAATAATTGGGCTTAAAATTCTCCAAAATGGAAAATTTTACGATTGAATGGGGCTCGCGTATTAACTAAACATCCAAAGGTCAATTAAGCTCTTTATTAGTTAGATTTTTACAATCCATCTATTTTTTTGGCAAGATAATTTTTTAAAACAATCTATTTAAATACCTAAAGTGAATATTTTTTATGAATTATAATAAAAAAAGAGGTTCAATAGTATTACTTGTTCTCTTTATAATAAGTTTCTTTAATTCAGCATTTTTCATTTGGGATAATAAAAACATTTCTAATTCTTCCATCATTCCCAAAACCGCCCAAGGAGGGACTATTACTCCAGGTGTAGTCACAATGAGCACTACAGAGGGATATAACTGGTGGAGCTATGTCCCCACGACTCTTCGAAAAAGTGATACCGCATATATTTTATTAGAGATGAGCCATGCTCAATCTGAAAATTATGATTCATTAACCAATGATGCGAGACAAAATGTAGAAAATTGGATATCCTACTCAGAACTTAGCGAATATATTATCCTTACTGCCGCAGTTCCTCGCAATCTTTCCACGGGATATTATCCTCAAGGAATTAACTTTTTTTCGCTTAATTCATCAACTCCTGAATTTTATTATAGACCTGATCTAAAAATAAATATCATCATCTCAGAGTTAAAACATAATCTTACTGATGCGGGATATAATCCATTTGATAAGATTCTTGTTGCTGGTTTTTCTGCTGGGGGTATGTGGGCAAACAGATATACATTACTCCATCCTGAGCACGTATTAGCAGCAGCCATGGGACAGGCTGGTGGGTGGTTGGCAATGCCCTTGTCAGAATACAACGGTTCTGTGTTAAATTGGCCAATGGGCATTCATAATTTCTATGATTTGACTAGTACGAATTATAATAAAACAGAGATTTTGAAGGAGGTCCCACAGTTTATCTATATCGGAGAAAATGACACCTCCTCTACTTACTGTAATGAATGTTATCCATTTTGCGATAATATCACCATTTGGGGTGCTACTGATCCTGAACGAATTGAAGCGCAATATAATTATTTGGAAGAATATGATTTCAACGTCCAATTCAAATTATATGAAGGGTATGCTCACACTTATAACTATATAATAAAAAGTGATGTGTTGGATTTTTTTGATACGGTAATTAGAAGTCAATCTGGTGAAACAATACCCAGTTTTAATATAACTGTTGTCTTCTCAATTCTATTTGTTGCTATAGTCGCATGTGCATTCAACTATAAGAAAAGAATAATGAAAATTTAACTAACAAATGGTTACGCTAGATTTATGAAATAATACATATCCTCTACACAAAAACCTCTTCAGAGCATCATCTTCCTTCAAATTTTTTTCTTTCATCATTATGGGTATTTAATTCATTCATCATTTTCTACCTCATTAAATTACTATTAAAGTAGAGAAAATTTACAATTTTAATCTTAGTATTATAATTTAATAAATTATTTGCTATATTGGGTTATTAATAGAAGCGGAATTGGATACTTTCTTAAAAATTTAAAAAAATAAATATTTGAAAAAGTCTACTTGGCAATAAATTATCTATCTCGATGTTTGATGGTTTCAGGTATTCGCTTTTCGGCTTTCTTTAAAGTCTCCTCTGCGTCTTTTGATTTTGAGGGTGAAGAATACTTTAATCTTCCGGGCTTCTTTCTCACAACTCTAAGAGTAGAAACTACAGCTAATAAAGCAATAGTACCCATAGAAATATAGCCCCAGGGTAAATCAAGAAAGCTAAATTCTTGGAGTGAGGGTAAAATCCATGATAATTTTGGGGCAAAACTGTCATTTACCACTTCTCCAAAATTAATGTATAGCGCTTCCTTTTTTGAAGGTATTGAGGTAGAAGGTATTGTTATATTCAATTTGCTATTAGACTTGTCTCCTAAATTCCAGTCAAACCATTCATAGTTCATATTGAAATCTCCCGCAGATGCTCTAGCTACTAAAGATGAATTGGAAAAGATAATATTTTGATTAGAAGTTAAAGATAAATTTAATGCGATTTGCACTCCACTGGTCAGCGGTACGTAATCGTTAAAAGTAATAATCGATTTTAATTCGTTAGGAGCTAATAGACCGACCCCCCGACTGAGTAAAACATGTTCCTTTGACCGATAATAGTCAACTTGGAATACAGCATTATTAGTTGAATATCCCACATAATACGCTGGTTGTCCATCAATTCCAAATTTAACTTCAGTAAGACTAAGGTTTGTTAAGGCTGTTTGTCCGATTATGATATCTAAGACAGGTGAAAAATAGCCATTTCCATCAGCATCTATAAATTCTATAAGCGAATCATATTTTATACAAAATTCTAATGTTGGAATTCCAGATGAGATATCATTATAAAGGGCTGAGAGCAATTCTAAATGAGAACCAAATCCATGCGACAGTCCTAAATGATGCCCGACTTCATGACCTCCCGATGTAGTGCTTGTTCCAGAATTAAATGTGCTGATTGTCAATACTTCATCTGAAAAATCCAAAAATAAGGGGATCTCATCTCTAGCTTCTATATCGTCTGATATTGAGTCGCCATCACTGTCAAGCGTAGTCAGCACATCTTTGTATATGGTAATCCCAAGAGCTACTGCTGATACTATACTAAAAAGGGTAATTAGCAATCCAATATTCACATGAGGTTTATCTCTCACAAAATTTTCTTTTGACATTTAATTTCCCTCATTTCATTAATTTTCATTCTAATAGAATACATCTTGGGATTCCCTACAAAAATGTATGGATTATATATTATGCCTTGCGAAATAAAATTCCTTATAGAGATATTGGCATTATTGGAGTAAGTCTTTAATATATAATAATTATCGTCGAAAACTGCTAAAATATGAGGAGGATAAGAACAAGGATTTAACCTATATTATTATAGTGTTTTAAAAAAAAGAGGATTAACGAAATACTATTTAATCTTTGATTAAAGGTGGTGGAAGATAAATTTCTCTTAGATCGGTTCGTATGAGAGAGCGTGCTCCTTCAGGACAATGGTGAACGCAAACTCCACAGCCTATACATTTGCTCTCATCATCATGAGCTATTCCATCAATCAAAGATATAGCTTCGATTGGACATTTTTCCACGCAAACACCACATCCTACACATTTACTCTCTTCTATTTTTGCCATATAAGAATTCATGGTATGGAACGCAAAAATTCCCCGATAATAGGTCTGGAATAATATACAGCAGCATTTACAGCAATTGCAGATTGAATTCTCACTTTTGTCAATATCAAAATCATCATGAAAGGTTTTATGAACTAAACCTTCTCCTTCGGCTTCTCGGAGAACTTTTTTTGCTTCTTCTCTTGATATTGACTTTCCAAGATTATGTTCAATAAAGTAGCGACCTATATTGCCAAAATGAAGACATCTCATTATATCGCTGGCAGTTTTACATGGATCCCCCAAGAGAGCCTTCTGCAATTTACATGGACATTCAGAGAGTGATATGATATCTTGTTTATCGATAATTTTAGAGGCTTCATGGAGGAGTAATACTTTTTCTTGAGGGACCGATAACTCCTTTTCGACGGGAATAATCCTCGTAAAAATAGGCATTTTGTCTTTAAAAATTGGTAATAATCCCTCATAATTCGTTTGCGTTAATTCAGTTGCTTCTTGAAACATATTCTCAAAAAGTTGTGCCAACTGTTTCTTCTGTTCAAGTGGGCGATCAAAATTAACCAGAGAATATTCGAAGGTATCAGCAACGGGTGGTAATAATCGATATTCCATTTCTTCGGAGTTAGGAATCGGTTCGTCCATAACAAACCCATTATCCATTAGTGAGTTCAAAAAAGTCATTATTTTTTTATCTTCCATTCCCGTCTTTTCTTTAAGTTCTTGAAATGTTAATTTGGGTTTTCTAAAATTATGGATAAAAAGTGCCTCCCCTTCGGTTAAAAGTGTTTGTAAAATTTCAATAAGCGTGTCATTTGCTTGAATAAGGGGATTTCCGCTTGCTCTTACAATTATTTTAGCTGCTTTTTGCCATAATTTTTCGGACATAATCACATATATATCTTTAATCTATATAATACTAGTCCAGAATTACCTCTCTCGTTTTATACTGACATTTTTGTGAATAAAGCATTTAAATGGCTCTATTTTAAATAAAATTACCTCACATTTGGGTTCATGGAGAAATATGGAAACTTTTTTCTTTAAATTAAGTGCATATCAATTAATTTATTCTAGTTTTCATGGAGCAAAATGGCTGTTAATAAATTTACTAATTTTTTGAAATTAGTGGTTTCTATATCATCATTTTTAGGATCCCATCCAAACAGCATTTTTGCGGCTTTACTATATTTTGCTACATACCATTTTAAAATCTTAATTTTTTGGCTTATTTCGGAGATAAATTCGATACGAGGTTTGAAAGTATGAAATCCAACAGTAACTTCCACATCATCTGGATAGGCGCGCATATTTTTTACCCAAGTTGCATTCTCTCCTCTTGCCGCAAATATTATAATTTCGCCCTCATACCTTCTATATTCTAAGGGAGTTCTTCTGGTTTTTCCTGTTTTCCAACCTTTTGTCTTTAATAGTAAAAAAATCTTTCCAAACCCCAATAACGGTAAGATTTTTGCTCTATATAGCGGTATAACTAGGTATTTATTCAATTTTTTCCATTTTTCCAAAATATCCTTCTTAGAAGATTCATCTTGAAAGTGGAAATTATATATTACTGAATCAGAACGCGGTAGATCATTATGATTCATTTTCTTCTGGTTCGGTTCTGACATTATAATCAATAATATTTTAGTTCTAACTTTGATAAACTGTCAAATGATTTAGATTTTGGTATCCCATGCAACTGTGTCTTTCTTCATCTAAAAAGGAGAAAAATTATATCTAGTGAAATTTGAATCTGATAAAACTATAGTTTTTTAGGAGTTGTCTTTAACTTTCCAAACTGCCGTTTTACGAATAAATCTTTATTCTTATATGCAACTAATGGCCTACATTTGAAAGTGCCGATAGGTAATTGGACTAAGCCATTTTTCTTGCCAATGGGAATAATAGATATCGTTGATTTCGGGTTATATGAGTCTAATGAAGTTTTAGGGTTAAAGCCAGATTTTAACAGCTTTTTCAAGTTTTTAACTAAAAATTTTGCTTGTTTATCAGCAAGATATCCTAACTTAAATTCATTCACATTACTACAATCTCCAATTGCATAAATCTTTCCATTGCCAATTAGGTGTAGTTTGTCATTCACTATAATTCTGTTGTTATTTGTGAGGGCATAAGAGAAATTTGATTTCATGAAGGAAGTATTCGGGGATATTCCGACACAGACATAGGCTAAATCTATAGAAAATTTCTTTTTCGCTTTCTGGGAGATCCACAAATCTTTTTCATTAGGATCTTTTTCTAAGAATTCATTGAGGATGACACGAACTCCCATCTCTTCTAATTGTTTTTTAGCTATTTTGCTCGCTTTAGGTTTGAATTGACTTAAAAGCCTTGGTAAAGCCTCAACCAAGGTGATATTCTTTTCAGGATAGGTGTAAGCAATATCACCAGCCAATTCAACACCTACTGCACCTCCACCAATGATTAGAACATCTCGAGATTTTAACAGTTTTTGATGCTCCTCTTGAAATTGTTTTTCACGATCTCTTAAATTAATCATAGAATCTGGCGGTTTTGGAATAGAAAAGGAGCGATAATTTGAACCCGTGGCGATGATCGCAATATCGAATGACACGTCACGACCATCCTCTAATTTGATTTTTTCATTACTTATACTAATAGCTTTTCCAAGTATGAATTCGACCTTTAAAAAATCATTATACTTTTTCCTTAAAATCTTACCAATAGTATTTGGTTCGATTATTCCGCGCAATGTGGCATAAGGAACTTCAAAATAATCTTTTTTATCGATTAATTTGATACTACATCCCTTTTTATTGAACTTTGATAGATCTTGCGCCACTCGAGCTCCGGCAATACCTCCTCCAATAATTATTATCCTAATCACATTTGAAGACCTATGTCTAATAATAAAAATATCCAATAGATAAGAGTCGAATAAGTTAAAATCTACTTTTTTAAGAAACTGAGCTTGAGACGATTTTACATATGATTATGTTAAAAAAACTCATTTTTATTTGCATTCAAATAAGCCTTCCTCAAAATTCTATTTCTGTGCTAATTTAATTCCAAATTCCTTACACTTTGGAAGATCCCCTTCTTCAATTGGTCCTTTCGAAGTTCCTGTACCTTCAACTTTTATAGACAATCCCGACGACGCTTGTGGTAAATCCGGCAAGACTTCACTAATTTGCTCTTCCATCTTTTTCACAGCTTTTTCAAAATCTTTCATGATATATGTATCAAATACTGCATATGCATCCGCTTTAATCTGTGAACTAGGAAGTTTTTTGATAAATTTCTTTATAGAACCTACATGGCGTCCGAAATGATTTGGAGATCCTATTAAAATTAAATCATAGGATTTTTCATCTTTAAGCTTTACATCTTTCACATTCTTAACGATCGCTTCATTTCCCTCAATAGAAGTGATCCCTTCTGCGATTAATTTAGCTACTTTTTCCGTATTTCCATACTTTGTATAATATACGACTAGAGTTTTCATTATAATACACCTCGTTATTTAATTTCCTTTTTTGCCTTAATATTTTATAACTATATCTTTTATGATTTAAAAATCTAGTAAAATATTTGTATTTTTACTAAATTACTAAGATTTTTCTAAGCTCTGTTGCATAAATTTTTAACATATGTTATTTGAATGAATATAGCATACATAGCAGAAATAAATCTTAAAATTTCCTTGAACAAAAATCAATAAGCATAAATTAATTAAGATCCAATGATAAATTAAAGAGCAATTGATGACAAATGGATAAAGAATTAATAGGGATGTGTGGAGCATATTGTGGCTTTTGCGATTGGAAAGAGAAAACTAACTGCCCGGGATGCCAAACATCTAAAGGGAAGATGTTTTGGGGAGAATGTACGGTTGCAAAATGCTGTAATGAGAAAGGATACCCTCATTGTGGTTTCTGCTCAGACTTACCATGTTCGGAGCTTCAACAAGCATTTGATAGTCCAGAACATGGAGATGATGGGGAGAGACTAGCGAATCTGAGGAACTGGGCTAATGGCGATGAATCAATTATAAAATTGGGAACATTCCAGAAGAAAGAATAGCTTAGCTATAATTCTTTATTATAATAGAGCAACTTGGAACGCTTCAGGAAAAGATACTAAGAAAGTTGGTATTAAAAATAAAATAGTATTGAGATTATAATTTAAAATTTTTATAAGGACATAACCTAATTTTTTCTTCTAAATATCAACAAAACTGAATAGAATATAATCCTAAGGCTTAATTCTCATATTACTCCCTTTATTCTATGGAAAAGAAAAATAAATATCCGCAACTAAATCCACTCTGGATTTCTGTTTTCGTTGATATTTTAGGATTTAGTATTATTCTTCCCTTTCTACCGTTTTTTATCGCCGAATTTAATGCCTCTCCGGCAATAATCGGTTTTCTATTAAGTTCAAATGCTATATTTGGATTTGTATTTGGACCAATTCTCAGTAAACTTAGCGATAATTATGGCCGAAAGCCGATGATGCTAATTTCATTAGGAGGGACCCTCTTAGGTTTTATTATATTGATCCTTTCTAACAACATTATCGTTTTACTTATTTCAAGGATTGTTGATGGAATTTTTAGTGGTCAATTCCCTATTGCAAGGGCAATAATTGGGGATGTAGTAGCTCCCGAAGATCGGCCAAAACAAATGACGAATATTGGAATTACTTTTGGTTTAGCATTCTTAATAGGACCTGCAATCGGAGGGCTATTAGCTTCGTTTGGTTTTATTGGACCAGGTATCATTGCGACGGTGTTAACTGGATTTTCTTTTGTGTATACAGCAATATATTTGAAAGAAAGTTTACCTAACAAAGTAAAGAGTTCAATATTACCTGAAAAGATAATTGAAATCCCTGAATTAATCAAGGGATCTTCATCTATTTTGAAAAACAATAAAACTATGATTCTACTGATACAATATACTTTCATTGCCATCACAGGCGGTATTCTGCAGACAACCTTTAGTCTTTTTGCCGGTTTACGCCTTGGACTGGAGCCTTTTACGGTTGGTATCCTCTTAACACTTTTAGGAGTGTATCAAATTATATTCCGACTCTTATTATTCAATCGATTAAGAGATAAAATTGGAGACCCAATTATAGTACTTTTAGGTTTAGGTACCTATATCATCTCTTACTTGTTCTTAGCTTTAGTTAGTCAAGCATGGGAGTTAATGGTGATCCTTGGATTCATTAGTTTCGCAGGATCGATGTCTCAAGGTATATTAACCGGCTTCATAAGTCGTTCAGTAGATAATCGAAATCAAGGCAAAATCATGGGAATTAGTACCGGAATTGATAATCTCGCACAAATTATTGGACCTATAGCAGGAGGATTGCTACTTTCATTGAGCGGAAATCTGCCATACGCATTAGTTTTGAGCCTTTTAAGCATTTTCCCTTTCATTATAGCATTTAAAGTACTTAAATTCGGCTATGACAATAGAAAAAAGGTTATACCCGAGGAAATATCGCCAGAAATCATTAAACCTGAAATTCTTAGTTAAGTAGTTTCTTTTTAATTCTTATTATTCCAATTTTTGAAATGCTTTTAGTTTAGAAATAACATATTCATTGAGCCTTATCTGTAATTGATTCAACTCAGTTTGTCTTTTCGTACCGTTTAATGATTAAACGGGTTAAACTCTCAAACACATGTTCCAATTTCTCTCCTTCAACAATATTAGATTCAAAATATCCATTTAATCCTTCCATTCGTACAAAATCTAATGCTTGTTCTGCAGAAACCATGCGAGGACGCATTGAGCCATCCAGATTCCCCATTAATATCATAGGAATATTAGATGTGTTGGTTTTTATAATCTCAATCCACTTTGAGAGTTGGTGTAAACTCTCTGAATTCGCTACATCAAATATTAAAATGGCTCCTAAAGCCCCTCGACAATATTTAGGCACCAAATCCAACCACTGGTCTTGCGTGGCTAAGTCCCATATTTGTAATTTTATGTTTAACCTCTCTATATAAATCTCTTTTACTTCAAAGCTAATTCCGATGGTAAGTTTTGTATTCGACTTAAACCATGAATCACCAAAACTTTCTAACGAGGATATATGTCCGGAATCATCATGGCCGATTAATAAGACTTTAAATGAAAAGTGAGGCTCAAAGTGCGCTTCTTGGGTATCCTTTGACTCTTTTAGGGGGTTTTTTTCATTGGAAGAAGACTTTTCCTCGATGTTACTTTTACTTCTCTTTTTCGTAAAGAATCCCATTTTATGTTATATATCAATATTTACATATTAATTTTTAATTATAGAACAATTGATCGTTTTTACATCACCAAATTATTAGGTTTAAAACCGCAATTTTGAAGCTTTAGAAATTCTTTCTTGGGATGTACATCAATGTTCCGATTAAGTCTGAAACACATTGTGCTGTAGAGTGGAGCTTTTCCATATCAATCTTATCAAGCGTGTCCTCTGCTGTCAAAAGATAATAAGGTGACCGAATCCAGTGGATAACGTTTAAATCGGCTTTCATGGCAAAGTGACCCGCTTCTCCAATTGGAGGCGTAGCGAAAAAATTATCCGGAATTAGCATCATCCTCTCAATATCATAGTCTCGACAAGCTTTTATGACTGGGGCAACAAGATGTTCATTTCGGCTGATAAAAAGGGCTCCGATTGATAAATTTTTGGTTAGTCTGAAGTTATGACTATCAGGATCCTCTTCAACTTCCTTCGCACATAAATGCTCTAAGTTTACATCTACAAGTACATTTTTTAAGAGGGTATCTTTATACTTATCGGCAAACGATTCAGCACCTATGCCACCATATAAATGTCCGGCTGTGAAGCAAAATAGTAAGGTTCTTGGGCGTTCTTTTTTTGGAATTTTTGACCACGCTCTCAGTTGAGCTAAAACCATCGCTACGCCAGTGCCGTCCTCAGAAGCTCCTTTGAAGGCAGAATCATGATGAGTTGAAACCATTATCGTCTCCTCCGAGTTTCCTGGTAAAATACCCCAAATATTATGGGCAACGCTTGGTTCTTGAGATCCTTCCAATACTAATATACACTGAGCATCTCCATCCCGTGCTAACTCTCGAATCTTCATGCCATCGTACTTCCCAACAAATAACGCTGGAATGGGTTTCATAACGCCATCATAAGGACCCCAATGGCTATTGATATTTGAGGGATAATCTCTTAAAATTAATACTAATCCCATTGCACCTCG
>Ga0180438_10008361_pt1 | contig 13184 bp, 13 predicted proteins | sample SS_ome_12_FD_132455 | JGI IMG/M metagenome (GOLD analysis project Ga0180438, IMG submission 132455) | Hypersaline lake sediment archaeal communities from the Salton Sea, California, USA - SS_3_D_2 metaG | ecosystem: Environmental > Aquatic > Non-marine Saline and Alkaline > Hypersaline >... | reverse complement strand
GGTACGTGGCAAATAATTGCACAAGAGATATCTCTTGCTGCAAAACACAATCCGATGCTCGGACACATGGCGAAACTTTGCGAAGACCTTCTCAAAGTTGGAGAGCTTATGCGAGATCCAACGTCTGGTTCAGTTAGAGCTGCTGCGTTTCAACGTTATACAGATGTCAGGCAAGACATCGCAGACGAGGCTAAGAATCTTATGCTCAAAGCTTCGTCATCTAAAGGTCTTGAACAACTTCAAAAATCCGTTGCCTTGACTGGTACTTACCAGTCACTGATCGGAGATCTCGCTGGGTGTCAAACAGAAGAAGAATTAACTCTTCTCAAAGACAAGATCGACACCGAAACATCTATCTACAAACACCGTGCGAAACATCTTTCAAGACTTCTTCAGAAAGTTGAGGAACGAATGGCTGTATCTGACGCTATCGCCGTCGCTGCTGATGCTCTACAGGAAACCATCGACGAAAACAAGTCGATCGAAGTTGATTTCTGATTAACTTAGCTAAGTCGGACTAAGCTCACCTGAAACTAACCACCTTTTATCAATCAAATGAACAACACTTTGTTTACCAATTTTCAAAGCTTCCGGGCTTCCCTTAATGGATCGTTCCTCGACAGAGCAGATGTTATCGACGGTCTGCTTACGAGCCTGATAACAAAACAGAACGCATTCTTGTTTGGTCCCCCAGGAACAGGTAAGTCGGAACTGGTTCGTGCAATCACGGGTGGTTTCGATGGTTCAAAGTATTTCGGATATTTGCTGAGCCCAACCACAGATCCCTCTGAACTTTATGGTCCTGTAGCTGTCAGCAAACTTCTCAAGGACGAGTACACCCGCGATATATCTGGTTATCTTCCGGATTGCAACGTTGCTTTTCTTGATGAGTTGTTTAGAGGTTCCTCAGCTGTTTTGAATTCTTTGCTGCAGATCCTGAATGAAAGAACATTCAATAACGGAAAAGAAGCTATCGAAACTGAGATTCAATCGATTGTCGCAGCTACCAACTCGTTCCCAACTGAAGAAGCACTTCAAGCTTTTTGTGATCGCTTCTTGTTCCGACCGACAATCACTGGGTTAAAGTCACCTGCACACAAACGCACTCTCATGCGCTGGGCGGTGGCGCAAGATAGTGAAAACAGTCGACCCTCAGTTCAGTCGTCCCTGACTTACAAAGATCTGGTTGAGCTTCAGAAACAGGCTGCCAAAACAACTGTGCCTGATGCTTTTATCGATCAGTTCGCAGAAATCCTTGACATGCTCGAGTCGCGTGGGATCTCAGTCTCCGATCGTCGACGAGTTCAGATCCTCTCGTTCATGAAGGGATGGGCTGTCGTTCAGGGCGAAACGGAGGTCCACGCTGCGATGCTTCACCAAACCTTGAAACATATTATTTACACCAACCCAGACGAGATTGAGGATATAAACGAGGTTGTTAAGCAAGTTGTTCCAACTGCAGAAGAGTTTATGGCTGGTGTTAAAAGAGCAGCACAAAACACCATGCGTAGGTTTGAGTCGACCAGGCAATCGATCAACGATAAGACTGCCAGCGTTGGTGATTTAAACCGAGCAGTCACTGAGTTTGGAGATATGCTTCGTGAATTGAAATTACTTAATCAAAAAGCAGAAGAGGAATTAGATAACGGCAATCTCAAATTCACCGCAGCTGCACGACTTAAGTTCACCAAGATCATTCGTGAACTTGATGTAAACATCAACACAATCACCACGACCATCTCACGTTTCAAAAACGATTGAACATGCAAAACGAAACTATTCGCCTCAACACTGAGCCCCCTCTTGTTCTAAAAGTCGGGGCCATGACTGATTTTCTTTGGCCTTCTTTTGTTCGTGAGATGAAACCTCGCGTTACATATTTGGCTGATCGGTTTGACATCAAACGTCTTTCACGTTTTGGAAAAGAGCTGTTTGAGTTCCTTTATATGGGTGGAGATGTTGATCCTGTTGTCAGTCTTGATGCGGTAGAAGAATACTTCCGCGCTAAACAAGACGGACAGAGCGTTGAATATCCACGCGGTTACAAGCCTGAAAATGCATTGTGGCATCTGATCCTGGAAGATGTCATGAACAGTCCTGTGTATCACGTAATGCAACAACACTGCCTTGGTGATCATTTCAACTCAGGAAACAATGCAGTCAACATACTGAATGAACTTGGTCAAGTAATTGAAAAGATGCTTGGCGAGGACACAGCTCTTACAGATGCTCTGGCTGAAAAAGGAGAGCAACTAGAACAGATTCGCTCTCAGTTTGTTGATGCAATGCAACAAGGTGACAGCAAATCTGCGGCAGAGTTGAGAGCTAAAGGCAAGCGAATCGGTGAGGAAATGGAGGAAATCCTGAACGCTCTCCATAAAGGCAAACAGGCGAGTATCCAGAAAGGCATTGAAAAAGCTCACGAAGATGCTGTTGATCAACAAAACGCGATGTCAAAGCTGGCAGGTAACGGTGACGGTTTCGGTCACAAACTCGACAACATCGACGACAAGATAAAACTCGCTAAAAAACTTCAAAACAGCAGGTTTTTGAAGCTCTTCATCGACCGTCTTGGTGCATTCAAAGCTGCCTGGACTCAGCGCAAAAGGGAAAGAACAGTCAAGTCCAATTACTCAAACATCGTCGGAGCCGAGCTTTCCAACAACATCACCAAAACGTTCCCTTCAGAACTAGCCCTCGCTGCCACAGAGGAAGGCAAGGCTCTCTTTGCCCTGAAGTATGCACAGAAAACAATGTTGTGCAAAGACTTCGAAGCTCAGAGTAAGAACGTCCAACAGGGACCAGTGGTCATGTACGTGGACGTGAGCGGTTCGATGCACGGCGATGATGAGTTGTGGTCTAAAGCTCTGACTTATTGCGTAGTTGAAGAATGCACTAACAACAACCGTCCGATTTTTGTGCGTCTATTTAACAGCACCATCGCAGACACAATCGACATCGAACCAAACACGAAAGATAGTGATGACATGTTGAGATTCATAATGAAGTGGGGAACCTCAGGTGGCACTTCTTTTAATCGCGTGATGGTTGATGCTCGTCAAATGAAGTCAGAGATGTCTAAAGCAGACATTCTCATCATCACTGATGGTGAGTGTGAGGTTGAGGATCGCCACGTACGTGAGTTCAACAAGTTCAAAACATCTAACAAGATTGATGTTCGAGGTTTCTGTATCGGTAAGAAGTCAGAATCGATGGAAAGGTTCTGTGATGAAGTCGTTCTTGTAAATACTTCTAACGACTCAGAGATGTCTGAGGTATTTCAGAAAGCAATCGGATAAGACGATGTATGCTTTAAATAGTTCTCACTTTCTTAAAGTGAATAGTCTCGCAAAAAATTACCGGTGGATAAACGAACTCGGTAATAAGTATGGAGACTATGCGTGCGACAGTGAACTTAAAGGTTGGCTGACTATATGTTTGCTGAGCGAAGAATTCGATGTGATGAGTATGTCCTTCGAAAGTTTTATCGTCACCTATATTTCATCGTCTGAACTATTTAATGTGATAAACCTTACTACAAAGGACGCTCCAGATAAAGAGAAGACAATACTGATTGATAAACACATTATTAAAAATTTCGGAGTGTCTAATCTCAAGGAGTTACGTCAAAGCACTTTGTGCTCTACATGCGATATATGCACATTAATAGACGATATTGAAAGTGACATACGAGGTTGCTTTGTTATTGACGGGGCGATGAAGGACCGTAAGCTGACTGGCAGTTGAACTTTTTTTCAATGAATGTCCAATTCAATCTGAACGGAATCAGTTTGAAGCAATCTGAAGCTGAGACACTCCTTGCCACAGCGGGTACTCCTTCGATTCAGCTTGACATCAGCAAGTATTTAAACAAGGGACAAGTAAGCGTCAAAAAACTATTTGATCTCAGCATTGAGAAGCAACGTCCTGAGTTAGCCGCTCTCGCAGCCAAACTTGCTATTCAAGCTCCAGCACACCAACAGCAACAACCGGAACCTAAAGAAAGGCAGCGTAGAAAAGGAATTCGACGCTTACACGAAGTCGAAGCATCTGACGCTCCTGCCATTGAATGCCTCGAATACCTTCTCACTCACAAAAAGCTGGGATCGATCGGAGCAGCAATGATCATCGAGACTGTTGGAGCTGGTCGGCCTACGACCCTTCGTGACATTGCGGTCATGCAAGTAAACAAAGCATGGAACAAAGGAATTACTGATCACTCGACGATCTTCAGAGGTTTCGAAGACGACGGTAAGTCTTTTATCCCTGTCGTTACCCGAGCAGAGAAAGGAGGCGTTACTTTCCACGCCTCGCCTCTTTACAATGCTTTGCGAGAAGGTCTCAAGTATCTAGTGAAGAACGGCTTGGCTCAGGCTACGGCAAAGACAACCTGGGGCTCAGACGATAAAGAGCTTACTGAGAACGAGAAACAACTCTGTCGAACGGTGTATGAAGTAAAGCTCAGCGACAAAGGCAAAGAGCTTCATGAGATCTGGGGAGACTCTGAAAAGTTTATTTACTCTTACTGGGAAGAGCGGGTGGTCTGATAAAAGCGGACTAACATTCAGGGGCTGCGACGGAAGCAGCCCTTTTTTAATGCCATGCAACTTCGCTACATAACCACGCGGAACCAGCTCGAAGAAGCCTTCACAGAGCTGTGGACAATCCCCAGGCTTTGCTTAGACACAGAAACAACAGGACTAGACGCAAGAGTTTGTGACGTTCGTCTTCTTCAGCTCTGTACGACCCAGGCAGATGTAGAAGACCGTGTAGTGTATGTTATCGACTTATTTAAGTGCAAAGACATCGATGGCTTAAAAGCGTTGATCGAATCACGCGAAATGATTTTGGGTCATAACCTGAACTTTGATCTGCAGTTTTTACTTCAGTTAGATATCGACTTCAAACACAAAATATTCGACACATTTATAGCCGAACGTTGTTTAGTAGCTGGTTCAAAAGAAAAGAAAGTCTCTCCGAAGACTGAGAAAGTTTTTTTCGGGGAAGTTAGCTGTTCCCTCAAAGCGGTTGTTGATAGGAGATTGAATTTGGAAATCTCAAAAGAACAACAGGTTTCAGACTGGAGCAAGCTTGATTTAGATATCGAACAGATCGAATACGCAGCAAAAGACGTAGATATTCTCCCACAGGTTGCGAAGATTCAATTAGCTGAATTGGCTTCTGAAAACCTAGTCGAGGTCTACAGTCTAGAGAGTAAAGTCATACGACCAGTAGCGTTGATGTGTCATTATGGTTTCGGTGTCGATGTCAGTAAAGTAAAAGAACTAAAAGCTAAGAAGCAGCAAGAACTTGACAGAGCCACTAAATTGTTCTGTGAGTCTCTTGATGATCGATTACCCGATGGATTCAAACTACCTAGACGAGATGACGGATCTCTCGCCGTGGGAAAGAACGCTAAAAAGGAATTTAATCCTGGATCAAATATTCAATGCGTCAAGTACTTCAACCAAATCGGCACTGCTCTACCAGTTGATGATCGAACAGGAAAACAGACACTGTCGCAGGTAGCTCTCTCAGAATTTGATAGCGACGATGTCACACTAAATCTTTTGCGTAAAAGAACGAAAATCGAAACTGCACTCGCCCACGTCGAAAAAATACTTGACAACATAAACCCTATATCAAACCGCATGCACAGCGGCTATAACACCTACGGAGCTAACAGCGGAAGATTCACAAGCTCAGGATCAAAGAGGGTCACAGGCAAAAAGAAGAAAGAAACGTGGGGCATCAACATCCAGCAAGTCCCGAGAGATAAAGAATTTAGAGAATGTTTCGTCCCGTCCCCTGGTTACAAATTTATAATCGCTGACTACTCACAAATCGAGCTAAGACTTGCTGCGGAGCTGGTTAATATCCCGCAGATGATCAAAGCTTTTAATGAAGGCTTGGACTTACACAGTCTCACGGCGAGTCTTATTTACCATGTCGACATCGATAAAGTCGAAAAATCACAACGGCAGATGGGCAAGACGCTCAATTTTGCGTTGCTTTACGGCATGGGGTTCAGGAAATACAAAACTTACAGTGCTCAATCGGGAAACATAATCACACTGAGTGAAGCAAAAACTGCTCACGCTGGTTTCCACGGGGCTTACCCTCGACTGAGGGAATGGCACAGAGAAAGAAGCGCCATGGTTGAGGATGGTTGGACTTACGTGCGAACTCCTACTGGTCGCCGCAGACTACTTAGTTACGACGATGCAACCATGAGCGCATGTGCTAACACTTTAATTCAAGGAGCTGGTGCAGATATTTTGAAGATCGCCATAGCAAACCTAGGTAAGCATGTGAATAACAAATTTAGGCCGATAGCCACGGTTCACGATGAACTTATCTTCGAGGCGGTAGAAGAGAAAGCGGAAAAGTATAAGGTGTTACTGGAGACAGAAATGAAAGAGGCCGCCTTGTCGGTTCTTACGAAAGTACCGGTGAAATGCGATGCTAATGTGGCGGAGTCTTGGGCAGAGAAATGAGCTTTACCATTTGGATGCCTGAAACCTCAGGCAAAGAAGTGTTCACCGCAAAAACAGACAGCGGATATGTAGGTTGCGTAAAAACTAATGAATGTCTCGTTATGACGTCCAGGTTTTACATAAAACCACTTGAAGCAGCTAACGCTGCTCGTAAACTGAAAAAACAAATGAAAGAAAAGGGCACGTTAACAGCGACAGTTAGTGTGAGTGATAAAAAAACTGTAAAACAAAAGACAAAAGTTAAATCACATGTAAAGTTAACAGGGCGACTGTATACCACGTCCGATGCTGAAGCTATGCCTTTGCTTAGTTTCCAAGAAGTTTGGGTTGTCACGCATCCAAAAGGATACGTGCGTGACTGCTTAAATCAAAAGAAAAAACAACTAGTTGCTTTCACCAACGACCGAGAGAAAGCTAAGCGTTTCCTTGATCACGAGGAAGCAAAGAGAATCATGCGGACATTAAAAGGAGTGGTGGGTCCAGGATTTAATCTTCTGAGGTTCTTCGTGAAGTCTGAAACAAGCTAAAATTGTCAAGAATACTCAAGTTACTAGTTAGAAATGAAGAAGCAAAAAAATCCATTCGGAACAAGAATAGATCTCCCCCCTGGTGCGATTGTTACTGCAGACTTTAAAGACAGTGATGGGGACGGCACAGATGATCGCTATCAAACAGGACCAGGAGAGCCTGATTCTCGCGGTATAAATTCGTCAGGAAAACCTATACTAAGCAAAGACTCTAATGGTCAGCCAGGGATGAAGAACAAAAATAACGGCCGTATGGCTGGTACGCCCTTTGGATTAGCTCCCACGGAAGTCGTTGAGGCGACTCGTGGTCGTGGTTATGGTTTGACTTATCAGCCGCAACAACGTGGAAGCAAGACCACTAAGTTTGGTGGTGGTGGACCTCTTATCAACTTCAACCCCATTCTTTCTCAACAAGCCAACCCCAACATCTCAGTGATGAGTGCAGGTGGTGACATCACCACCGGGGCAGGAAAAGGTGTCGGTGGTAAGGTCGGCGGTGGTAAGGTCGGCGGTGGTAAGGTCGGCGGTGGTGAGGTCGGCGGTGGTCTTCCCTCCATTGCAGAAAGTGGCTTCAACCCTGCCGATTATGGTACGGGAGGTTTTGGACGCGCAGATCTTAATCAATTGCGAGATCAAGGTTATAGCGACGACCAAATTCGAGATTACGTAGACGAAAGCGGCGTAAATCTTGGATCAAGAGCCGGAGAACAACTTGGATTAGGGGATGCCACGGGGGGTGATCCTGGACAAACTGGAGCTCAGACTCAACAACAAACAGCTCGCGAGAAAAGGGGAGCTACTCTCGGTCTAGGTGGTGTAAACCTCAAGCGTTTAGACACAGGAGTCAAAAAGTACGATAGCCCTAGTGACGCTAAAAACGTATTAGCGGCATTCAGAACAGCTACGGGAAGTAGTGGAGCTAAGCAAGCAAAAAATATATCTGACAAAAGAATGGAACGATTGACTTCAAACGCAGGGATCAAAAATTTCGATTCACGTAGTGACGCAAAACAATTAACAGACTACCTAGTTAAACGAGAAAAAGAAAAGCGTGGGGAAGAGAGAGACACGCGGCAACAAGTTAAACAAACTCGTCAAACAGCTAAAGACAAGGGTGAAAAGAACATCATTGCTCAGATTAAACGAGAAATTAAGAGGGAAACTGGAGCCCGTCCCACGCAGGCCGCTTTTAATAAAGCAGTTCAAAAAGCTAACGTAGGTAAAAAGATTGACGCTAAAGACACTAAGAAAATCGTCAGGGCGGTCAAGAAAGCGAAGGGGCAAAAGGCTAGAGGAAAAGGTAAAAAATGAAAAAGGTTATCTCGGAAATAAAATTCTGGGTTAACCTGTATCGCATCGTCAAGCGAATGGATCCCGAGGAGAGAAAATCTCTCCTTGGGTTTGTACCCAATGATGTCTATTGAAAACTATCAAGTTTTAGTTTCAAAAGACAGTAATAAAATAAAGCTCGCAATTACCGCTCACGACGCATCCCACGCGCAAGCGCAAGCTCTGGACATAACGAGGAGCCTCGAAGCCGATAGGTTTGAACTTGCATACGGGAAATACAAACCTAACAAATTAAGTGAGCTATACGAAAAACTAGCTTACAACAATTTCGAGCATGCTAGTTGCTGTGAATGGGAAAGCTCCTTTACAAACAATGTACCATCAGTATATGCACTCAGAAAAAGATATTATGTTCGCCCTCTGATACTAGGTTACTTAGATATACAACGTGATCAAATAGTAAAAAATTCATGTAATAACCTCAAGTGCATCAACCCTTACCATAACCATTACCTGAGTTTCAAAAATTCAAAAATAGGTAGCGGAGACCTGCAAATCGCCCTAGCATTCCGAGGCCAAGGCGTTTCTGTCTCGCAGATCGCTGAGGTACTCAAAGTCCACCGCTCAACGATTTACAGAGCCCTCAAAAATGAACGTCTTCTTACTGGGGATAAGGATCACTGACAAAGCGATCCTTGAAGACGGCAAAGCCAACGTAATTGCGGAAGCTCTGCCCTCCTCGAACAAACGTGTCTCAACTAAAGTCCAACTAATCCAAAAAGCTGATCATTACGTCGGCAAGCTTCTCCAAGATCTGGAGGAAAAACAGGAAGTTCTCGCATTGGGTCCAGTTAAACCCACACCTGACGGTGTGTTGGTGATGCAGCCCATGCTTGTGATCAGCAAAGAAAATTTCTCCGACCTTCTCGCCGTTAATGCCTTTATGGCGTGCGGTGGTCTTGGACCTAAGTCTCAAGAAAACGAAGTTGGAGAATCCACTGTCACCAACCGCTCTATCGCTTGGCAGGTTCCCGGTGAAACTGAAACCAACTGGTTTAAGCTCACCGCTTGGAATGAACTTTCAACGCAACTTGCCGAACTCCCTAACGGCACTCCGACTATTGCAGTTGGTCGTGTAAGCACAAGCGAAAAAGAAAACAAGCAGTACCTGAACTACCAGGCAGACCAAATCCTCTACCTTCCTAAGGGCACGAAGTCCGCGCCCAAAAAAGCTGCCGATCCCGAAAAAGGCCAAGTGGCAGCAGCGGCTCTCGGTTCAATCGATTTTAATCTCTGATCATGGTATTTATCGCAGGTAAGTTTGCGGCAGATGAAATTCTCTGCCAAGTCCCTCCGCACACTCTCCGCATCGATCTACAGCAGCGTCGGTGGAAGAGTGACAACGATCCCGATCAAGCGATCACGGACGCGAACGACAATGGGATCCCTATCGAGTTTATTCTCCTCGGGTTTACTCCCTTTTACGGAAACCTTGGAATGCGTTCCCACGAGGAGTTCATTCGCATTGCGTACATTGGTGTTTCTCCTTCGCACCGTTTGCTTCCTCCTCGATGCGTTTCAACTAGCGTTATATCCGGTAAGAGTAGTCAAAAGAATTTCATCTCATATTTTCAGACGCTTTACAACAACCGTATCAACGTTGCGGAAGTTGTGACTGCGACTAAATTCGTACAGCGTAGCTTCACACAAACTGATCCAGTATCAGGAGCTGACGTCGGTAAGGTCAACTACAATGTCCTAGAGTTTTCTGATCGTCCGGTTAACGGCGATGATGAAGAAAGCCTTGTTAAAGACATTGCGACTTGGCTCACCGGAGATGGAGGAGAGCTGGTATCAGCTTCACTTCGTAGTCATATCTCCGGTGCGAATCTTGTTGAGCTACCTCTCGGAACAGACCACGAGGAGATTAAAAATGCTTTTAACGACGCTCATCCACAGCTTGAAGGTTTTAAGGCGCAAGGTCTTAGCGCTCTTCCTGCTGGAGCGGGCGAACCTAAGGCGACTCCTCCAGAACCTAAGTCAGACAAACCTAAGGAATTGACTAAGGAACAAAAGGAGGCGCTCAAAGCAGCCGGTTTAGAAGTATGATCTGACCGGGCGTCGGCCTTCTGGTGACTGGGATTTTAAGACGGGTGCGCCAACACCCGTCTTTTTATTTGCCTAGAAGTTTTGCTATCGACGGAAGGGGATAACCCTCTGCAGCGACGTACCGAGCAAGTTCTTTGAACAACTGCTTTTGTACTAAATAATTTGCGTGAAGGAGATCTATAATTTCATGTAATTCATCTGCGTCTCTCAGCTGTCTCGTTTTATTCATAAATTTATGGTGGTAGAACTCTGATTCCACAGCCATATAATCCCTTAAGCGACCGACAAGATCTTCAGATTCCATGAGCTTTTATCAGGTCCCTCAACAGATTTTAAACCCGGTCCTCGACTTAAAAATTTTAAGCGGGAGGATTGTATTACCAACTGATCTTGACCAGGGTCTTGCTAAGCAACTAAAAAGCGCAGGATTTATCGACTTAGTAGTCGCGGAAGACGATTCAAATTTTATCGACAGATCTTGGTGGCAAAGCCTTCCTGATTTCGACTGGACTATCGCCATCACACAGGGAATGGGGGAATGCGTTGACTGGGTCCTTGAGCCAGGTTACGAGCTTTCAAAAAAAGGTCTTATTATTCTTGACAGGATCACCTTTCTGGAGCCCACGAGGAAAAGGTTTAACTTTCTTCAGAAACGACCTTTAAGCAACCTAGTAATTTTGAACCCAAGACCTGAATTCCGTGCGGACCAGAGAAAATCAAAGGACTCAGTAACGTCTGCGTGGTTTGTATACAACAAACAAAGTTCGGCTTCGAAAGATACAAGTATAAACTTCGATGTAAACTGGCAGCGACCGCAACCTTTTTCTGAAAGTGAAAGGACGCCTACAACTTCTGCTAACGCAGTACATTGAGGAGCAGCAGAAGACAAATAAAGCACTTGAAAAAATCGCTGCGCTACTGATTAGTAATCAGCTTCTTCAAGAGTGCATTGACCACGCTGGTAAACCTCGTGAAGCTGATGTCGTTGCTGAGTTAGTAGCAGATTCTTTTTCTGCTGGCCTTTGTCTTCTTAACGAGCTTGAGCAGAGAAACAAAGAATACGACTATCAAAAATCAGAGTTCTTTGTCGATGAAGACCCAGGTGTAAGCAAAAACGACTCACTCGAATCATTTTGAAGCATGTCAGACACTAGGAAAACAATTAACGGACTTCGTCACTATCTGTGTCCTGGTGTACCTGACTACCTTCCTTCAGTAACGTCGATCTTAAGTGCGACTCAGTCGGCTAAGACTCAACAAAAACTTGCTCACTGGAACATCATGAACCCAGGTGCTGCTGACGAAGCAGCAGAGCGAGGAAGCTTTATCCACAACAGCGTTGAGAACCATCTTCGAGGTCTTCGAGTCGTCCCTCCTGAAAAGTACGAGCCTTTTTGGCGCGGAGTTCCTGAGTGCGTAGATAACTTGCTAGATGGAGGTCGAGTGCTCTGGTCTGAACGACCATTCAATCAACCGAGTTGGTCTAAATATGTTGGAGACGATGGTGTAGGAAGGATCTTTTATTACGATCAGAGTAATAAAAAAGGTTACGCAGGTTGTTGTGATCTTATTTATATGGACAATAATGCTGAAATCATTCTCGCGGACTTTAAGACAAGCGCTGGTCCTTACAGTACAAAATTCCCTAACAAAAAAACTAACGTTGACGAAAAAACTAAGAAAGCACTTATCTCAGGCGTATTCAAAGCGAAAAAGACAAGGCTTCAATTAGCTGCTTACAAACTTGCAGCGGAAACATGCCTAGGAATTAAAATTAACAAGACCCAAATAATCGTAAGCACACCGTTAGAACAATACCAAACTCAGGTATTTACATTCGGTGAAACCGAGGTTGCGAAGGACGAAGAAAACTGGCTTGCCTTAGTAGACAAGTACTACACAGAGGTCTTCCCAAAGCACTGCTAACAAAGCAGAATTAAAACTAGATTAAATGGGTGCAGGAACGCCCTGGATACGGCAGACTACTGTCACGACAAACACTCCAATGAATTTCATTTGCTCAATCAACTCCAAGGTAACCTATGCACTCAACAAAAGCACAGGCAAGATTGAAGCAGGTGGTGATTTCAGTGCGTTTAACTCTGGTTGGCAGCAGAAAGATATCCCCATAAGCGACATAGCCAACGAAGTTGGTAAGTCACATGGTCTATGCGCTTGGCACCTCATAGACGGCAAAAGAGAAAAGAACAACACCACGCCGCTGCAGGCTGGTCTGATCATCATCGATATTGACAACCAAGCTGATCACAAAGATGAAAAAGGTAACAAAGTTCAAAAACAAGAACTCACTTGGGAAGAAGCAGAGCAATTAGAAATTTGTCAAAAATATCTTTCTCTTGCATACAATTCACCCTCAACTTCAGATAGTTGGCCTCGATTTCGTTTGGTGTTTGGTTTAGAAAAACCAATTACAGATCCTGAGTTTTATCAGTGGTTTGTACGAGCTATCGCGAAAAATATTCCTGGTTCAGACATAAGAGCCACGCAGGCTGTCAACCTTTTCTATGGAGCTAAAAGTCAGTCAGACATTCTTTCAATAACAGACAAATTTATCCCGTCTGAAAAAATCACTAAAGCTCACAAGCATTTTATTTCTCTACCCAAAGAGAACAAGGGAGATAAAGGTGACGTATCTCAGGCGCTTCGAGATATTAACGTTGCGCCCGAAACTGGAACTGATCTGACAAGACTTTTGTCTAAGTCAGTTCGCGACATGCTCGATGGTGAGCCAGTTGATGAT
>Ga0180438_10008360_pt1 | contig 13184 bp, 29 predicted proteins | sample SS_ome_12_FD_132455 | JGI IMG/M metagenome (GOLD analysis project Ga0180438, IMG submission 132455) | Hypersaline lake sediment archaeal communities from the Salton Sea, California, USA - SS_3_D_2 metaG | ecosystem: Environmental > Aquatic > Non-marine Saline and Alkaline > Hypersaline >... | reverse complement strand
GAGGGTCGGGTGCTGCAGGTGCTGGGGTCGCTCGCCTGACCTGTTGATGGACGGGCATCCATCGGGCTTGCAGCGTTGCAAGTCCGGTGGATGCGCCGCCTGTCCATCGGAGTGGTTCCGGTGCGGGGTGAGGAGTGGTGATGGAGAGCGGTCTTGGTGTGGTCCGAGAGGGCCAGGTCGTGGTGCTGCGGGAGGATGCGATGGCTGAGCGGTATGGCGCGCTGAAGTGGCGGTTGTTCCGTGTGACTGGCGTTGCTGCGTCGTCGTCTTCGGGGCGCAGCACGCCGATGCTGCTGCTGTCCGGTCATCACCTGGCCGACGGGGAGTCGGCTGTGTGGGCTGGGGAGTTCGTGGAGCGGGTGGCTACGGAGGCTGATGTTGCGGAGGCGCTGGTGCTGGATGACTGGCACGAGTTCGTGCCGCATGAGTTCGTGGTCGGGGGGGTGGCTATGACGTGTGTGGACTGTGGTGCGGTGGAGTCTGCTGGGCATCATCTGCGGTGCTGGGACTGAGGCTAGACAGGGTAGCCAGGGGGCTGCTATAATGTATACACGAGAGAGGGAGGCAACATGGCAATGAACTGGCAGGTAGAGATCAACGAGGTTGGTCGGGAGTTGGCAATCGCCCAGAGCAAGGGCATGACCGACGCCGAGATCGCAGAAGTAATGTACGCCTGCAGTCAGCGACTGAGGTTCTTCGCCCAGTGCGAGATGGACGAAGCCTGCGGGGTGTGAGTCGGACGGCGGTTCATCCTTGCCACATTGCAAGGGTGGGCCTGCCGCCTGGGATACACCTAGGAACCACAGGCCCGCAACAGCGGGAGAGGGAGAGCAACATGAGCATCGACACCACCATCCACAACACCATCGACCAGGCATCCGACGGGCAGCACCAGCCGAAGTGCTGCAGCGTCTGCGTGGAGGCTCGGGAAGCGGCGAAGGCCGACTTCAGTTCAGCGATGCTTAGGATCGAGAGCATCCAGGAAGCCCTCCAGACAGCCCTGGACGACGGCACCTTGGAGGTCGAGGTCGCCACTGCGATTGCTGAGGCTGGCGGGCTGGAACTGGGCCGCACCTACCGTGTCACCACGACGGTGGTTGCGTCAGCCGTCGTCGGGCTGGAACTGGAAGTGGACACAGACGTTCTGACCGAAGCGGCCCAGGACTCGCTGGAGCGGATGCCCGAGTTCAAGAACGTGGAACTGGACGCTGATCTGGACTGGGGGAGCAACACCACGGTCGATGCCGACGTGACGTTCACGTTGAAGCACACCTTGTCGGTGGACGTGGAAGTGCCAGTCGGTGCGGATTTCGAGGAGTGCGTGGCGGAAGCGGTCATCGAGTCGGGCAGTCTGCCTGGTGCACAGGACTACGAGTACGAGATCACTGAAGTGACAATCGACTCGTCGGAACTGGTCTGAGGGCGGGCGGTGCTGGTGCGGCACACCTTGCAACGTTGCAAGGGTGTCGGCGGGTTCGATTCCCGCTGCCGCCGCAATGCATGGGACGGTCCTGTGCAGGAGAGAGGGAGTGCGTAATGCCTTTGACGTGGAGCATCAAGAATGTCCAGGACTGCGACAGCCTGGTGGAAGACCAGAACGAGGAGGCGGTGACGCAGTCGCTGGTGTTCTTCAGCATGGTCATCGAGTCGGGTGGCATCACCGTGGACAACGCTGCGGATTGGGCGGCGGTGCTGGCGCTGTACCAGCGGCTGCACGGTGCGCTGATGACGGTGTCCGAGGATGGGGTGCTGGGTGACTACTTCATCGGCACCGCCGACGTGCTGCGGCGGGTCGGGATGCGGACGAACGCTGGCGGTCTGGGCACGTCGCAGATCAGGAAGCACGGCAAGCGGCTGGCTGCGGACTACATGACCCAGGTGAGGAACGCCGCCGAACGGGAGATCGACAGCGGTGCCTGATTGGGTGGTACTCGATCCGTGGTTCCCCCGTCGCAGTTGTGCTGACTGTGGCGGGGGAATCCCGTCGGGGTATGTGCGGTGCCAGTGGTGTCGGAGGCTGCTGGCAGCGTCTGTTGGTACTAGGTACGGAGAGAGAGGTTCCGATGAATAGGAGTGCGAGGGTGGGGCTGCTGCTTGTGGCGGTGCTGCTGCTGCTGGTGCTGGTTCCTGGTTGCGCGGCGTCGTGGCAGGAGCAGGCGGCAGACGGGATGCGCGACGAGTTGGAGTCGTGGTCCGACGAGGATGTGGCGCAGATGTGCGGGGCGCTGGTGCTGCTCGGGATCGATTCGGGTAGCGACTTCCTCTATGCGGGGTCGTCGCTGGGCCTGTTGGATTCCGATGGTTGGGACGGCGTTCCCGATGGTGTGACGCCTGTTGAGTTCGCGAATGCGGCGTGGGTCGCGGTTGAGGAGATGTGCAATGGCTGAGGACATGAACCTGATCACGGCGTGGATGCAGGAGCAGCAGAAGGATCGCAGCCCGTTCATCGGGCCGTCGGGTGCCACGGACTGCATCAAGCGGCACGGGTACAGGTACTTGGGGATCGCGGCGTCGGATGGCGTGGACCTGGGGTCGGCGCATATGGGGACGATGCTGCACCTGGCGTACTCGCAGATCATCCGTGAGTCGTTCTCCCCTGATGAGCGCGACACGGAGGTGGAGATCGACTGGGGCGGGCCGCGCCCTGGCTCTGCGGATGACGTTGACTATGTGAACAGGGTCGTGACGGACCTGAAGTCCACGTCTGGGCGGTCGTTGGCGTGGTGGATGGAGCATGGGGTGACCGAGTCGTACTGGGAGCAGTTGTCCCTGTACGGGTTGGGGCTGTATGAGCAGCACCGTGGCAACTGGACGTTGCGGATCACTGCGATTGTGGTGGACGGCAACGAGGCTGAGTACCCGAAGGGGACGCTGCACACGTTCGAGCAGCCGTTGGATGTGGGGCGGGCCGAGGCGCTGCGCGGGTTCGTGATGCAGCGGCACGAGCGGCTGATGGAGTTGCGGTCCCGTGTCCAGGTGGGTGAGGAGCCTGGGTCGCTGGTGGAGTCGCTGGAGCGTGAGGGCGATGGTCCTGGGACGTTCCCGTGCGATTGGTGCGAGTTCGCTTCGAGGTGCTGGCCGGTGCCGACGGACCTTGATCGGACGCCGCAGTCGGAAACCATCTTCGAGGATGAGGCGAAGGTGGGTGAGGTTGCTGCTGAGTACAAGGAGTGGGCTGCGCGGGAGTCGGAGGCGAAGCGGGAGAAGAAGAAGTTGCAGGCGTTCCTGAAGGGCGTGACTGGGGTGTTCGTGGGGCCGGATGGTGCGACGTACACGGTGACGAAGGTGGGTGGTGAGCCGAAGCAGGTGGTGGATACGGATGCGCTGGTGGCGCGTGTGGAGGAGATCGACGGGGTGGTGCCGATGAAGTGGTCGGCGTCGGCGGCGTGGCCGAGGGTGACGAAGCGGAAGGGCAGTTCCTGACGGGCCAGGCTGCTATAATGCATATATACGCTGGACGGAGTGAGGGAGAAGGCATGCAGACCGACATTGAGTACGCGGAGATGTTGCACCAGATGCGGCAGAGAGAGTACAGGCAGGCGCAACAGGTGGAAGACGACGCCTGGGCCGCGCTGGCGACAGCACAGGCAGGGCACGACCACACTCGGGTCGCGGTTTCTGCCGTGGTGGACAGCATGGTTCGTGACGCTGGGCAATGTGACTGGGCCTGGTGCGAGAAGGTCCGCGATGAGTCGTGGTCGATGCGGATGCAGGCCGCTGCCGTCTGGCATGAGGCGATGGATCGGAAGCACAACGCGGCACGAGCGGTCGATGACGCCCGAGAGCATGTGTGGTCGTTCCCCGAACCACGGGTCCGGTCCTACCGATAGCAGGTATACAGATGGGCCGGTGCGGACTGCGAGGACACGCACCGGCCCATCTGTGGAAGCCTCTCGGTCGGGGGAGAGAGAGACACCCGTTCCTGATCGGTTCCTTCGGCTATTGTACGCGAACCGGATCGGCAGTCCAACGGACGTTCCGCTGGCAGACGTGAGAGAGAGTGGCATGAGCATATACCTGATGAGCATGGTGTGGAACGCAGGACCGGACAAGGCGACGCAGCGGCTGATGATGCTGGCGCTCGCGGACCATGCGAACGACGAGGGCACACAGTGCTACCCGTCCGTTGCACGACTCGCGGAGAAGTGCTGCGTGAAGGAGCGGCGGGCGCAGCGCATCCTGCACGACCTGGAGGTGGAGGGGTGGCTGACGAGGGACACGACGGGCGGCAAGGGGCGCACATCCAACTACGTGCTGAACCTTGCGAGGTTGCAAGAGGCGGCTGCTGAAAGGGTGCACCTTGCTGCGGACAGCGGTCCTGAAAGGGTGCACTCCAGTACGCCAAAGGGTGTACTTCCTGACACAAAGGGTGCACTTTCGGGGTCCAAAGGGTGTACTCCAGTGCACCCGAACCATCAAGAACCATCAGATAAAGCAACCACCAGAGAAACACTCACGCTGGTCGGTGAGGTTGTGCCGGTTGCGGAGGCTGGCGGGTTCGAGAGTTTCTGGGCGCTGTATCCGCGAAAGGTGGGGAAGGGGCAGGCGAGGCGTGCCTGGGATGCGGCGGTGAAGAAGTGTCCTGGTGCGGAGATCATCGCTGGGTTGGAGCGGTGCCGCCAGCAACTGGTGTCGGTTGCCGATGCGAGGTTCATACCGCATCCGTCCACTTGGCTGAACGGTGAGCGTTGGTCGGATGAGCCTGATCCTTCGGTGAGGGGTGAGATGGCGTCGCAGTTCGACAGGTTGTTCGGTGCGTCTGGTGGGGCGGCTGTGGCAGAGGTTGAGGGGGGCGTGTACGATGGCTACATCGGATAGGAGGTTGAGAGCCATGAGGCAGGAAGATGTGTACGGTCTGCTGCGCTACTGCAAGGCGCTTGATCCACGCAGCGTGGTCGGGCTGCAAGACGATGACCAGGCACGTATTGCTGTCGCTGCCTGGTACAACGAACTGCCAGTGGACATGACTACCGACCAGGCGCAGCGGTGCATCCACGACCTGGCTGCCGTGGGCCAGCACCTGACGGCGCAGAACATCGGTCGCCGGTACGACGAGTTGCACACGCCGAAGCACCTGCAGGGCGTGACGCGCTCTCGGCGTCCCCGCGATCCGGCTCCTTCGGAGGCTCCGCAGATCGAGCCTGAGGAGTCGGTGCCGCTGTCGGGCGAGGAGACGACCCGCCTGTTGGACGAGTTGGGTCTGCGGAACGGTCGCCGTTCTGCTGCGGAGAGGGTGCGGTGCCCGCACTGCGGTGCGTCTTCCGGCAATCGTTGCGTGACGAGTTCCGGTGTGCCGCTGCAGTTGTCGCCCGCCCATCCGGCGCGTATCGCTGCGGCTGGTCTGCCTGTTGATGCGGACGAGTCGGCTGCGACTGCCCAGATGGCGCTGGCCGGTGCGTGAGTAGCCTGTGGCGCGTTTCTGAGCGTCGCTGGTGCAAGGAGTAGGGTTCCGTTTCTATCGGCTGTACGGGCCGGTAAACGGCTTGGAGAGAGAGAGTGCACATGAAGTGGGCGAAAGCATGCGACAAGGCGCAGACCGAAGGTCCGGTGTCCGGTGCCGCAATGATCCTGGCGACAGCCATCGTATGCCCTGACTCGATGGCTGAGGACAAGCGGCGGCTGGTAGCAATGGCCGGTGCATGCATCCGGCACAACCGGAAGTCGTTGGACGCGGACTGCGGGAAGTTGGACGGCTACCTCTACGACATCGAGCCTCAGCGGCTGCTGTGGCTGGCGCTGCGGTGGCTGACCCATGTGGCAACGGAGCATGACGAGTATGCCCAGTCGATGGACCTGCGGCGTGCCGAGGCCAATCTGCGGTCGTGGTGGAAGCAGCAGCGATGAGATGGATCGCACGCCCCAGGCAGACCGGCAAGACCACTGCGCTGATCGAATGGGCGCAGCAGGAGAAACTGGGAGGACCGCCGCGCTACATCGTGGTCGCCACCCAGCAGGAGGCGAATCGGGTGTTCAACCAGTCCCGCGATGAAAACGGCAACCAGACGATCAGGCTGCCCATCACGTTCGATGAGGTCGTGCGCTACGGCGGCTACCCTGCGAGGTTCGCCATCGACAACATCGACCTCATCCTGCAATGGCTGGTCAGGGGGTCCATCGAGATGGTGACCTACACGGATGACGAACAGCGGTGAGGGAATGGCTCAGGCGCAAACTGCTGTGGCTCGCAGTCGTGTATTGGACCGGATCAACGCCTGCCGCGCTCGCTGCCAGATCTGAACATGAGGAGGAAGAACGATGACATCTACAGCAGATGGCGAGCGCCATATCAAGCAGGAACTGGAATCGCTGCGGAAAGTGGTGCGTGCGCTGGAAAACGCCCTGCAACAGCCGGAAGAACAGATAAGGAGAAGGCCCCTGGACGAAGATGACCTGATCGAGAACGCCGCCAGGCTGGAGCAGTTGGCGTGCGATCTTCGGAACATGGCCGATGGCGCACTCACCTATCCCGAAGCCATCGCCGCAGACCTGCGGAAGATCGCGGAATCCATAGCAGAGGAGAAGGAATGAGCGAGCAACGCATCTACAAGTACCCGCTGGAAGTCACCGACCGCCAGGTGGTGCGCCTGCCGGAGGACGCGATGATCGTCCACGTCGGCGTGCAGAACGGCTTCGTCTGCCTGTGGGCGCTGGTCGATCCCGACGCCTGGAACGAGGACAGGACGTTCTGGGTCATCGGCACCGGCAACCCGATGCCCCCTGGCTTCGGAGCCGACGGGGTCGGCTTCATACACCTGGGCACCGTGGAGCAGGGTCCATTCATCTGGCACGTCTGGGAACAACGATGAACGAGCGACCGAGTTGGGACGACCGCAAGGCGCTGCACGATGTCTGGCAGCAGCACGCCAGGGTGGACCCAGGCATCGAGTGGGGCGACTTCTCGCGGGCGCTGATCGCCGTGGCGAACTGGGGCTACCGGCGGCGCATCGAGGAGGAGGAGAAGCAGTGAGGATGAAGATCGAGTACATCGCCCTGGGCGGCGAATACACCAGCAAGGCATACGTCTCCTGGCTGAATGAGGGGTACACGGCCAGGGGCGTGAACAAATATTCGGACTATCCGGTGTATGTGCGCTGGCAGGCCTACCGGAAGCAGTGGGTTGAGGACAATCCTGTGCGCATCATGAAGGAGTACATCCTGGCCCGCATGGGCCACTGCGAGGACTGCGCCATCTCGTCCTGGAACGGCCCCACAGATGGCGACGAGCCGCAGTGCGACTGCGCCTACCGGACGGTGGAGGGCCTCTTTGACGAGATCGAGGAAGAGGAGGGATGAGGAACTTCATCCTCTGGATGGGAGCCATGCTCCTGGGGCTGATGATTTACGCACTGGTACTTCAACTGATGGGAGGAAGCGCATGAGTGACAACGGTAGCGGGGTATGGATGGGGCTGGCTGCGTTCGCAGCGGCGAAGGGCGGGGACGGGAGCGACGCGGCAGCGATGCAGCGGCGGCTGGAGGTGGAAAACATCGACCTGCCACGCTCTGCCGGTGAGGCGTTCACTCACATGGAGTGGGCATGGGAGGCTATCAAGCCTTGAGGGAACGGTTACCAGAAGATAGGGCTTGACAGGCTGAGCCTGCATCGACTAGACTGTACACAGGAGAGAGAGGGCCGCATGGCATTGACACAAGCAACCGTCCTTGCATTCATCAAGGGCAGCGACAAGTTCGTGACCAGCACCACCATCGCCAACGCACTCAACACAGACGTGGCAGTTGTTCGCAACATCCTCAAACACCTGTACACCACAGGCAAGATCGACCGGATGGTCCGCGTCGAAGGCACCGACACACCCGTCGGCTGGTACGGCATCCGCGACGGCATCGCACCAGGCACCGCACTCCGCAACAGCAAGCGCACCGCATGACCATCACGAAGAAGGGAAACGACATGGCAGCAGCAACACCCCCGCCCACCGTCCACCAGGCCATCGCCGCAGCAGCCGCAGAGATCGGAGCAGTCGGCAAGGACAGCAAGATGCAGGCCGGACCAGCGAAGTACAACTACCGTGGCATCGATGACCTCGTGGACGCCGTCCACCCGATCATCGCAGCGCACGGCGTCACCTTCGCACCGGACAGCATCAACGTCCTGGACCGCATGGAGAAGACCACCCGCAGCGGCAGCACCCAGTACCACCTGCGGGCAATCGTCACCTACCACGTCTACGGTCCAGCAGGCGACCACATCGCAGCCAGCGTCCTCGCAGAAGGAACCGACACGGGAGACAAGGCAGGCAACAAGTTGATGTCCGGCGCGTACAAGTATGCGCTCAGCCAAGTCCTCTCCGTGCCGTTCAGCATGGACGACCAGGACGCCGCGTACAGCGAACCCGTAGCACCGCCCGCCGCCCACCAGACCATCATGAACAGCGAAGAAGCAATGGAGGTGATCGTCGCGAACGCCGAGAAACTCGGCAAGTCCCTCGAAGACGTGACCAGCAAGTACCGTGCCGCCCACGGAGGCATCGGCACCGACGAACTCCTCGAAACACCGGAACTGGAACTCATCTCGTTCGCCAAGCAACTCGCCGCCTACACGGCAGGAAGGTAACCGCCATGAAGATCATCACCACAGACCAAGAAGCGATCTGGGACTCGTCCACCACCAGGCGCGACATGTACGAACGGATCGCCGCAGCAGGAATCGGGCAGACCATCGAACTGGAAGCAGGCGAAGACTACCCAGACGACGGCAACCCCAACCGCTACCGGCAGCGCATCATCAGCGCCATGCGGCACCGCAACCTCGCCATCGAATCTCGGATCAGGGACAAGCGCATCTACGTCCGCGTCCTCGGCCCTATCGGGAAAGAAGAGTGAGCGCACACACCCGCAGCCTGTACGACTGGATCGCCGCACTACCCGAAGGCGAATGGACACTCATCGCTGAGGAAGACGGTCGATCCGCAAGAACACAGCAGCAGAACCTGGCCCACGCCATGCGGCGGCGAGGCATCCGCATCCAAACCCAGCGCACAGGGGCCAACCTGCGCGTCAGAGTCCTCGGGAGGGACACATGAAGGTCACCGTCACAGCAGTCGGCATCGCCGGACGCGACCCAGAACTCAAGTTCGCCAAGTCGGGGAAGCCCTGGGCGAAGTTCCCCATCGCCGTCACCGAACGGATCAAGGAGAACGACGAGTGGGTGGACGGCAACACCACTTGGTACGACATCTACTCGTGGGGCAGCACCGCCGAATCCGCAGCCGAGTACGTGGAGAAGGGCAAGCGCGTCATCGTCCACGGCACCCTGAAGCGCAACGACTGGGAGAACGACGAAGGCGTCACGAAGACCACGCTGGAGATCGCTGCGGACACCGTCGGCCTCGCACCGTTCCCCCCGAGGGGCGGCGGCAGCAGGAGCAAGGGCAGCAGCAAGCCGCGCAGCGTGCCCCGCACCGACGTGGCCGAGCCGCCGTTCTGATGAGCAGGCAGAAGGCGAAGGGGACAGCCGCTGAAACCGCGCTGGTGAACTACCTGCGGGTCAGCGGCTACCCCGACGCCAGACGCAAAGCACTCACCGGCTCAGCCGACCAGGGAGACGTGTACTGGCTGCCGAACATCACCACAGAGGTCAAGTCCGTGCGGACACCCAAGTACGGGGAATGGCTGCGGCAGGCAGAAGCGGAACGGGTCAACAGCGGCGACGACTACGGGATCGTCATCCACAAACCGCACGGCACCGGACTCGCGGACACCGGCAACTGGCATGTTGTGATGACCGTGGACACCCTGCTACAAATGCTCGGTTAGGACACTTGATGACGGGATCAGGCGGCGAGTGCCCGACTCCCACGGTTCTCCTTCCGCCGTGCGGCATGTCCAACCCCGCCAGCAGGCGACGGAGACTTTCCTTTCTGCTCCGTTGAGCCTGCACGGTGGGTCGCGGCTGGTTCCCCCGCCAGTTGCGGCCCACCGTCCACCTTGCCACGTTGCAAGACACGCAGCCCACGGTTGTTGTTACCGGAGGGCCTTACTGGAAGGATCAGGACATGGCAGACATGATCGACCAGGACGATCTAATCGACCGGCTGTCCCGCTACATGTACCAAGTCGCAGCGGAACCGCAGGCACCAGAAGACCAATGTGCACGGGACGGCATCGTCGCCGGAATGGCTATCAGCATCGGTATCACCGCTGGCGCGGTCGGACCTATCGACGGCGCTGAACTGGGATACGTAGGTGCCTCCATCGCAGCCACCGCGATAGACCGCATGGAAAGCGAGTGACCTGGCGGGAGGATGCCGCATGCTTCGGGCAAGACCCCGACCTGTGGTTCCCAGAACACTCACGGATCGACACGCTGTGGGCCACGACGGTGTGCGGCGGATGCCCAGTACAGGCAGAGTGCGGCGCTGAGGCGAAACGCATCAGGGCCACGGACGGCATCTGGGCGGGGAGGAACCGCACCAGGAACAGGAAACCAGCAGAAGGGGAATCATGACCGACATCGGACCCACGGACAGCACGTTCACAATGATGGAGGCGAAGAACGACGCCAGAGGGATCATCGTGCGGCTGCAGACAGCGCACCTGCTCGCTGACGCCCTGTATCTCGCCATCGACGCTATGGACGATGCGAGGGACAGCGCCGACGCCGCAGAACTGCGCGCCAGTGTCGCCGTCGCCATGCACAAGATCGGGGAAGCGCGGATGGAGATCGAGGCGGTGGCACGGTGGCTGCCGACAGGATGACCGTCGAAGAGTTCGTCCTGCTCCCTGTCGAATATCAGCGCAGTTACCTGAAGCATCCCGTGTGGGACATCCGCTGCAGTTGCCGCCAGTACGGACTCCCGTGGACCGACGTGGCCTTCCTCGGGGACGACAACATGAGGCACACCCGCGAAGTGTGCGCCCCGAATGCGGAGTTCCTATGATGCACAGCGACTGCATGGCGACCGCAAGATACACGTCCCACGAACACCTGTGCCAGTACCAGATGCACCACGAGGGGCCGCACCGCTGCTGCTCCTGCCAACACGAATGGAGATGAGCCGAATGGACGACTGTTCGACATACCCGCCGAAGCCGGAATGCGGCCCCACACCGCAACCTGCACCAACCACCACCGGCACAACCGAAACAGCAGAACAGACGGTGCCTCTGCCAGCATCTGGAGGCGACGACTGGCTCTTCACCGTCATGGTGATCGCAGCGGTGCTGTTCCTTGTCGGCTACCTGCTGATCCGCTCCTACAAGGACTGACCCCGATGACCGTGGAATGGCAGCCAGGGAAGGGGCAGAAGATTCTGGTGAACGCCGCAGTATGCAGGAACTGCGACTACGAGGTCCACGCGCCGCACAGCATCTACCAGCGGGAATGCTGCCCGTGCGGTGCCCTCGCAGTGTACGGCGGGACCGTGTTCCTCGGCAGGGAAGGAGGCGACTTCGAGGACTCCAGCCTCGTCGGCTACAAGAACGACTGACCAACGTCACTAGAGAGAGAGAGGCAATGTCAGCACTGGACACTGTTGCAGTACGCAACATGCTGCTCAACTACAACGACGAACACACCCGCAGAATCTACAAGTCGCAGGGATATCAGTTGGGTGGCACAGGTTCCCTCCCCGACTACGAATGGTACAGGGAACAGGTGCTGCAAACCCTGCAAATGCACCCCATGTACTACGTGTCCAAAGAGATGTGCGACCTCGCAACGGCGCACGACCTCGGTAGCGTGAACAAAGCGGGATTCGAGGTGCACAACGTCGATGACGTGGACAACGTCGGATTCGAGGCGTACGACCTGCCGTCGAAGCGCGGATTCATGCTGCTGCAGGGCGGCGTGGCCCTGCCTGACGCCAGAGGCAACCCGATGGCCCACAACGCTATCGGCTGGTGGCAGAACGGCCCGAACCAAGTAGTCATCGTCTGGTTCGCTGACAAGTACGACATGCGCGACCGAGCCAATCAGGTGAACGCGGCGACGTTCCCAGACAGATACGCGGCGCAGGACAGGTACGAGTTCTCCTCCATGAGCATCGTAAACTTCAACCAGCCGCCGATGGCTGTGGCGACTCTACGGATGCCGGACGGTTCCCCGCTACCCGACGACCTGTACTTCAGGTTCACGAATACCGTCCAAGGCCAGGAACAGGTCGAACTGTACCGCGAGGTTGACGGCAGGCGCTTCATCGACAACGAAACAGATGTGGTCATCACACCCGTCTACAACACCCGCTTCTCTCTGCTCCTCACCATCTGGCACCTGATGCAGCAGACCATCACCACCCTCACCGACGAGGAACCGCCGAGAGCAGCCCGCCGCGCCAGTGTGCGGATGAACGCGGAGACGAAGGTCACCGTCATCGAACTGCGGAAGGTGAAGCGCACCTACAGGGAGGGCAGCGGGACTGCCCTGGACCACCGTTACATCCGGCGCGGCCACTGGCGGCGGCAGCCGTACAAGGACGTTGACGGCACCTGGCGGCGCAAGTGGATACTCATCCAGCCGACCGTCGTCGGCCCTGCGGACAAGCCCCTCATCATCCGTGAACACATCAACGCCTTGGTTCGCTGATGAGGCGCTGGGAGGTGTGGGCGAAGAATGTATGCTGCCCCAGACACGCAGACAAGGAGTGGCATCTTCTCTCACGGCACTGGACACGGAGACGGGCGGTGCAGGAGGAGCATCGGCTGTTCAAGGACTCGCTGCCGATGCTGGTAGTGGTGAGGAAACGGAAGGGTCGGCAACGATGAGCGCGTTCAACGAGTTGCACCCAGTAATCCAGAATCACATCAAGTCGTGGGGCATGGATTCCTTCGGAGATGCGCTCTGCGGCTGCGTCTTCCGGTCATCCACGATCTACGGCAGAGACGTAGCGATGTGCCAGTTTCACACCGGCATGTCGGTCGGTGTGGAAGAAGCCCTCGAATGGGAGGAAGGGGTCGATGAGCGATGAAGGATTGGATCAGGCACAACCTGCTCTGGCTGGCACTCGTATGGTGCTGGATCATCACTCTGATCGCGCTGTCCAGGGTGATCGTGTGACCGATGACTGGATCGAGGCCGAGTTGCGCGCCAAGCGCAAGGAGCAGGAGGAGGAGCGGCGCTGGCGGCGCTACCTCGCTGAGCAGCGCACCACCCGCCTCGGATACTTCGCCACCGCCATCGGCATCGGGCTGGTGATCGGGGCAATCGTGCTGGGCATCGCATGGCTC
>Ga0180438_10008359_pt1 | contig 13186 bp, 12 predicted proteins | sample SS_ome_12_FD_132455 | JGI IMG/M metagenome (GOLD analysis project Ga0180438, IMG submission 132455) | Hypersaline lake sediment archaeal communities from the Salton Sea, California, USA - SS_3_D_2 metaG | ecosystem: Environmental > Aquatic > Non-marine Saline and Alkaline > Hypersaline >... | reverse complement strand
CATTGTCCGGGCCACCCGCGGTAGGGTCGCGTTCCACCGCGACCGAAAAGACGGCCGAGCAGGAGCTCGATCCTACCGTGTTGTACTGGCCGTGGCGCCGCGCGGTCGATTGGCGGCGGCTTCGACGAATGGTTACGTGGCGTGTTTTCGTAATTTTTTTGTAACCGTTTCCCTCTTTTTCGTCTCTTGTGTATAGAGAGATGGGTTGGGAGGGCTTGTGCAATGAGTAGTATGACGACCATGGATACAGCGCTGCTCGAGGCATCGGCGGCGGGGGACCGGCAAGCGTTTTCGGGTATCGTGGAGCGGTACAAGTCCTTGGTGTGCGCGATCGTGTACAGCAGCACGGGTGATCTCGAACTGAGCGAAGACTTGGCGCAGGATACGTTTGTGGCGGCATGGACCCACCTGGGTGACCTGAAGGATCGCAGCAGATTTAAGCCGTGGCTTTGCTCAATAGCCCGAAACGTGGCCAAACGCTATCTAGCCAATCGGTGTCGGGACGTGATCGCCGAGGCACAGTCGCTGGAAGTGTCGGCAGGGCAGGCGGCGGCGAAGCCGGGGCCGCGTGAGCTGGCCATCAGTAAGGAGGAACAGACGGTTCTGTGGCGTTCCCTTGAGCAAATCCCCGAGACGTACCGGGTTCCCCTGATCCTATACTATCGGGAAGGGCAGTCGGTGCAACGGGTTTCGGAGAGCCTCAATCTAACACCGGGGGCCGTCAAACAGCGCCTTCACCGCGGCCGACAGATGCTCAAGGTCGAGATGGCGGCGTTTGTCGAGCAGTCGCTTGCGCAGACGCGCCCCGGCAAAGCGTTTGGACTCGGGGTATTGTGCGCACTGCCGAGAATATCGACGTGGACGCCTGCCGCGCCGCAGGTCGCCGGACCCTTAGCCGAGGCGGCCGCATGGTGCCTCCGTCCGTTCGCGAGACTGCTCTCGTGGTGCACCAACTCTGGCGGGACCCACGAAGCGGCCGCGTCCGTAGCCGCCGCGGGGACTGAGCAGGCCGCGGCCGCTGTTGCCCCCGAGGCCGCGGCGCCCGTTGCCAAGCTGGCGTCTTGGACTGCGGGTCTGGGCGTAAAACACGTCGTTGCCGGGAGCATCGCCGTCGCGACCGTTGCCGGCGCCGCGGCCTACTACACGAGTGAGTCCTCCCTGGCTCCCCTTAAGATGACTGCCGGGACGTTGGTCACGCAGTACAAGCGTGCCTCGGCGGAGCAACGAAGTTTTGCCTGTAAATACAGCACTTCGATTCGCCGGGAATGCTTGATTACTTCTCGGCCGGAGACGGCAGAACGGATAAACGGCGTAACCAATTGTTATTGTTCTGGTGAACTCGCTACAGACGGCTTCCGAATGGCCCTTCGCTTGAAGAAATGGGGGCAATATAGAAGTCACGAGTTTTTTCCAGAAGACAAGGCAGTCTACATCAGGAATAGCTTCGACGGCGAAAAGTATGTTACATATAGCAGAAACCCGAGAAACCGCTCAAAACCACACGGGAGCTGTGGTGTAGAGCTGGATCCTCTTAGTCCCGATCGTCCTATTCGGCCCTACGAGGACTCCGTAGGAAAGCTTTTTGCTCCTCACTACCTGTTGGGCTTCATGGATTTCTCAGGGCGCAAGCTTGACGCGATTCTGGACATGGCCGAGAGCCTCACCGCTCGCGAGCTTCCGGAAAACGTAAACGGCACGGATTGTTACGTTCTCGACATCGACTGGGAACATGATCATGCGACCTTGTGGTTGGACCCGAAACACGGATATAACATCGGCCAGGCTGAGTTTTGCCGCAAGTCGAGCAAGGGTGACTTTACTTCGAGCTATTTCCTTAGCGATGTGTCGTTCGAGAATATCGACGACGTGTGGTTTCCCACATCCGGAACTAGCGAAAGCCGTGTTAGCTGGCAAGGCGACAACGAGCATACCGTGGAGAAGCACAGGCTTACTGACGTTGAGCTGAATGTGGACTTAGATGCGCGGGACGTTTTCTCGATGGACGACATTGAAGACGGGGCGAACTTCACATACTTCAGGGTTCCTGTGCGCTACGTTTGGCAAGACGGCCGACCCGTACCAATGGATGAGTGACTGGCTGGTTGGCGCGGGTGGCCCAGACAACTTTGTTGTCTGGGTCTGATGGTTGGTTGTCATCCAGCAGACGGAGGTTGGTGAAAGAGCCGGCTGCGTATCGGGATCTTTGGGATTTCTCTTAGCCCATGCTTGGAGGCGTCCAGGAAATCATGCCTTAAGGAGAACTCGGGCATGCGGTTCAGCACGCCGCACGAACAGATGCGGACAAGCACGCGCTGCAACATGAGGCGTCCTCCTGCGCCTTCGGCGCCCGGACAACAGGTTGTCCGGGCCACCCGCGGAATCTGCCGTTCAATATCTTGATCTTGAGTCCTCAGCAAAGGAGACGGTTCATGGGTAAGCGACGCGACGGTATTCCAGGACGATCGGTACGGTGCGGTGCGATCATAGCGGTTACGATGGTGGCCCATGGCCTGATTGCGGGTGCGGCGCGCGCGGACGAGCCGGGTCCGATGCCGCAACTTGGGGATCCGGCGCCGCCGCTCGAGATCGCGGCCTGGGTAAAAGGCGGGCCGGTCAGTCTCGAGGAAGGCAGAGGGAAGACGGTATTCGTACTCGATTTCTGGACGACGTGGTGCAGTCCGTGCGTTGCGAGCGTGCCGGCGTTCACGCGATTGCAGCAGAAGTTTAGGGACAAGGGCGTGGTAGTCGTGGGGATCAACAACCAGGACGAAGGAATGGTCCGGCATTTCGCGGCTACGATGGGGGACAAGATGGACTATGTCGTGGCGGCGGACGATGCCGGCAAGACGTTCGCGGCCTATGGCGTCCAGGGCGTACCGCAGCTGTTTGTGATCGATAGAGACGGCACCGTCATCTTTCATGGCATGGGGGTCGAATACGTGCTGCCCAAGGTGCTGGCGGGCGGCTACGACATCGCGGCCGCGAAACGTGATGCGGAGACACTCCGCGAACTCCACGTGTTGGCCGATGAATACCGGAAACTTGCCATGGAAGGTGCCGACACCGCGAAAGCCGACGCAATCGGGGAAACGTTGCTCGAGCGCAGCGGCGCGTTTCCGGATATCCTCAACGGGCTGGCATGGGCCATCCTGACTGACGCGCTGTTCGCATACCGCGACCGGGAGCTGGCCCTGCGTGCGGCGCGGGCCGCGTACGACGCGACAGACGGCCAGGAGGCTGCGTTCGTCGACACGTACGCCCTGGCCCTGTTTGAGAACGGCCGCGTGAAGAAGGCCGTCAGACTCCAGAAAAAAGTCATCGCCATGGTCGAGAACGACCCGCTCTGGCGCGAGGACGCGGGTTTGCGCGCCGAACTCGACGGGCGCCTCGAGCGTTACCAGGCAAAGGCCAAGGGAAAGGATTGATCCGCCCAGAACCCGGTGCGGACGGAGCGGCGCTGCAAGAGCCGTGAAGACGGCCTTCTCAAGCCTGCGGTTTTCGCGAGCAGGGATAGTGGGGCCGTTGAGGGGTCCCCAGCCATGTTATTCGCAGCGTCCAGCGTGTCATTCCCAACTTGATTGAGAATCTCGATAAGACAGCCTTCACGGGATAGGCTACCTCCTGGGCCAGTGCCACTGGCCGGTGTAGAGGTCGAAGAGGGTGCGGTAATACGTCATGAAGCGCTCGGGGTCGGGATTGTGTTGGATTTCGGCCAGGCAGAAGCCGTGATAGCCGATGGCCTCGAGCCGGTTGAAGAGGTCTTGCCAAGGATACTGATACCGGCCGATCTCGGTGATGTGCACCGTGCCTATTCTTTCTTTCACGGCATCGAAGAAGGACGCAATACTGCCGTTCGCGTCCATATCGGCTTGGTTCGAGTTCCAACAGACTTTTGCGTTGGGATGATCCGCAAACGCGACGATCTGCCGGAACACTTCCGGTTGCTGCGTGCCGTGGCCGTGGACCTCCATCCGCGTCTCGACGCCAAGGTCTTGCGCAAACGCGGCCACGTCGCACCACGCCCGCCCAATCTGTTCGCAGGTTTGCTCGAAGGGCACGTCGTCGCGAAGACCGTTCGGCCGCAGTTTGATCCCCCCGGCGCCGACGTCCGCCGCAAGTTGGGCCCAGGCCTTGCCGAGTTCGACGTTCCGTTCGAGTTCGGCGGCGTCACTCGAGTGGAACTCGCACACCGTGCCGAGCCCGACCAACTCGACGGTTGAATCGGCGAACCGCTGCTTGACCGCCGTGCGTTGCTTCGCCGAAAGCGCGACCTCGACGCCGTGCGCGTGCTCGGTGCGCAATTCGACGCCCTCGATGCCGGTTTGCTCGCACAGCGCCAGCAAGGCATCGAGATCCAAGTCATAGGTCATATTGTACGTGACCAAACCAAGCTTCATTTGACGTTCTCCTTGCACCGTCGCGAATTGGGCGGCCGGAAGCCAGAATTGCTTTCGCCGTGCCCGGTACTGTAAACAGTATCCGGGCAACATTCCAGCGTCATGTCCCGATTGGGTCGAGGAGAAGAGTACGATGAGTGAGATCAAGGTTGTGCGGAATGCCGAGGAAAACCAACTCGAGAAGATGGGGGTCAGAAACTGGCCGATATGGGAAAAGGAGGCTTCAGAATTCCCGTGGAGCTACGACCAGGAGGAAACCTGCTACTTTCTCGAGGGCGACGTCGTAGTGACGCCGGACGGCGGCGAACCCGTCGCGATGGGCCAAGGCGACCTGGTTACCTTCCCGAAGGGGATGGCCTGCACCTGGGACATACGCCAAGCTGTCCGGAAACATTACACCTTCAGATAGCGGCCGGCTCATGGATCATGCTAGACTTAATGGGGTTGACCGCTTGTGGTTTCTCTGATTTGGCCATTTCAGACAGCGACGCTGCGAAGAAGGTGAGAGAGTCCTATTCGCGCGTAGCGCCAAACTCATGGTATGTAGAGCCGATACGGAGTGAATTGAGCATATGATTGCGATTACCGACGAAGTTCTCGACGAGATGGTCGCAGCCATCGTACAAGCGTCAGATCCGGAGAGGATCGTTCTGTTTGGCTCCCGCGCCGACGGCGCCCAGGACATCGATTCCGATATTGACCTTCTTATCGTTGAACGCGAGCCGTTCGGCCCGGAACGGTCGCGACGGCGGGAATCGCTCAAGATTCGGCGGGCACTATCGGGGTTCCGGATTGCTAAGGACATCCTTGTGTACAGCCAGGATGATGTCGCAGAGTGGCGCGATTCCCCAAACCATGTGTTGACCTATGCGCTCGAGAGAGGAAGGTGTCTGTATGCCCGACCGTAAGCGAGGTATGCTCCTTCTCACCATGGCCGGAAAGGATCTTGACGCCATCGAGCGCATGAAGAACAGTGCGGGTTTTGCGGAAGAGGTTTTTGGCCTGCATGCTCAACAGGCTGTCGAGAAGGCGCTTAAAGCGTGGTTGTGCCTGACGAGAACGTGCATCCGCCGCGGATTCACGATATCGAGGAATTGATGGCCCTCCTCGCCGAGCAAGGAGAAGCCGTCCCCGAATCTGCGGAGTCGTTTATCGAGCTTACGGATTTCGCCGTCCAGTTTCGATATGAGCCCTATTTCGGCCTCGATGAGCCACTTGATCGCCAGGGAATAGCGCTGCGGGTAAGAATGCTTTTCGACAACGTACGTGCGCGCTTCGAAAGGGATGGAATAGAAGACGACGGCGAGCAGACGTGAACCGAGCCTGGCGCAAGGCTAAAAGACATGTTTTACAACATACCGCAGGCGATTCTGGCTCGAATGCGGCATCTCGAAGAACGGGATGCGATGGACAGAGCCGACGGTACGGCGCGGTTGCAGCGGCTTCGCCAAGTCCCTCCCGAGACCGGCAAGTTTATCGCGCTGTTGGCCGCGAGTGCGCCGGACGGCGCTTTCATCGAGATTGGGACCAGTGCAGGATACTCCGCTCTCTGGTTGGCGTTGGCATGTCGCCTGCGCGGCACGACCCTGACCACGTTCGAATTGCTCCCAGAGAAAGCGCGTATGGCGGAGGAAACGTTTAGGGCAGCCGGCGTTAGGGATGTCGTAACGCTGATTCAGGGCGACGCGCGCGACTACTTGCAGGACCACAAAGACATTGCGTTTTGTTTCCTCGATGCCGAAAAAGAGAGCTACAGCGACTGCTACGAAGCGGTGGTGCCCAACATGGCGCCCGGCGGCCTTTTGGTCGCCGATAACGCGGTCAACTGCAGAGAAACATTGAAACCGATGTTGGACAGAGCCCTAAGCGATGACCGCGTCGATGCCTTGGTCGTTCCCATCGGCAAAGGCGAACTGGTCTGCAGGAGGAACACCCAATGAAGAGTTGGCGGTGTGCGTGCTGCGGCTACGTGGTGGAACAGGAGGAGGCGCCAGAGAAATGCCCCGTGTGTGGGTCGGATGCCGAGGCCTTCAGCGAAGAGGGCGAGTAGGTCCGGCCGGCCCGCTACGGGATGGGCGCGTCGCTGCGGTAAATGACGGTGTAGAGCAGGTCGCCGGAGCGGGCGCGGCCGCCGGGTTCGTGGCTGAGCACGGCTTTGATATCGGTCACGTCCACGGTGTGTTGTTTTACCCATTGATTCACCGCCGCGTCGAGATCCTCCGTCTTATCTTCATAACCTTTGAATGTTTTGGCGAAAAGCATGTCTCAGCCCTCCTCGCGCTCACCCGAAGGAGAGTCTACCACAGCCCGCCGAAGAACCCCAAAGCCGCTTCCTGCAAACGCCAGTTCCGTTTTTGCGCAAACCAACCAGGAAAGTATAAGATACGCCGACAGCGCAAGCAGAGGTCCGCACGTATTGCTTCTTGGAAGTTAAACGCTGATAGCTGAATGCTGTCGGCCAAACGCTCGCCGAATCCCGTATCGAGGCGCATTAATGGCTTTTGACTTAAATCTGATACAAGGGGTCTACGCCGAAATCCCCAAACGCGTGCAGAGGGCGCGGGAACTTCTGGGATGTCCGCTCGCGCTGACGGAGAAGATCCTCTACGCCCATTGCTGCCCCGCGTTCGAACGCAGGCCATTTGTTCGCGGCGAAACCTACGTCGAGTTGGCGCCGGATCGCGTGGCGATGCAGGACGCGACCGCACAAATGGCCCTCCTCCAATTCATGCACGCCGGCAAGGCAAAGGCGGCCGTGCCCGCGACGGTTCATTGCGACCATCTCATCCCGGCGCAGTCCGGCGCCGACAAAGATCTCCCCGCGGCCCTCGATATGAACCGCGAAGTCTACGAGTTCCTCGCGTCTGCCTCAAGCAAATACGGCATCGGGTTCTGGAAACCCGGCGCCGGCATCATCCACCAGGTCGTTCTCGAGAACTATGCGTTCCCCGGCGGCATGATGATCGGCACGGACTCGCATACGCCCAATGCCGGCGGCCTTGGCATGCTGGCGATCGGCGTAGGCGGCGCCGACGCCGTCGACGTCCTGGCAGGCATGCCTTGGGAGCTGCGGTTCCCGAAACTCATCGGCGTCAAACTCGACGGCGAACTCAGCGGATGGGCCGCCCCGAAGGACGTGATCCTCGAACTCGCGGGTCTCCTTACGGTAGAAGGAGGCACCGGCGCCGTCATCGAATATTTCGGCCACGGAACGGACGCCATCTCATGCACCGGCAAAGCCACTATATGCAACATGGGGGCCGAGGTCGGCGCCACCGCGTCCATTTTCCCGTATGACCGGCGCATGGCCGAATACCTCAAAGCCACCGGCCGAGAAGACGTCGCGGCCGTTGCCGCCACCATCGCCACGCACCTCCGCGCAGACGCCGAAGTCTACGCGGAACCGGAAAAGCATTACGACCGTGTCATTGAAATGGACCTGTCCCAACTCGAACCGCACATCAACGGGCCGTTCACGCCCGATGCCGCATGCCCAATCTCGAAGTTCGCAGAAACTGTACGCGAAAAGGGATACCCCCAGAAACTCGACGTCGCCCTGATCGGCTCCTGCACAAATTCGTCCTACGAAGATCTCGACCGCGCCGCCGCGATTGCGCGCCAGGCAAAAGAGGAGGGCCTCGAAGCCCGAGCCGCGTTTCTGGTAACGCCCGGATCCGCGCAGATCCGCGACACCATCGCCCGGGACGGTCAACTCGACGCTTTCAAGGCCATCGGCGGGGTCGTACTGGCGAATGCGTGCGGCCCTTGCATCGGCCAGTGGCGCCGGGCCGGCGCCGCCGACCAGCGGCCCAATTCGATTATTCACTCCTTCAACCGCAACTTCGCGAAACGTGCCGATGGCAACCCGAACACCCACGCATTTGTGGCATCGCCCGAGATCGTCACGGCCTTGGCCTTGGCCGGGGATCTCACGTTCAACCCCATCGTGGACACGCTCGTCAATCGAGACGGCCAAGAGGTCACGCTCGATCCGCCGTTCGGCAGCGAGTTCCCGGTTAATGGCTTCGAGATCAAGGACTTAGGCTACGTACCCCCGACGGAGGACGCGGGCACCGTCGAGGTCGTCCTCGCCCCCGACTCTCAGCGGCTCCAACGGCTCGAACCGTTCCCCCCTTGGGATGGTAAAGACCTCATCGGTCTGAGACTCCTCATCAAAGTCGCAGGTAAATGCACCACGGACCACATCTCGATGGCCGGACCCTGGCTACGGTTTCGCGGGCATCTCGACAACATCTCGGACAACTGCTTCATCGGGGCCGTAAATGCTTTCAACAGCCTGACAAACAGGGTCAAGAACCAGCTCACCGGCCAGTACGACGCCGTTCCGAAGGTTCAACGGGCATATAAGGCGCAGGGCGCAGGGTCGATCGTCGTCGCCGAAGACAACTATGGCGAGGGTTCGTCGCGAGAACACGCGGCCATGGAGCCTCGTCACCTGGGCGTCCGCGCAATACTCGCCAAGTCGTTCGCGCGCATCCACGAAACAAACCTGAAAAGACAGGGCATGCTCGCCTTGACGTTCGCAAACAAGGACGACTACGACAAAATCGAGGAAGACGACACTATCGACGTCATCGGGCTAGCCGAATTCGCCCCCGGGAAAACCCTGATGGTCGTGTTGCACCACGCCGCCGGGACTTCCGAGGAACTCCCGGCCAACCACAGCTACAATGAAACTCAGATCGCTTGGTTCAAGGCCGGCTCAGCGCTTAACGTAATCCGAACAATGGCAGAGCGGGTTTAGAGAGAAATCGCGCCCCCCGCCGCAACGAACCCGCGTTCATCGTATAAGACCAGTCGCTGGCCAGGACACGGCGCAAACTGAGGGTCATCAAACTCGACTGCAATCGTGTTGTTCCCGACCTCATTTATGGTACATGGCGCGCCGGCGCCATAGGAGCGAATCTTTCCAAGTAGGCGTTCGCCGATCCGAATCCGTTCGGGGATAAGGGTATTGAGGTCTTCCGCGCGCACGTCGCGCCGCAACACGGCATCGCGTGGGCCGAGCGTGATCGAGTTTTCTTTGGGGGAAATGGCCGTAACGTAGAGCGGCTTCCCCGCAGCGACCCCCGAGCCCCGGCGTTGCCCGAGCGTGTAGTTGAAGATGCCATTGTGTTCCCCGAGCACATTGCCCGCCATATCCAGAATCGGCCCCTTCGCGGCCCCCAATTGCCCGGATAAGGCGCGTCGGTAATCGCCCGAGGCAGCAAAACACAACTCCATGCTGTCGATCCGTTCGGCCGCGCCGAGACCCTGCTTTCGAGCAAGTTCTCGAACCGCTTGTTTGGTCATATCCCCGAGGGGAAACACCAGGTCGCCCAGCCTGCCCCGGCGGATTCCATAGAGGAAATAGCTTTGATCCCTGTCCACGTCCACGGCCGTCCCGAGACGCGGTTCGCCGCTATCGTCAACAATCCGAGCGTAATGCCCCGTGGCGAGCCGCCGAATGCCGAACGTCTTCTCAATAAAGTCCCACACTACGCGGAACTTCAAGAACGTGTTGCAGTCTACACACGGATTGGGCGTTCGACCCGCAACGTACGCCGCCTCGAACGGCTCAATGACGTACTTCCTAAACACATCCTCGACACCCAGAAAGTAGTGCCCTATCCCTAACTTGGCGCAAACAAGCGCCGCTTCGGCGCCGCAGCACGGCCGCGTCCGCTCACAACCGGCGGCAACGGGTATCTTCATCGTGATGCCGAGTACGTTCCAACCCGATTCCTTCAGCAGAGATGCCGCCGTACTGCTGTCCACGCCCCCGCTCACGAGAACCGCGATGTCCCTGTCGTCCCCGCCCCCGCGCCACGGCGCAAAACTCGGCGGAAACAGTTCAATCACGTCGTGTTCCAATCTTGACGTCATCTCCAGCCCTGTTGCCCTGCTTGCGAATCATCGAAATCCCGCCAGCGACCCCCGAGGGCCTCGGCCATCGCCAAAGAAAATCCGAGTCCCGTTCCTCAGACTACCACACGGCGCCAATGATCCCAGAATCGCCCACCAGGAGACAAGACTCAACACACAGAACCGCAAAAAGTCTCAGATGCATACGGGCACAGCGCCCGCTGGCCCGCAGGCGGTTCAAGAAACATTCCAACGGTAGCCGCAAGTCGTCCCCGCCAGCCAGTCTGACTCCTGACTCCCGACTCTTCTCTCCCGACAAAGAAGTACTTTAATCCATCGTCGGCATCTTTCCAAATCGCCGAGCCCAGCCGCCGCAACACACCGCGGCCCCATGCGGATTCCCTGACTCATCGCGCACTACACAATGCCCCCGTGGGCATCCAGCCGAAAAACACACCCAAAAGCCACGCCCAGCGCAAACGCACCCGCCAAAAGCAACTGCGCGCGCCTTTCCTAAGTAAGCCTATCAGGATTATAATATATTGAAGCGGCCGTTGCAAGGAGCCCAGGCCAACGCGGAGCCAAAGACTCAGCATGAGAAGGCAGTGCATACTGAGCCGAGCAAATGGCGGAATGTGTAAGAAGCAATAATTGTTGTCAAAAAAATACCTTGTTTCGCAGGGCCAAGCCGCGCGCAATGGGAACAGCAATGCATGAATCAATGAAGTCCTCTTGTCGCCACCCGTCCCGGGAATGGGCCCATGTCGAGTGACCTGTTCGCTCTGCCGACGCGCCGCCTAGGAATAGGGGCTTGACACGGCGATGTTAGCGATCGGATAGTAGCCGGGCGGTCGAATACAGAAGGGGTCAGTCGTGTCACGCGTGGCGTTCAAAATACGCGGTATGGACTGCGCCGAGGAAGTGGCGGTTCTGAAGCGGGAGTTGGGGCGGTTGGTTGGCGGAGAGGATCGCCTGAGCTTCGACTTGTTGAGGGGGAAACTCACGGTTGACCTCTCGGACTCGGACCTTGGCGAGGAGGCGGTCCGGGCCGCGATTGGGCGCACGGGCATGCGGGCGACGCCGTGGCGGGACGAGTCATCGGCTATGATCAGCACGGGGTTCTGGCAGCGCCGCATCCGTGCGGCGTTGTGTCTCGCGAGCGGGCTGTTGACTGTCGCCGCGTTTGCCCTGCACGGCGGGCTCCATGGGTGGCTCCATGCCCTGACGGGCGGCGAGGAGCCCGGCGAAGGATTTCCTGCCGTTTCCGCGGTTCTTTACGCCGCGGCGATCGTCTCGGGCTGTTGGTTCGTGGCACCGAAGGCCGTATTTGCCGCACGGCGGCTCCGGCCGGACATGAACCTGTTGATGTGCGTCGCTATCCTGGGCGCAATCGGCATTGGCGAATGGTTCGAAGCGGCCGCGGTCGCCTTTCTCTTCGCCTTGGCGCTGCTGCTCGAGTCCTGGAGCGTGAGCCGGGCGCGCCGCGCCATTGGCGCGCTTATGGAGCTTTCGCCCGCGAAAGCACGCTATATTTGTCCGCACGACGGCGGCATCAAGGAGATACCGGTCGAGGAAGTCCCCGTCGGGGCCTCCGTCTTGGTGCGTCCGGGCGAGAAGATCCCACTGGACGGCAAAGTCATCAAGGGGCACACGTCCGTCAACCAAGCACCCATCACGGGCGAATCGATTCCGGTTGCCAAGGGACCGGGGGACGAGGTGTTCGCCGGAACGCTGAACAATCAAGGGGCGATCGAGTTCGAATCGACCAAACCCGCCGACGACACGACGCTGGCGCGCATCATCCACATGGTGGAAGAGGCGCAAACACGCCGGGCGCCCAGCGAGCAATGGGTCGAACGGTTTGCGCGCTACTATACGCCGCTCATGATGCTGCTGGCCCTTTCGATCTGCGTGGTTCCTCCTCTGCTCGGGGGCCCTTGGAACGCATGGTTTTACCAAGCTCTGGTCATTCTCGTGATCGCTTGTCCGTGCGCGCTGGTCATCTCGACCCCGGTCACCATTGTGGCGGGGCTCACCAGTGCCGCACGCGCGGGTGTGTTGATCAAAGGAGGCGTTTACCTCGAGGCGCCTGCGGCGCTCCGGGCCGTGGCCCTCGACAAGACCGGCACGTTGACGCACGGCAGGCCGGAGGTGCAACGTATAGTGCCCTTGACCGGCCACACGGAGGCGGAACTGCTCGAGCGGGCCGCGGCCGTCGAGAGCCGGAGTGAACACCCGCTCGCCCGCGCTATTGTAAGCCGGGCACAACACGACGGCGTCGCCTACATCCCTGCCGAATCGTATCAGGCGATTCAAGGAAAAGGGGCCGAAGCGATGCTCGAGGGCCGCGTATTCTGGTTGGGCAGCCACCGGTTTGCCCACGAGATGGCCGAAGAAGACCCGAAAGTCCACCAAGAGGCCCTCGCTATGGAAGACGCCGGGCATTCTGTCGTGTTCGTCGGGAACGACGACCACGTGTGCGGCTTCATCTCCGTCGCCGACGCCGTTCGGCCCGAGGCTGCGCCCGCCGTCGAGGCCCTAAAACAGGCCGGCATCGCCCGCACCGTACTCCTGACCGGGGACAATGAGGGAACGGCCCGCGCCGTGGCCGATGCTGCGGGCGTGGACGATTGCCGCCCCGAACTGCTGCCCGAGGACAAACTGGCTGCGGTCGAAGCGCTCGGTCGCGAGTTCGGACCGGTCGCGATGGTGGGCGACGGCGTCAACGACGCGCCGGCCATGGCGGCCGCCTCCCTGGGCATCGCCATGGGAGCGGCCGGAACCGACGCGGCCATCGAGTGCGCCGACATCGCGCTGATGTCCGATGACCTGAATAAGCTGGCCTGGCTGGTGCGCCATTCGAGACGGACGGTCCGCGTGATCAAGCAGAACATCGCCTTTGCGCTGGGCCTCAAGCTCGCCTT
>Ga0180438_10008358_pt1 | contig 13187 bp, 8 predicted proteins | sample SS_ome_12_FD_132455 | JGI IMG/M metagenome (GOLD analysis project Ga0180438, IMG submission 132455) | Hypersaline lake sediment archaeal communities from the Salton Sea, California, USA - SS_3_D_2 metaG | ecosystem: Environmental > Aquatic > Non-marine Saline and Alkaline > Hypersaline >... | reverse complement strand
TGAGGCCATCATTCTTGCCGAGAACAACGTGCGAGATCGAGAACGTGATCTAAAGCGAACACTCAACAAGAGAGGCCTCGGAATGCAGACGCTCACTGTGGTAGTTCCCGCCACGGTACCCGACCCCGTCCGCTACGACCTTGAGAGACGCCGCCTGGTTAATGTGGCAATTGGGAATAGGATGGAAATGCTCGAGCTGGAACTGCAGATCGCACAGGATGTCGCCACATCCGATTTTCTGAAGAATCAGGCGCTGCCGCTGGTCACAATGGATTACCGGTACAACATTAACGGTCTGGGGCCGACCCAGGACGACTCGCTTGATTTGCTCTTCGACAAGCGATTCGAGGACCATCGCGTCGGATTCCAGCTCTTTGTGCCGTTGGGAAACAAGGCGTCCAGGAGCCGGATGCAGCAGGCTCTGTATCTGCGCAGGCAGCGGCTGGCCACCCGGGATAGTCGTCAGGCACTTATCGAGCTTGAGGTGCTTAACGCCATAGATCAAGTCGAAGCGAACTGGCAACGCGTTCTGGCCAGCCGCCAGCGGGCGATTCTGGACGGTCGGTTGTTTGGGGCCGAGCAGCGTCAGTTCGAGTTAGGATTGCAGACGGCCACCGACGTTCTCCAGGCACAAGCGAATTTCGCCAACGCCCAAAGCGCCGAGATTGCGGCACTCACCGAGTACCAGATATCGCTTGTCGATTTGGCCTTCGCTACCGGCACACTGCTTGGCGCCGCAAAGGTCGAATGGGAACCTCTTGCCTCACCGGGTGATTTCCAATAATATATGCCTGCCCTGCGACTTGCAGGGTACACAGCTCATTTTTGAAAGGGCATATCATGGAAGAACAAAGTGTCGAAGGCAGTGAGAGTGTAGTCGAGAACCAGGGCGAACCGGTGGCCCCGGCCGAGCCAACGGTCCCGGAGCAGCCAAATATCCCGGCCGAGCCAAAAAGCGCCGAAGAGCCGAAGGGGCCGAAGGCGAACAAGAAGCTCATGGTCTGGGGTGGGGCGGCGCTCGCAGTGGTCGTTGTTTTAGGGGGGCTGACCTATTATCTGCTACCGAAAATCAGGGCCATTGGCTGGTTCTCGAATCAGATGATAGCAGTCTACATCGCGGTGGGGGTAATCGGCGGCAGTATCCTGGCGGGTTTTCTGTTCAGAAAACCCCTGCGCACAAGGCTTAGGATGCGGAAGGTAGTCAGAGACGATCCCGACATCAATGACTGGCTGATCGTCTTCTCATGGACACCCAAGGTGCTCTACGCGCCGACTGTTATCGCGTCATTCATAGCGGCGATTCTTTCGTGTTTTGATGGCATCCGGCCGGAAGCGATCGGTGGCATCTGGGCTGCGGTGTTCTTCCTCAATTTCCTCGTCGAGGAATACAACATCAGCATCAAGATTCTGCTCATTGCCGTTGTCGGTATCGGTTTCTTTCTCCTATGGCTCCACCTGCTTGGCTGGGTCATGCCTTTCCTCAGATTGTTCAAGAGCATCGCTCTTTCTATCAACGCTACGTTCTTTCTGGTAGCGGGTTTGCTTGGGCTTTTTGCGATTCTCGTTTCCTGGCTTAGGGGTCTCTTCTACTACGTGACAATTACCCCCAACTACATGAATCTGCAGGAGGGTCCGACCGAGTCCGGGGAGCAGATAGGCCGGGAGGACTACAACAGTCGCATCGACACGAGTGATTTTTTGGAGCGGCTGATGGGTTTTGGGCGGATCATAATTACGTTTAGAGAAGACAGAAAAAGAGAGCCGATTGTCGTTCTTGTCTGGCAAATCCAGAAGAAAGCGCAGATGCTGGAGCGAGTGCGCGGCAAGCTCGCCATAGACCAGCATGCATCCCTAACGTAAACGCCAGCATGTTTCACGATGGTAGGGAGATGGTGTTTTGCCGGGAGGAATCCCTTGCCTACTCTTCGACCTCGGGGCAAGACATGATATAGTCCAGACACTCGCTCATCTTTGCCGTTGCCACGGCGATGCTGCTGTCGGCGGCTCCGTAGTAGAGATGGATCTGATCGGTTTCCTTCTGGACAACAGCGCCGTTCGGAAATACCACGTCGCTTACGTCGCCTATGCGCTCATAGGGCGTGGTTGGCCCGAGCACCCACTCATCTCCCCGTCGCATAACTTTCCACGGAGAGTTCAAATCCAGCAGCGCCAATCCGACGCGATAAATCGCTCCGGCGGTTGTGACCCGTACGCCGTGGTAAAACAACAACCACCCCTGCGGTGTCTCAATCGGCTGACAGGCCAGACCGACTCTCTGGCCGTCCCAAAATGCGTGTCGTGTCTTTATCAATGGCCTGTGACCGCCCCAGTGTTTGAGGTCCGGCGAGAAACTGATCCACATGTGAGCTTCGCCGCGAACGATCGGTCGGTGGATTAGAGCGAATCGGCCGTTAAATCTTCGTGGGAACAGGCAGGCATCCTTGTCTTCAGGCGGTAAAAGAGCTCCAAGTCGGGCAAAAGTCTTGAAATTCTTGGTTATAGCCAGAGAAACCACAGGCCCGCCTTCACTGAATGAGACATAGGTCACAGCGAATTGCTTTTGTTCTTCAAGCCAGACAATTCGAGCGTCTTCGAGACCCCATTTTTCTTCTCGCGAATTTTGGTCCGCCTCCAGAGTCGGAGTTGGATCGATTTGCCAGTTCGTGAAGCCATCGGCGCTGCGTGCGACGGTCAAATGTGAAAATCCCCGCATATCCTCGACGCGAACCAGAAGAAGCGTTTCGGTATTCAGCTTGGCCGCAGCGGGATTGAATACCGCGTTCGTTGCATACGGCCAGTTTTCGGCGGTCATTATAGGATTTCCATCGAACCGCCGGAAAAGATCATGTGCTTTTTTCTGCCTTGTAAGCTCGGGCATAACTTTGTCTCCCCAGAATGACAAAAGACAACATTATATAACAAACTCAACCAAAGAAAACATGTGTCAGACAATCACGAGGTGCTGAACCACATCCTCGGACGATATTGTCTATTCTTATCGGCAAGATAGTCATTTTCCGGTGAATCAAAATTACGTTTTCACTAATTGAGTTTCGTACAGGCTATGGTACAACTGGCAACTCTGTATCAGCTCTTCGTGCTGGCCCTGGGCTATTATCTGTCCATCGTCCATTACCACAATCACATCAGCAGTGATAACCGTGCTGAATCGATGTGCGATAATAAAGGTCGTTCTGTCGCGCATGACCTCCTCGATGGCGTTGTGAATCTTGGCTTCGCTGTCGGCATCGACCTGGCTGGTCGCCTCGTCAAAGATGAGAATCGCCGGATCTTTCAAGATCGCCCGGGCGATTACGATTCTCTGAAGCTGCCCGCCGCTCAGACCCGTGCCCTGTTCGCCTATCACCGTATCGTACCCTTCTGGTAAAGCGCTGATAAACTCATGAGCATAGGCGCGTCTGGCGGCCTCTTCGATCTCACCTGAACCAGCGTTAGTCTTGCCGTATGCTATGTTGGCCCTGATCGTATCGTTGAACGTAACGATGTTCTGAGTCACCATTGCAATCTGGTTCCTCAGGCTGATAAGCGAGGCATCGCGAATATCGTTGCCGTCTATTAGGATCCGGCCGCTGTCGGGATCATACAACCTGGGGACCAGATTTGCCAATGTCGTCTTGCCGGAGCCGTTCGGACCGACAATAGCTACGTTGTGGCCGGCTTGCACGACAAGGTTTACGCCTTTCAGAACCTGGGATCGTTCTCCGGGATAAGTAAAGGTAACGTCCACGAATTCAATTTTGTCTTTTACGCGTCCGATGTGCTTGGCGTCAGGAGATTCACGCTCGGGCGGCTCGTCCATTACTGCAAAGACCCTTTCAGCCGCGGCATTGGCCTCCTGGATTCTGTTCCATACTCCGCTGGCCTTTCGCACGGATTCGGCCGCTGCTCCCAACAAAACGAGCAGTGCGAAAAACTCCGGACCTTCTATCCTGTTTTCAGTAGCTGCGCTTTGAGTAATCCAGTGGACACCTACGATCAGGGCAAGGGCCCCCCCGATCATGCCGAATACTTCGAGCGTCGGCGTCGTGGCGGCATTGACTTTGGCTATCGTCAGCAACTGTCTGAGCAGTCTTTTGTTTATCGACTTAAAACTGCCTCTTTCATAGTCCTGTTGATTATAGACCTTGACGACTTTCAGACCGGCCATGACACCATTGAGCTTTGAGAGCATTTGTGAACCGGCCATCAGGGATTTTCTCGTAGCCTTCTTCATCTTCCTGCCGAATAAAGCAATCAATCCCACCACAAACGGCCCCATGCACAGGAATATAAGCACGAGTTGCCAGCTCAGAAGCATTGCGCAGATTAACATGAAAAGGGCGTTTAGGGGTTCGCGCAAGGCCCGTCCGAGCATTGTCTTGATGGACGAAGCCATCACATTGGTATCGCGAATGATTCTGCTGATAGTATCGGTAGGCCTTTCGTTGGAAAAGTACGACATCGGCATCTTGATGGCGTGGCCGAACGCATCTTCCCGCATCTGGGTGATAGCCACCTGCATGACCTTGTGCGCCATATAGCCCTGGTAGAACTTTGCCAGGCAGCGAAATATTGTTATCACTCCCATTGCGATGATGATGAACACGACCGCATTGGTTTTGCTCGCCTGGTCCTGCTCTCTTGGCAGGAAGCCAACCGCCCATTGAGCCTTGCCCAGGAGCCCCAGTTTTAACGACCATCGAGTCCTGTGGACGCCGCTCCAGTCTAATCCTGATATGAATTCTCTGTCGTAAGGAGTGTGAAAAGCCAGCTCCAGTTCTGTGGACTGCCCAGGAGAATCATCGTTCTGGCCCGCACGCTCAACCTCGACGACGATTTCAGGCTCCCTCGTAGTCGCCAGCTCCTCCAGAATCTTCGATGCCACGATTGCCGTTCCGGTCTCTGAAGGCCGATACCTGCCGGCGCCCACGATTCTATCGGTGGTCTGTAATCCCGCCAGATGGGCCAGGCTGCCGGCTTCAATGCCCGTTACCCATAGGTTGTGAGTCAACTCCTGCGCCTTGCCCGTCATAACATCTTCCGCGTCGGGCCGATAAATACTCACGCCGTATTTCCAGTCCAACGTCTTGCGATCCACCCAGCCGTGGAGACCTTCATGCCCGAGCATGACCTTCATCAGGGGGATGATCGTCATGAAGCTGACCGACAGCAGGATCGCGACGATTATCGCCGTGCCGAACACCACGATCAGCCTCGGCCATTGAGGCAGGATATATTTGAATATTCGCCAAAAGGGCTTCATTCGACAACTTTCTCCGGTCTTTCAAACGCCGAACGCCGCGCACCCTGTCAGTGTGCCGGCAACAGTCCGGGCACACTAACAAACTTGACTCTGCCGGTCAAGAACAAAGAGAAGTTGACGCGGCATGCCATTTCGGCTATTCTCGTTCTGCGTTCTGCGTGCCGCGTGCTTCGCAGAACGGAGAACGCAGCACGGAGAACGAATATGAAGATCGACCATCTTATTCTGGGCGCCTATGAGACCAACAGCTACATCGTGCGTCAGAGCGAGACTGCCGGAGATTGCCTGATAATCGACACCGGCCTGGACGCCGGCAACCTGCCGGGCTTTCTAACTGAGCACGGCCTGAATCCCGTGGCGCTTGTGTTTACTCATGGCCATGTAGACCATATCGGCGGCGCCACGGCCGTGCGTAGCAGATTTCCCGACATGAAAATCTATATTCACAACCTCGACGCCGAAATGCTCTCCGAACCCAAGGCGAATTTGTCCGGGATGACCGGTATGCCGTTCAGGACCGAGCCGGAAGATGTTTCTTTGACCGAGCAGGACGTGGTTAAGCAGGCTGAAATAGAGTTGCTTGTCCTTCACACTCCGGGTCACACGCCGGGCGGCATTTGTTTGTATTCGAAAAAAGACGGAGTCGCCTTCGTGGGCGATACGCTCTTCGCCGATTCGGTCGGACGAACGGACTTTCCGGGCGGAAGCATGCCGCAGCTTCTCAGCAGCATAAAAGAGAAGCTCTTCGCTCTACCCGACGAGACGAAAGTCTATCCCGGTCACGGCCCCGCTACGACGATAGGCCACGAAAAGGCCCACAATCCATTCTTGGGATAGTCACAGCCAATAAGCAATAGTCAATTCAAGTGACTCCATCGGGGCAAATGGAATAATCTACCTGGCCCGGCTTTTGCCGCATGTATTCGTGGCCCGGTCAATACTGCGATCCGTATAGCCACAAGGCCTGGCCGGCGGGGCCTTTGTCGGTAATGATGACCAGTTTGTCGCTGGCCGGGGTGATGTAGAGGATATTTTCCGGCGGTGTACTGCCGTCATAGCCGATTGGTTCATCGATCTGGCCAGTCCTGGCCCGGTAACGCAGGAGCCGGTCGTTGGCCAGGAAGTACAGGTTGCGGCCCATGAAACGCCGGAATTGATGCAAACACACGGGGCTTGCGTCGCCTGTGGACAAATCCGCCAGCAGTGTGGTGCCTTGTCCCGTGCCGTCCGTGCGCCACAGGCACGCCTGATCCGCCGCCGTGGTGGTGCTGAACACTACGCCGTTGGGCAGCGCCTGGAGGTTCGGGATCAGGGACGATTCCGGGCCGGGCGTGATGTCTTTGACAATGTGAGTACCCTCTGCCATGCCGTTGCTGGTCCACAGTTCAATGCCGGTCTGCGGATCGTAGGCGGCAAAGTAAACGGCCCCCTTCCACACGCACAACGGACTCATCGGATCAGCCTCGACTCTGATCGCGGCAACCTGCACCGTGCCCTCGGCAGTCCCGCTGCTGGTCCACAGGCCGTCCTGGGTAGTAAAGAACAGAGCCTCACCTGCCGCCGTGAGGCTGCCCGGCCGGTTCCAGCCGAAGGAATTGATTGAGTCGGTGCTCTGGCCGTCCGAACGCCGGAGGCTATAGCCGGACAGGTGATCGTACGCTACAAAGTACAGATAGCCCCCTGCTACGGTCAGGTGATGGGGGCAGGCCACCGGCTCGCCGATTTCAGCCACCCGGGCGGGGGTTTTGGCCGGACCGTCCAGCCGCCACAACTGCCTTTCGTGGTCGGTAACAACCGTGTAATAGAGTGTGCCGGAAAAGGAGGCGAGGGACATGAATTCGGTGGTCTCTCCGGCATATAGTGGATTCTCTGAGACTTTAACTGGTTCAGTTAAATCTCTATTAATCTCATATAAGAACCAATTATCATCATTATCCTTAGCTACAAAATAGACTGATTTACCATGTTTGGTTAAAAGCCTAGGACTTGAAGAAAACTCAGCTTCATTTAAATCAAAGGAATTGATTCTATTTCCAGCTACACTCCAAAGCTCATCTCCACTTACTCCATCATTAGCTGAAAAGAGTATAGTTCTTCCCAGATTTGAGATATTAGCAGTAGCACTTGAAAGAATTGAAAAGGAAACAGATTGAGATGCAGCTGCTGTAACAGCTAGCGTAGACATTGTTCCTGCTTGAGCTGAAGCATCTTCACCAACAATGATATCTTGATAAACAAAGCTATCATCTTCTACGCTAATATTAGCTCCACCCTCATAAAATAAATCTGAAACATCAAGATCATTAACTTCACCATCTAAATTTACATCTGCTTCATCACAAAAGTCATTAGACTCGTTACAAGCAATTTCATCAAAATTCTCAGAGATAACACTTAATATAGACATATCAGTAGTTCCAGTGTCAGGATCATCGTTTTCTGTTACGTAGAAACCATCTCCAAGGGAATTTGAGTCTGTAATATCATTTATATTTCCAGATTCATCAATCCAAACCGATCCATAATTATGCCCAGCTCCAATACTATGAAATCCAGCCTTAGTAACAGTATAGCTTCCCTCACAGAGGCTCCCACCTGTGAAATCAAGAGCGTCTAAGAATTTTGGATGAGTATGATCGACGAATTGGCTAACTGCAAGACCGTCTACAGAACCAGCACCACCATGACCACTTCCCGAAACTTCGAAGTAGTTCTTGTAGTTAAAATCACTTGTTAGTTTTCCATCAGAAAAAAATTGCGTTAACATTAATTGAAATTCTGGTCTGAAAAATGGAGCTGTTTCAGGTTCTTCCATTATCTCATTTCTTGATTCATATAAATCTACACTTAAATCTCTTATTCCTCTAGTATCACCCTCTACACTCGCAGAGATGCTCCAATTAACTTCATCACCAACTTTATATAGATCGCTGTCTGCAGTTACGCTGTAATCGAAATATATGTCTCTAGAAAAAAGGCCTTGGGCCGGTAATAAAACCAAGATAATGACCAGCGCAAATCCACGTCCCAGGACCGGTTGGGTATTTAGAAACCAGGGCCTGGTCCTGCATAGCGTCAGGCAGGCTCTTGCCGCCTGTGCGGCACGCAGAAGGCAGTACATCCAGAATCCGGCGAGAAATACGGCCGGAACAAGCAGCGCTATCGTATACATGGAGCTGCCAACGGACTGTTCTGTCCCGGCCGTCGGCGATACATTAGCCGGATCGGCGATTTCCGCTATCGCCCGGGCCTGTGCCGTGCGTTCATGGGCCGAGTGAGGATATGAACCCTGCCGATAGGCGCCCGGAGCAGAGACGCCGAACACTACCATGACAAATGCCGCGATTGCCTTTGGCTTCACAAGACACCCATCCTTTCGAGCCCGACTGCTTCAAGATTGTTGAGTATATGATACCAAAAAAGCCGTCGATATACAAGCTGCAAACTGAGTGAAACGAAGCGGTGAAAGGCGATATACGAAATAGGAGTTTAGAAATTGTTGTTCAAATATTCCGGCTTGCCGTCGTCGCTGTCGTAGGTTTTTGTGTCTTCTGTTTCGGTGTCGATTCTGATGCGCTCGATGTGCTCGGCTTTCTTCGTGTTGCTGTCTACGGTGACGAGTACTCCGTTCATTTTGACATTGCCTGTCGCTATCTCGAACGGGTAGGGCATCTGGGTTCTGAACGCTTTCAGGACGCTCTCGGCGCCGCGGCCCAACACTGAATCGTGCGCCCCGGTCATGCCGATGTCCGTGATGTATGCGGTCCCTTTGGGCAGGATTCTCTCATCGGCGGTCGCAACGTGTGTGTGAGTTCCAAAACACAGGCCAACCCTGCCGTCGAGATGATAGCCCATTGCGATCTTCTCGCTCGTGGCTTCGGCGTGGAAATCGACGATTACGATGTCGGCTTGCTGTCGGATGCGCCTGAGTATGGGGTCGACGGCATTGTAAGGACAATCAGCCGGTTTCATAAAAAGACGGCCAATCAGAGCGATCACAGCCACTACCGGTCCCTTGCCGGTTTTGTAAAAGGCGACACTTTTGCCGGCCGCGTGTTGGGAGAAGTTCGCCGGCCTGACGATGTTGTCGGCGGTTTCGAGCGTTTGAATTATGTCCCGCTTGCGGTAGGTGTGATCTCCCAGCGTGATCAGATTCACTCCGGCACGCAGCAGCTTTTTGTAAATCTGCGGCGTCAGCCCCGATCCCCCGGCGGCGTTCTCGGCGTTGGCTATCACGCAGTCGATGTCCATCTGGCCGACCAGCTTTTTAAGCTTATCGCTGATTACCCGCCGGCCGGGCCTGCCTACTATGTCACCAATGCAGAGAATGGTTAATTTCATATTCGTTCTCCGTTCTCCGTAAGGAGTCCCCAGGACTGCGTTCGGCGTTCTCCGTAAGGAGTCCCCAGGACTGCGAAGCACGCGGCACGCAGAACTCGGTACACAGAACGAATTTATTTTGCGTATTCGATGCAGCGGACTTCCCGCAGCAGCGTTACCTGGATCTCACCCGGATAGGTCATTTCGTCTTCCACCTTGCCGGCGATGTCACGGGCGATCTTCATTGCCGATTCATCGTCCACCGCATCGGCCGATACGATCACGCGGATCTCCCGGCCTGCCTGGATTGCATAGGCGTTTTCGACTCCTTTGAAACTGGCCGCAATTTCCTCGAGTTTCTCCAGCCGCTTGATATATCTCTCGAGCGTCTCTCTCCTGGCGCCGGGACGCGATGCGCTGATGGCGTCGGCGGCTGCGACCAGCGGAGTATACGGATTGTCCGGCGGGATATCGCCATGATGGCCCGCTACGGCATTCAAAACGATCGAGGACTCGTTAAAACGCTTGAGGTAATTTGCACCTATTGTCGGGTGATTGCCCTCGACTTCGTGATCGATTGCCTTGCCGATGTCGTGCAGCAGCCCGGCGCGCCTGGCGATCGATCCGTCCAGGCCAAGCTCGTCGGCCATCACCTGGGACAAAAATGCGACTTCCACGCTGTGCCGAAGGACGTTCTGGCCGTAGCTGGTTCTGTAATTCAGGGCGCCCAACAGGCTCACCACCTTGTTGCTCAAGCCCCGGATATTCGTCTCGACCGTTGCGTTTTTGCCGAGTTGCAGGACCTTGTTGTTGACGTCCTTTTTCGTCTGGGCCACAAGCTCTTCGATTCGGGACGGATGTATGCGGCCGTCCTGGATGAGTCGTTCCATCGAAAGACGCGCAACTTCGCGCCGAACGGGGCTAAAACCGCTGACAACTATCATACCGGGAGTATCGTCGACGATAACGTCCACGCCGGTTGCCTTCTCGAAGGCACGTATGTTTCGGCCCTCTCTGCCGATAATCCTGCCTTTCATGTCGTCATTTGGTATCTCTACGGTCGAGACCGTTGCCTCGCAGGTCTGATCGGCGGCGTATCGTTGAATGGCCGCGTTGATAATTTCTCGGCATTTTTCGTCAGCGATCTCAGTGGTCTCCTCTACCTTGCGCTGAATCAGAGACGACATTTCATGCTCGCACTCCTCTTCAAGTCGATTCAGAAGAAGCTCCTTGGCCTCATTGATGTTCATTGCCGTGATTTTAAGCAATTGGTTCTTCTGCTGAGCCATCAGGACCGAAAGCTGCTTTTCCTTCACTTCCATGTTATGAAGTCTTCTATCGAGCTCTTTTTGTTGTTTTTTCAGCCCGTTTTCACGTTGCTGGAGCAACTCTGTCTGTCGATCAAGAGTGTCCTCGCGTTTGGTAAGCCGCATCTCGGTTTCGTGCAACTCTCCGCGGACTTTGTTCGCCTCGGCGGTCAGTTCCTCCCTTTTCTTGATTGTTTCGGCAGCCGCGTCAATCTGGGCTGATTTGATAATATTCTCGGCTTCTCTTTTGGCCCCTTCGATCTGTCGTTCCAGATCCTGGTCCAACGTCTTGGCTCTCGCTCTGGAAACCATTTGTACGACTATGGCAGCCAAAGCGATCCCGAGAATGAAGGCGATTATGGTGGCGGCGATATTGCCGACCGTGAGTTCCATCAGTATTACGTCCATATTTCATACCTTTCCCTTGTTCTTCTCAAAGAGTTCCGCACGCACTCTATATGGGAAAGATTGGGGTCTCTGCGGCCGGAAAGTTCCAAAGAAATGGCTATGAGTGATGAAATCCTTTTCGCGCGAGCGCCGAATCAGAGATATGCCGCCAAAACCTCCCCTGACGGTGGCATTTTACAAATGAACAGATTAAGAATTTGTTCATTACTGAATGGTTCGGTGTTCGACACTGACGTTTCCTCTCGGATAACCTAACGCTTTTTCAAGCAGATTTCATTTCACGCTAAATTCATTTTAGCACCGCAGCCGGGCCGAAACAAGATTAACCGCCGGATCGCGGACATAGCTAAAAAATATCTTTGCAACTTTATAGCCGTAACTCTAAAAGGCCAACAAGCCTTTTACCGTGTTCGTCCCCTAATAAACCACTAATCAAGTGATATGCGGGACGTCCCACAATCTTTTTAATCATAAGTTGCGTACTTAACCGCATCGTAGGGCATTACCGAAGAACGGTCAAGAAAAAACTCACTGACAAACCTAATTTGTTGTTTTTAATCTTACGTCTTGCGTTATATCGACTGAAAATGGTGCTGAGTTTGCCCAATCTTGAGAGAAATCAACATAAGTATCTGCCAGATAGGGAATTGCACACTTTTCTTTGTTTAGAGTGAAATATTAGGCCTTTTGCCGAAATCAAAGCAGAAATTTCTTCTTAGGGCCAGATATGATCTTCCAGCCAATTATCGGCGAAAAGTGCAAAATCAATCAGGTCGATCCGGTTGTCATCGTTGAGATCGGCGGGCAACATCAGCGGCAAATCGAAGATTCCGGACCCGTTAGTCGCCGCATAGACGATTTCCGGCTGTGAGAGTGCATAATCGTAGATCCGGAAATCGTCGATCAGCCCGTCGTAGCCCCCGTACCAGCCCGATCCGATCTGGAACGAATTAATTCCTGAAATCGGCGTGTTTGCACCATCCCGGCTATCATAGAGCTGCCCGTTCAGGAAAATCTGCATCTTCCCTAAAACCACATCCTTGGTAAATGCCCAATGGTTCCATCTGCCCGACCATTCGCTTTGGTAACGGTGATTTCCACTGAGCCGGCCATAAAAGGACCATGGTTGCCCGCAATCCCAGTTATATTCACCCGGGCTTCTCCAGCAGCCGAGATTGACGGATATCACCGGATCTTCGACGCCATAGCTATAGTTGGAACAGCAAAGAGTATCGGTTCGGTGCGGCGAATCGGAACCGTACTGCCAAAATGCGATTGTCATGCCGGAATTGATCGATGCAAACAGATTTACCGTGCGGGTTAACTCGACAAAGTCATCACCGTCGAAATTAATTGCCTGCCCGTACACACCATTTCCGTAAGTCGGGTCGCCGTTTGGAATGCCATGAGCACCTCCGCCGGCGCTATCATCAGTGTTTCCATCGAACTTGTACCAGGCCCGCGGCGTACCGGGTTCGGAAGCAGTGTAAGTGTTGTATCCGGTCTCGAGCCATGTCGCTGCCAACTCCTGCATGTCAGGGAAATCTACAAGGCAATCGCCGTTGAAATCTGCGTCCAGCCTGTCCGCTTCAGTGCACCTTGATGCATAGAGCATTATCTCGTCAAAATATACGGTACCCATTCCTGTGCCAAACGGATCGCTCGCAGGGGCGCTGAAACCTATGGACAAGCTCTCGATATTGCTCAGGTTCATATCGTTGAAATCGCCCAGTTCAATCCTCCAGGACTGCCATGCTTCGGTCGTCAGACCCCCGGCATAGGGCACAATCGTCTCGGAATGTCCATCGTTCAGAGCTACGTACATTTCCGCCGGAGAATTGAAAGCCTGGCCGTGGAACAAAAGCTCCAGAACCTTGACACCGGTCCCG
>Ga0180438_10008357_pt1 | contig 13188 bp, 25 predicted proteins | sample SS_ome_12_FD_132455 | JGI IMG/M metagenome (GOLD analysis project Ga0180438, IMG submission 132455) | Hypersaline lake sediment archaeal communities from the Salton Sea, California, USA - SS_3_D_2 metaG | ecosystem: Environmental > Aquatic > Non-marine Saline and Alkaline > Hypersaline >... | reverse complement strand
CAAAATATAGAATGGTTTTTGTTTGCCAATAAAATTAAATATAAGACTGAATATCAATTTGATAGATTAGTTGATGGAACGTTTATATATGGAGAACGTAGAAAATTTAGGTTTGATCTATGTTTACCAGATCATAAAATTGCAATTGAATATGAGGGAATTTTTGAAGCCAGCAGGGGGAGTAGAGGTTATTCAGGGAAAAGTGGGCATCTTACTGCCGGTGGTTATACCGAGAATTGCACAAAATACAATCTAGCTCAAATTCATGGATGGGTTGTTTTAAGATACACGGCATCAAATTATACTGAGTTTTATAAAGATATTAAGTTTTTATTGCCTAATGTCAAATTCAAATAATTTATTGTTTATACCACAATCTATCATCATATAATCTAACAAAATTAATTCTTCTATAAATTTCTCGGTTGGAAATCTTGATAGTTTAGATTCTGATATTCCGTGTAATTTACAGAACTCTTTTTTGTTTAGTTTCTTTTTTGCCTCTTGCATTTTTTGCAAAAAGTAAGTATGTATATTATCGTATTTTTGCATAATTTGCAATTATTTTATTTTAACTAATTGATAATCAAGTGTGGTGTGTTTATACACTAGTTATAATGCATTAGCTTTCCCACGGTGCTTTGTGGTAATATTCCACACCATCTTTTAGTTCACCGTGCCACTTTTCTTTAAATGGGAACCATAATCTTTCCATTGCATCCCACAAATCATTTCCACTTTCCCATTCACCAAAACACATTGCAGTTACTTCTCCATCTTCATCATAAAATGTAGTGTAGTCGCAACTATGGTTATGGTGGCAATAAAGTGTTTTAGTTTCTGTACTTCCGTAAGCACCTTCAACACTATATGTTGTTTTAACTCTTGTATGGCTCATTCTATTTAGTTTGTCCCTCACTCAATAACGCATTATAACAATGTATAACAAACATTTTCAGTGCGTTAATCAAGGTTAGTAATTAATATTTAAGTTCTGTTTTCAATCTAAAATTCGTTAAACGTTTGTTATACTCAACGTTATAAACAAGCGGTTAAACATTTTGTCATAAATTGAAACGGAATAATAACCGCCAGTTTATAACAAAGTGTAAAACCAAAAAATAATACTACTGAGTGCTTTCTAAGTACCTTTCGGCTTGTTCTGTCAACTTAAATTTCCACTCATACGAGCCACCGAGGATGCATAAGTTTTTTAAATATCCACTTCTTACCAATTCCCAGTAAAGCTGAATGTTATCTTCTTTCCCTGTCATTAATTCCTGCCCTTGTTCGTTAATCGCCTCAAGGATTTTGTGTTGTTTAAATGTTGGTTCTTGCATTTTATTAATTTTTATAGTTAATATTCCGTATTATTTTCAGGTCTTACACAAACCGTTGTAGGTAATAAAAGCCTACTACTTTCGTGCTAAACCTAAAATTACATAGTCTTTATCAATGCCGTATTCTCCACCCTTTAATACATAGGTTATAACTCTATGGCAAATTTGACCTGTAACGGAGTCTTCTTCCCATTCTTCAAACCAGCCTTTTGGTATAAATTCTTTCAAGAGTAATTCATCTCCTACCCTGTAATTTCTATCATACTTTCTAACCTCAAAAGGCTTACTCATATCCACCACACTATCAAAGTATTTTGTGTGTAATTTTAGTTCGTGAATCAATGTATTTTTCATCTTATATTGTATTAAATTATTGTTTCAATCCCGTAGGCTTTTACATACCTACAACATTTTATATATTCCACTTCGTTCCTCAGCGATAACATATAAGTTAACGTTAGGTGCAATATTATTTTTGTTTTTCTTGCCACCGCACCCACAAATCAACCAGACGTTTTAGTCGGTCAATTTTACGTTTATACTTTTTACCGTTGTAATCGCTTCTAATATGTGTACGGTCAGAAGTAAGTAAACGGCTTACTTCCGACCAATTAATTAAACTATTCATTGTGCGTTTGTATTTGGAAAAGATTCAAGAATTTGAATAGCTGATGGATTCCTGTCAGATACTTTGTAATTCTCATAATCATTAACATCGTCAAATTTATAACACTCCATTCCAATTCCATCTTTGCGCTCCCATATTTCAAAAACTCCTATACACTCTCTACGCATTGTAAAACAAGCAACACATTTCAACGGTTGCATACTCCATGAAGCATTATTATAATAACAAGTGTGCTGTTTAAATGGTAATACTTTCGTGTTGTTTCCTCCATAACTTTCCCAAAGTTCAATATACTTATCAATTCTAACTGAAAGCCCATTGAATTTTACTGATGATTCTACTTTAGTTCTCATTGTCTTTTATTTAAAGTTTATGCTACAAATATAACACATTTGTGTAATACAATGCAAGTAAATTTGTATTTGTTTTACACATTTGTGTTAATTTATATTGATTATAGATAAACCAACCCGCAATAACAAAAATAATACAAACACCTAACACGCAATAAATGCCATAGAAAAAACGGCATTTATTGCCACCGTTATAAACAATAAAAATTATTACATTACCTATAAAAACCAAGTTCTTTCCTTACAAACCATTTAGGTAATTCTAAAGCTATCCGTTCCCTTGTATATTTTACATCTTTCCATAGGTTTTTTTCTTGCTCATATCTTTCTTCGTTTAATATTATTGATTTTGGGATAAAAAATATTTTGTTTAGTTTCTTGGTTTTTTTTTGAACCATTATACATTTTTCAAGGTCTTTTTTAAAATTGAAAGTGACTACATATGAATCCATAATTTTAAAAGTTTATAACAAAAGCTATATTTAAAAGCCTTTGTTGGTTTATATTTTCAATTTAACTTATTCGGTGTCGGCTTCAAAACATAGCCAAACCGTTAACGGCAATTGCCGCTTTTCTCTTGTCTTGTCCTAACCTGTCTAATAATGTAATCAATCAAGCCGTATTGTAGCTTTATTTCCTTTGCTGTAATTTTCAGTTCTTTCTCTGTTATTTGTCGCTTATGTAGTCTATCGGTGCAACTGCCATTAACAAAATGTTTATTTAAACCGCTTACACTCGTTTGTTTATTATTTACATCGCACAGCATATTTATATTGGTTTTAAACCACTCAAATAGGTCATGCGGGGCTAAGTTTACTTTTTTCAATAGAATGTTTTTAGGTGTTTCTGTTGTACATTCTTTGTAAAATTGCTCTCTAAGTATTTTCCATTTTCCAGAATCCATCGCTCAGTAATTTATAATTTAGTAACTCGTATTTAATTCAGTAGTAAATTGCAACAGCGGTCAAAACAAACACCAACCGTTAGCGTGCATTTTGCGTTGAAACCTTTTTGTTGGCTTCAACAATATGGTACGCAAAACGTACCCGTTGGCACGGTAACAATGTGCAAAAACAATAAAAATTATTACTGCTTAATTAATTTGTCGCTACATATAAGTAATAAGTTTCCACTATCCCAGTCTATACCACTTACAACAGATTTAACTTCGGATACAGGCGTACCTCCCATTACTCTCTCGTTTGTAACTACGCATACTTTATCTTCTGCGTGTGTTTCGTTTACAGCCATCATAACTGTTAACTTTTTGTGTAATTCTTTCAGTGTCATAATTTTTACTTTTCTTGCACCAACCGTTATGGCGAATTAAAAAGCACCCTTAACAAATATTTCTATAAATCGGATTGTAAAATCTTCTTTGTAATTTATCAATACATCTGAAATAGTGTAGTGAGTGTGCTTTCTTCTGGAAAACTGCTGTATTATAACAGTATCGCCTATTCTTGGCAGAAATGGTACATTTACGTTTCCGGTTTGAACCAAATCCTTGTCAAATTTTTCGTCTAATATGAAATTTACTTCGTACATGATATTTTAATTAACTCGCCATAACAAAATGTTAATTTCATAGTGCATATGGCGTTTGCACTATTAATCAAATATTGTGGTTGCACTACGCAACTAACATAAATCATTGTATGCCATTGAAACGGTACGCTTCGCCATACAACATGGTATATAAAACATACACTCACTTAGCTTTCTTTAACTTTGTGAGTTCTCGCTTCAAATTAGCCACTTGTTTTTTAAGGCTTCTAATCAAGTAAGCAGCTTCGTAATTATCACAAAACTCAAGCTGTTCAAGTATCTCTTTATCTGTTTTTTCTACATACATAATCGTTCGTTTTACGTTTCATATACCCATCCGTTGTATGCAATATGGCTTAGTTCCGTACATTTATGAAACATTCTACCATATTGCCCAAAATATTTAAAAATCTCCCCTCTTTTGGCTTTTGCAAAGCCATTGGTTATAAATCTCTGTTGCTATTTGTGCAGTCATTACAGGGGGTACGCTCATACCTATTAAATAAACAGGTTTATTTGAGCAAAAATTATAATCCATTGGGTAGCTTCCAGCCTTTTTACATTCATCATCAAACAAAGTTCTTTCAATTTCATAATCATAAGGTAGCCCGTTTGCTCTAATTGTCGGCAATACTTTGTCAGGGTGTAGCTTAATTTCATTAAAGTAACTTCCTTTAGGGTGTACGCTACTAAAGCTATTCCCGGCTTCACAAAGTAGCCAATACTTTCTAATCATTGGGCTTAATCCAAGTGCATTTTCATTACCTTCTGTTTGTCTTATATTCTTGTAAGGTATTTCAGGCTCTTTAAAATCAATTATAATTTCAGGAGCAATAGTAAATAAATCCATTTGTTTTAAAAACGGTTCCGCTAAATCTTTTCTAAATGCTATAAAAAATACACGTTCTCTTTTTTGTGGTACTCCCATTTTTGAGCCATCAACTAAAAAGTGTTGTACATAGTATCCGGCTAAATCAAATTCCCTGTATATTTTTCTAACATATTCCTTTGCATCTCCTTGTAGTAAACCTTTTACATTCTCGGCAACTACAACTTTAGGCTGTAATTCTTTTGCAAGGTCTATAAAGTCAAAAAATAAGTTATCTAAAACCTGTTCGGTTTGCCCCTCTCTAAATTTCTTTTCTTTGCCCCAATCCTTTTCACGGTTTCCAGCCATTGAAAAACTACTACAAGGAGGCGAGCCGTCCAAAATATCAAGGTTGTAAAGTTCTTCTGGTAAATCTTTTCTAAGTTTAAAGGTCTGTATAGGCTCTAAATAAGCATACTTTGGGTTATGGTTAGCTTTATATGCTTCTATCATCTTTGGGTCAATCTCATTGCATCCTAATACGTCAAATCCTGCTAATTTATAACCCATTGTCGAACCACCACCGCAAGCAAAACAACTAAATACAGTTCCTTTATCTTTGGTAAAGTTTGCATCTTTTAAAGTCCATTCATACGGGTATCTATGTTTGGTTTTTTCAAAACCATTAGAAATCGAATAATGTAGCATGGTTTTTATAATTGGTTACTAATATCTCTGTTCTCCTGTTTTTAAGGTTTTGGCGTTCTCCTATCGTAATAATATTTAAATTTCTTTGTTTTGCTTGTTCAAGTATAAATGGGTGGTTAAATTCACTCATTGCATATTTGCAACCACTTGCATCCAACACATTAAATAAGTCCAAACTATCCTTCTCTGTAAACGAATGACTATAATTATCTTTTGTTTCTAAATAAGGCGGGTCTGCATAAATTAATGTTTTTTCCTCTTGATTCCTTCCATCCTGAATAAAACCTATCTTTTTTACTACGTCTCTAAAATCACAATTACTAAATTTTACGGTACTTAGCATATCAAACGTAGCATTTATGTTATCATTAAAATTTTGCTTTGGATTATCAGTTGTTCCCATTCTCAAAGATCCTCCATTGCCGTGAAGTGTGCAGTTGCTAATAAATAAAAATCTAACGGCTTTTTGTATTGGGTCTATTTCCTCATTTTGTTTCCAATAGGTCAATAACGATTGATGAAGCGGAGTTTTAATAAACGCATCCTGTAATTCTTTTTTATTGTGCTTAACAACCATAAATAGATTATATACATCATTGTCTAAATCATTTAGAAAATTATATCTAACCATGGGTTTATAAAAAAACATTCCCCCTGCACCAAAAAATGGTTCAATATAAATATTATGCAAAGGGAAGTGCTTTTGTATTTCCTTTGCAATTTCTTTTTTATTACCTAATCTTCTTAAAATCAAAATAAAAGCCCTCCCTTTTTTTCTTTTTTTACGTTAGTACATTTAATCATCTTTCGTGCGTATTTGTCGGCACATTTCATACCGCTGGCCGTTAGCAACAATGCCTTTGAATAATTGCCAACACTCAAAAGCCTTACACAAGGCACAGTTGCTAACATGCAATAAAAAACATGCTTAGTTCCGTGCCTCGTTCGGGCATTAGTGCGTAATTCAGCAATTAAAAAATAAAAGCCTACGCACTGGTTACATTACAACTGCCTCGCTCACTTTCTTCTCGTGCAATATTGTATTTTGTTGTTATTACTGCACTTGTCATGCTTGCAAGTTTTTCGAGTAATCCCTCAGCACCGTGTGCCTTTATGTGTTTCTCTAAAAATCCATCAGGGAATAAACCACCGTCAATATCTCCAATGTTGTCATAACTTGTTTCACTATCTGTAACCACATAAAGTGAAGTAATCAATTTTGTTTCTGCCATCGCTTTTTTATTTTTTAATTAGTACACGTATTTAGTTTTGTGCGTATTTCCGCACGTTTCTTATTGCTGTCCGTTGTGTTTAATTGCCTCAAAAAAGGTTTTTTAAACATTGAGTGTAGAAGTTTCGGCAACTAAAACACAACAATGCATATACTCTATGGCTTTTCAGTGCAATTAATAAACGGCAGTGCGTAATTGAGGAAATAAAAAACCCCACCGCACGTTTGCTTTTTCAAAGTAATTAGGATTTCCGCCAAATTATATTTTTAGCAACCTCAGGTCTTTTAATAGGTTTGTATATTTTCTCAATATCTTCTACTTTTAAAATTTCATCATCAATAGTTGAAATCTGACCACTTGCTTCATATTCATTATCAAACTCATCAAAACCCTTTAAAGCTGCTAACCTTTCTTGTGGTTCTATAAAATAGTCTATTTCCCATTCTATTTTTAATGGCTCCCATGCGTGAACATTCCAGCTTTGAAACCATTTCGAAGGGTGAATAAGAAATAAATCATCACCTTCAATAAATTGCCCTGCATGCTCTTCTTCGCCATGCGTTGTAAATTTCACAAACTGGTAATCTTTTGGTAGTGTTTTTCTGTCAATTTTAATATCAATCATTGTTCTAGTATTTAAGTTTTAAAATTCCTTACCTTCTGTTTTTTATTTTGTGCTTCTCAGCAACGTAAGTGCGTAATTCACACCACAAGAGCATACGCTCACCGTAGGCACAATAAAAATTACTAACATTCATTTTTATAATACTCTTTTTGCTATCGATGAAACTATCCCATTTTTATGTGTTTTAGTATGATGATACCAAACTCCAATTCTACCTAATTTGTCTTTCTTTATTGTATATCTCCAAATTTTCATATCCGTAATTTTTACAGATGCCTAACAGCAAATCATAAAACATGGCTGTTGTGCATCTAAGTTATTTAATCTGTTTATTTAAAAGTTATATCATTGTTGTGGCTTCCGTTTAGCCACGTTTCATATTTGCAACACGTTGTGTGTAATAATTTTCAATCTTTTTTATCCACACGCTCAAAATGAAATACTACGGGTTTAATTGTCTCGGTAATAAACCCGTAACGCTTGGCAATTTTATATTGGGTACTGTCTCGATTGAGCGAGTTGATAAAGCCCCCCACCAGATTTCTAAATTCTTCCAAATCCATAGAGTGCTTGTTTATGTTACAGCTTGGGCATGATGGCATTTGGTTGTCAATGTGCATCCTCTCAGGATGGTAATATGGATTTTCTTTGTCCACTACCCACTTCCTCTTTTCATGGTCGAATACATGATTTCTTCTTACTGGCAACAACTCATCAACGTGCCATCCTTTTTGAAGTACATCACCGCAATACGCACATCGCCCATCGTATTTATTGAAGATTATTTCTCTATTTTTCTTACTTACTGCCATCACACAAAAGATTAAAAATTACTAATGCCAACGCTCAAAAACCCACGCTCCACACAACAAAACCTAAACCCAACTAAAGTGTGTGTTTAGCCAAACCGATACCAACAAACACTACTTTTGTGCTTCGTTGGTATAGTCGTGCCGTATGCCCGTATTAATAGTTTTTTTCTCCCCTCCCTTTGCCTTATCAGGCAAATAAGAAAATATATGCCTTATTACATCAACCGTCCACCCATCACCGAGTAAGCACGCTGCATCATTTCGTTTTAAATGTGAAGTGTAGCCCTCTGGCACTGTTTGTAATCGTTCCATTTCTCTTTGGTTAAAGTATCTTACACAATTTTCAGGTAAATCTATCATAGTTCCATCTTCTTTGTATTTATTCCAACCTTGTCGTTTCTTGTTAAATTGTTTCAATATGTTTTTATCTTCAAATACAATCGTTGTCATTCCTGTTTCGATGTACCTATGTAGCATTCTTACTTGGTCTCTCAATGGTCGGCTATCGCTTTCAAGTAAAGCACGGCTTTTTTTACGGTCAGTATATCCACTTGTAAGTATATCAGCAAGCATTATTTTTTTATCAGGTGGTTGCGGAATAGCACAATATCTAAATCCAAACAAATCAAAGTTTGCTGGTCCTATATTAGTCCAATATAATCTATCCCGTAATTGCCCGGAAACTCTTTGGCTATTAATTCTTACAGGGTAAGTTTTAGTAGCTTGTGAAATATATTCGTAACCAAAATCATCCATAATAACGTTTTCAAGTAAAAAGTACGTAGGCTTTAATACCTCCAAAGCCTCTTGGTATTTGTAAAATAATCCACTCTTTTCACCATCTAACCCTTTTCGTTCCATATTGGCACGGCTAAAATCTTGGCAAGGGCTACCACCTATCAATAAATCAATCTTAGGCAACTTGTTCCAATCTATTTTGGTTACATCGCCTAATTGTATTGTATTTGGGTAGTTTATCATTGTTGTTTCTATTGCGTGGCTTTTTAGCTCAGAAGCAAAGTATTGTTTTACCTTTATTCCTTGCAAATCAAGTGCTATTTGTCCGCAGCTCATGCCATCGAATAAGCTAAGTACAGTTAGCCCTTCGGGGCTATTTTTGCCATCACACAAAAAACTATTAATACTACTGTCGTTCATTTAATCAAATTTATCTGTTATTAGCCGTGTCAGTTGGTAACATAAAAACAATACTACTTCCGTACTCGCATCAACTGTGGTGCGTAATTGAAAGAATAAAATTTAAACTCCTATAACCAGCCGCTTTTCCTCTGGTATCAAGTTTATTATTTCCTCCAATGTCGGTGCTTGCTTTGTTCCTAAGTATTCCTCTTTTATACCATCGGGGTTTAATCCAAATTCGTGCGTATAAACAGGTCTGTCAAGCACCTTTTCAATCGCCTCATGGAAGCGGCTAAATGGCATACATAATTTACTTTGGAATAATTGGAATCTAACAATTTGTTCGTTATCCCATTCTTTCCAAACGCCGCTTTCGGCAAATGCAATCGCTTGTTCTGTTGTAAGTTGTTCCATCATGTTTAAATTTTATTTGTTCTACGTTTATAATTTTGTGGGTAAATCCCGTACTGTTCTTATGCTCACCGTTATGCTTCATGCGCCAACACACGAGCTTTTTTAAAAGGTCTGTAAGTCCTACACACTTCTAAGGCAAATTTAGCCTGTTCTTTTGTTTTAAATTTCTTGGCGTTATCTTTCACTATTGTTCTTCCAGGGTCGCCATCCCACGGAGCAATCCAACATTCTTTTTCCAATTCAACTATAAACATATCTTTTAATTTTCCGACCGCAAAGCACGAAAGCATAACAAGCGGTCATAGTTAATAAAGCCAATTAAGTTAGTTCGTTGTAGGTTGCGGTAGTGGGTGGCTTTACTAACCATACCGCAGAGCCGTTATGGAAAAATAGCGTTCACTCCGCTACTCTCCGTTCTCTCGAAATCCCTACATTTTTAATTTACCAGTGTAAGCTAAGCACTGTTTACTATCTAATAAACATTTACCATTAAGTAATCCTCTATGAACACAGACATCATAAAATAAGTCCTTTTCTGGTTTTTTACATCTTGTGTAATCAAATTTGTTTTTCATATCTAAAGTAAATTTAAAATTCTCGGTATTTCCTATTTTTCCATATCTAATTTAATGCTTGTTCTTTAATCGTTTCTAACTCATTCGCTAAACTTTCTATTTCAGTTTCAGCTTCACTCAGTGCAGTTGCTAATGCGTTAATTTTTGAGTAAGATTTTACTAATGAATCAAAGTCCTTATAGTACAATCTTTCTGATACTTTGTCTGTTCTTGGTTTTCCTTTAAATCCGCTCATTACTTAGTATTTTTAAGGTTATTACTTTCTATTTATTTCAGTGGGTAATTCACGCACTACCTATAAACTCAACGATGTTGTACGCAATAAAAATTACTACGCTATCCTATACCCTACATAATTGCATTTACTACAATGCACATTTTTCTTTGCTGGGATACTTGTAAGTGTTACCATTGGGTTACTATCATAGAGTTCTTCACCACATTTAGGGCAAGCAATACCGTTTAATCTTGGGCTGTTATCATTCATTGCCCATTGCATACTACTTGCTTGTGTATTGTGTTCGTTTAAGTCTTTAAGTTTTTTGCTCATAATCCGTAATTATATTTTCGTTTTAATAAGTTGAATAGATGCTAATATCCGCTATAAAGTCATAGGCTATAACCTATGATTCATAGCTTTTTTGTTATATGCAATTACCCCTCCCGCATTTGCTCTACTTCATTTATACTTCTTCTAATTCTAACTAGCTTTTTATGGGCTTTATCATAGTTCTTTTCAGGGTACATTTTACCAAGTTTTAGTAGTGCTTTTTCAGCATCTTTTAAACTATGTCTTGCTTTAAAAATTGCTATTAAATAATCATGTCCTAAATCTGGATCACTACATATTATGCACATTTCATTAAGTTTTATGTATATTTATTGGTAGTCCATAATGTTGCTGGTGTCCTATGGGCTTTTGGGTTTTTAACAGGAGAATATCCTGCCTTTTTTATTATATTATTTTTCTTAGCCATCACAAATATTGCCCCCCATGCTCTTTTGCTTGGCGGTTCTGGAACAATTCCATATGATGCATTACTTACATCTTCTGCTAAAAATGTTTTATTTTTTTTAATATATTCCAATAAAAAACCATATGCAATAGCCCCCCAGCCTTTATTTTTAGACTCTGCGTTTTCCAGTGCCCTATTGATTCCTATGTCTTTTAATTCAGCACCACTAAATAAATTTAATTGTTTTCCCATTTTAAAAAGGTTTTTCTTCGTTTTCTTTGTTGCTTTCTATAAATGCATCTGGGTTATTAAATAAATTTTGTTCTACAGGATCATTAATGTAATCCAATGATTCATGAAAAAACCGCCCCGTTTCTTTATTAAACCTAATTATAAATGAAGAGGTGCCAACATTCCTCCCTTTTGCTAATATTAATTCTGCCTTCCCTTGTGCTGGTTCTTCGTTATCGAAATAATCTATTCCAAATTCTTCTGGCCTATAAATAAGGATTATATTATCTGCGGCTTCTTCTATCTGCCCGGAACCACGGAGCCTGGACATGGTTGGTCTTTTGTTTGTACTAGTAGAGTCTCTTGATAGTTGGCTTAATGCTAAAATGTGTATATTTAATTCCTTACAAATGTTTTTTAAAGACCTGGCTATTAATGCTAATTTCTCCTCCCTTATTATTTTATTATTTGAAACAGAAATAAGTTGAATATAATCTATCCCAAACAACTGAATTCCGTATTTGATATATAGGTACCTTATATTGCTTAAAATAGAATCAAGGGTTTTATTGGAACTTTCATCAATAAATATTTTTTTTTGTTTTGTTTCTTCTATAACATCGTCTATTTGGGCAATTTCATGGTTTTCTAGTTTTTTATTTAGTATCCTCTTACCTGGTATGTTTGTTTCTTGTGATATTACACGTGTAATAATTTGCATTCCTATCATTTCTAAACTCATAATAGAGAATGGGGTATTTGTTTTGGTTATATTATTTATAAATGTAATTAATAAAGAGGTTTTACCTTGCCCTGAATCTGCCGCTATTATAGTAAGGTCGGTTAATTGAAGCCCACCCGTAAATTCATCATACGGTTGTATTCCTGTTGGGAACCCGGTGGTGTTCCGTTTTAATTCAAGGTTTTCCTTTATTTTATTATATATTTCCGGGATTAAATCTTCTGTTGTTTTTATTAAACTACTTGGGCTGCTTTGTATATTCCCATATTGGATTGAAGCCCAATTAATAACATCAGAAACATCAATTGATTCATCATACGCTTTATTTGATGCCTCATGTGAAATCCTTATTATTTCCCTTTGTATAAACTTTTGTTCTATTATCCTTGCGTGGTATTCAATATTTGTTGCTGCTGCTACTTTATTTGTTAATCTTGTTATATATTCAGGGCCACCTATTTCTTCAAATTGGCTTATGTCTTTAATCCTCTGTGTTACTTGTAATAGGTCAATTGCCCTTTCGTTGTCTGCAAGCCATTTAATAACTTCAAATATTTTTTTGTGTTCTTCTTTATAAAAGCTTTCTGTTTTAAGTATTGTACTTATCCTACCATATGCTTCTGCTTCAAGCATTAGTGCCCCAAGCACGGCTTCCTCAACCTCAATTGCCTGTGGGGGGATTTTTCCATAAATTGCGTTTATATCTTCAATTTGTTTATTTCCCATATAAATTTTAATTACCTTAAACTTTCTGTTTCAATCCTGATACCTTTACACAATAAATCAAGCCTATCTACTGTCCTTGTGCCATACCTGGTTTCAATTTCTTTTGATGAATAATTAGTATTAATAATCAATAATTTAGAGTTCTTTTCACAAAAATCTACAAGTTTATTAAATGGCTCCTTTTTAATTCCATAGTCATTAATTGTTGGTTCTGCCCCAACATCATCTATGCTAATTATTGGATATTTATAAAATTTATGCCATTCTTTATCTATTTGGTCAGAATCAAATGTGTAAACAATAATACTATAAACAGCATGAAATAAAACCGGTATAATTTTATTGGTGAT
>Ga0180438_10008356_pt1 | contig 13191 bp, 10 predicted proteins | sample SS_ome_12_FD_132455 | JGI IMG/M metagenome (GOLD analysis project Ga0180438, IMG submission 132455) | Hypersaline lake sediment archaeal communities from the Salton Sea, California, USA - SS_3_D_2 metaG | ecosystem: Environmental > Aquatic > Non-marine Saline and Alkaline > Hypersaline >... | reverse complement strand
TATGCCATGCCCTGGGACAGTGGACCGGTAGTCTTTTATTACAGGCGTGATGTCTTTGAACAGGCCGGGCTGCCAACGGAACCAGATGAAGTGAATGCATTGGTGGCTACCTGGGATGATTATCTTGAAGTCTGCAAGACGATCAAGGAGGAGACGGGCCTCTTCTGTTTTGCCCATAATAAAGCCAACAACTACGCCAGATTGTATGAAATGTTGCTCTGGCAGCAAGGTTTGGGATATTACAACGAAGCTGGTGAGGTCACCGTTGATAGCCCCGAAAATATTGCTACCTTGGAGAAGCTGGGTGAATTCTGGGACGCAGATGTATGCTCCGATCAGTTAGAGTGGACCGATGGCTGGTACGGTGAGATGAACAGCCTGGATACACCGGTTGCCACGCTGGTTGAAGCCTCCTGGATGGGTGTCTTCCTCAAGTCCTGGATCGCGGGTGATACGGCGGGGCGGTGGGGCGTAGCCTATATGCCTGCCATGGAAGAGGGGCAGGTGCGTGCTGCCAATGATGGCGGCTCGACTCTGGCCATTCTGGAGCAAAGCGAGAATCAGGAAGCTGCCTGGGCGTTTGTGGAGTTCATGCTGGGTAAGAGGGAGAGTGCACTTCGATCCTTCGCTTATAGCGATTTCTTGCCAGCACTAGAGACGACCTATGATGACCACCTCTTTATCGAGGCGGATAGCTTTTTCGGGGGCCAGGTTACGCGTCAGATTTACCTCGATGTCGCACAAAAAATCCCCAGAGCCTATGTCTATGGACCCGATTATCAACTCATGAATGGTTATGTCAGTACTGCCGTACAGAGTTACTCTCAGGGTTTGATGAGCGCTGAGGATGCACTCAAAGAAGCTGCGGATCAAATTCGAGCGCAAACCGGGATGCCATAAGCGTTGACTTGCCGGGGGAGGGAATAACTCCCTCCCCCTTCTTTTCCTCAGGATTGGTGATCGGAGGTCTGTGATGTCGATTACTAGCGAAATTGCGCTTCCATCCTCGAAAGTTAAAGGAATTTCCCCTAATCCCAGACGAAATCTCTGGAAGGAATTCCGTCAATCCCGTTGGGCCTATGTTTTCATCTCGCCATTTTTCATATTTTGGCTGGTCTTTGGTCTGTATCCATTCCTTTACTCGATTGTCCTGAGTTTTACCAATCGTGGCCTTGGACCAAATGTTGAATTTATTGGTCTTGCGAATTACGCTCTTCTGTTTAAAGACAAGCTCTTTTGGAAATCGATGACGAATGGGGCGATCCTGTTCGTAATGTATGTCCCCGCCATGACGTTTTTAGCCCTTGTATTGGCTGTGGTCCTTAATTCCAAGCGGATACGTGGATTCCGGATTTTTCGAACCGTCATTTTCATGCCTTTTATCATGAATATGATCGCTGCTGGTTTTACTTTTCAACTGATGTTCAATGAAAGGTATGGTATTGTGAATAATTTCCTGTCGGTTTTTCACATCCCACCCATACCCTGGTTGGAGAGCGAGTGGGGAGCACGGGTCTCCCTGTGCTTGTTGGTGGTTTGGGCATGGTTGGGATACAACATGGTGATCATGCTGGCTGGACTTCAAACCATCCCAGCAGAGCTAACCGAAGCAGCCATGATTGATGGCGCCAATCCAGCTCAAGCTTTTTTGCGAATCACAATCCCCCTGATGCGCCCTGTCATTTTATTCTCGGTCGTGCTTTCCACAATGGGAAGTTTCAACCTCTTTGGAGAGTTGGTATCGCTCTTCTCGACAACGGGGGGTGAGGGACCCTTGAATTCCACAATTACGCCATTATTGGCCATATTCAACCAGACTTTCACCAACTCCCGTTTTGGCTACGCATCTTCTATGGCATATGTTTATTTTGGGATTGTTTTCCTGCTGACATTGTTTCAGGTGCGTTATTTTGGTGGACGGGTGGATTAGATATTTCTCAGGAGGGAAGTGGCATGAGACTTACTATTCAGTTCCGCAGAATCTTGAGCGATGGACTGTTATATTTTTTGCTCATTATTGTATGTATTTTCATGATCCTCCCATTTTTTTGGATGTTAAGTACCTCACTCAAACCCGAAGCGGAGATTTTTCGAATACCACCGGTCATCATTTCTGAGAATTCTAACCTGGATGCCTATCGAGAATTGATTTTCAACCGTGGCATCCTCAAGATTGTCTGGAATACTTTTTTCATCGCATCTGCTTCAACCATCTTGCGTCTGTTCTTCTGTTCGTTGGCCGGCTATGGTTTCGCTAAATTCAAGTTTCCAGGAAGAGGGGGGTTGTTCGCATTCCTTCTAGGCACCATGGTCATCCCATTCTCAGTCCTTATGGTGCCGCTCTTTATCCTTATGCTGAAATTTGGGTGGATCAATACTTTTTACGCCTTGATCATCCCGGGTGCAGCCAGCGCATTTGGAATCTTTTTCATGCGTCAGTACATCTCCACCATCAATGATGAGTTGATGGATGCCGCCCGAATAGATGGCGCAACCGAGTTCGGAATCTATTGGCGCGTGATAATACCGATCATTGCCCCCGGGCTCACAAGCCTGGGTTTGATCTTTTTTATGGGTACGTGGAATGATTACCTCTGGCCCCTGATTAATTTGAGATCACCGGATCTCTTCACATTACCGCTCGCCATCCGTCAGATGATTCAGGCTACACTTGGAAGACCCGTATTTCATATGCAGATGGCCACTTCCGTTATCAGCATCATCCCATTGTTGATCATTTTCCTGGTCTTCCAGCGAAGGTTTGTGGAAGGGATCACAGCTGGCGCAATCCGGGGGTAGGGACCGAACCTGACAATGAGGAGGGAGAAATGAAGGAGCAAGTTACTCTTGGGTTGATCGTAGGCAATCGAGGCTTTTTTCCGGATCACTTGTGCACCACAGGACGAGAGACCATGATTGCGGTCTTGGAAAAAGAAGGTGTACGCACCATCGCCCTGGAATTGGAGGAAACCCCGTTTGGAAGTGTAGAGAGCCTTTCAGATGCTCGGAAATGCGCGGATCTCTTCAAACAACACCAGGGAGAAATCGATGGGATTTTAGTCTCCTTGCCAAACTTCGGGGATGAACGCGCGATAGCCAATAGTTTGCGCTGGGCGGGGTTAGATGTCCCTGTCCTGGTTCAAGCTTTTCCAGATCAAAGCGGTAAGATGACCATCTCTGACCGACGAGATTCCTTCTGTGGAAAGATGTCCGTCTGCAACAACCTCAAGCAATATAGTATTCCCTTTTCATTGACAGATTTACATACGGTCGATCCTGAGAGTGAAAGCTTCCGAGTAGATTTGCGTCGATTTGCGGGTATCTGCCGCGTGGTGCGTGGCCTCAAAAAAGCGCGTATCGGGGCTCTTGGCGCCCGTCCAACTGCGTTTAACACTGTGAGATATAGCGAGAAGCTCCTTGAGCGCTCGGGGATCAGCATCGAAACTTTGGATCTGTCCGAACTCTTTGGTAGGGCAGCAGGTCTTGCGTCCGATGATCCAGGGTTGACAAGGAAGTTGGAGGAGGTTAAAGCTTTTGTGCCCATAGCAGGTATCCCCTCAGAATCATTGGTTAAGATGGCGAAGATCGGCGTTGTGATAGATGCCTGGATGGAGAAAGAGCAGTTAGTCGCCAGCGCCATTCAATGCTGGACAGCGATGCAGGAGTATTACGGGGTGGTGCCCTGTACGCTGATGAGCATGATGAGCAACCAGTTGATACCCAGTGCCTGTGAGACCGATATTGCAGGTGTTGTCGGCATGTATGCATTGGTTTTGGCCTCCGGAAAACCGAGCGCCATTGTGGATTGGAACAACAACTATGGTGATGATCCCAATAAGGGTGTGATGTTCCATTGTTCGAACCTCCCCAAGGATTTCTTTGTCGAGGATGGCTCGCAGGGCAGCCCCGTGATGGATTATCAGGAGATCATTGCAGGGACGGTAGGAAAGGAGAACACCTATGGAACCGTTGTTGGACGGGTTCGAAAGGGTCCTTTCACTTTTTGCCGGGTCTCCACGGATGATCTCAACGGTCGGATTTCTACTTATGTTGGCGAAGGTGAATTTACAGGAGATGAGGTGAAGACCTTTGGAGGCTATGGCGTATTTAAAGTTCCTCATCTCCAGAAGTTACTGCATTACATCTGTGAGAATGGTTTTGAGCATCACGTGGCGGTCAATCTATCCCAAACAGCTTCAGCCATCCATGAGGCTTTTGAGAAGTATCTTGGGTGGGATGTGTATCATCATGAAGCCAGGTAGAGGTCAAGTTGAAGGTAATCCAAACCATCAAAGGACGGGTTCCGGTTGAAGATCTGGGTTTGATCCTGCCTCACGAACACCTTTTTACAGATTTAAGAGGTCCACGCGCCAAAGGTTATGCCAAAGCGGATCCCGCAACTGTTGGAAAGGTGATGAAGCCATTTTTAGAGGAGGCGTATAGGGCTGGTGTAACGGCGCTGGTGGAGTGCTCGACGGTGGGGGTTGGGCGACATATTGAGGTTATGCAGTACCTGGCAGATCTGACACCCATTCATCTCATCCTCCCGACAGGTGTTTACCGCGAGGCGTACATTCCACCAACTCATCGGATGCTGAATGAGCAGGAGCTGGCCGATTTATGGATTCGGGAATTATGCCAGGGAGTTGAGGGGACGAAGATTTTGGCAGGGTTCATCAAGATCGCGATGAGTGACGAAGGACCGACGGAAATTGAAATCAGGTGTCTTAGGGCCGCAGCAATGGCCAGCCAGGCTACGGCAGCTGTGATCGCAAGTCATACTGCGAATTGGGGTGTGGCTTGTAAGGAAATGGATATTCTTGAAGAGGAAGGCCTGGATCTATCTCGTTTCATCTGGGTCCATGCCAATCTCGATTCTGAGATGGATCATCACCAGGATGCAGCTCGGCGTGGAGCCTATGTCGAGTTTGATGCCATTGGAGCGGAGTGGCAGGATCAGCAAGCGCTTCTGTCATACACGTTGAAAATGATCGAGGCGGGTTATGAGCATCAAGTCTTACTTTCTCATGATGCCGGTTGGTTCGATCCCGCAACACCAGACGGAATACCCCCTGAGGGGCAGATTCGGGGGTATACCGAACTCGTCAAGGGTTTCATCCCTCAGTTGAGAGGGCAAGGCCTATCTGATGAGACCATTCATCGATTGACTGTGACAAACCCTGCTGGAGCGTTTGCTTTCGTCGGTTCTAAGGCTTAAAGGAGTAAGTCTGATGGAACAGCGGCGTTTTGGGCGAACTGAGTATATGAGCACGGTGGCTATCTTTGGGGCAGCGGCTTTCTATGATGTGACACAGGCAAGTGCTGATAATGCCATGGAGCAGGTAATCGAAGCGGGTGTTAACCACATTGATGTGGCTCCTAGCTATGGACAGGCAGAGGAACGTTTGGGACCCTGGTTGAAGAAGGAGCGGGATCGATTTTTCTTGGGCTGCAAGTCCATGGAGCGAAAGAAGGAGGAAGTAGCCGCCGAAATGCATCGTTCTTTAGAACGATTGGGTGTGGAAAGATTCGATCTCTACCAGCTTCACGCCGTAACAAGCATGGAAGAATTAGACAAGGCAACAATGGAAGGGGGGGCGCTTGAGGCGATTCTTGAAGCTCGTCAATCAGGCTTATTACGATTTGTAGGTATCACGAGCCATGGCAGCGAAACCCCAATAATTCTACTGGAGGCATTGAAGCGGCATGATTTTGATAGCGTCCTCTTCCCTTTAAACTTTATCCTGCTTTCAGATCCTGTTTATAAGCACAATACAGAGGAGCTCTTAAATCTCTGCAAAGTGCGGGACGTCGGTGTGATGGCTATCAAAGCTATTGCCAGGGGACCATGGGGGGAGCAACCCAAAAGGTACAACACCTGGTATCAGCCTTTCGATGATTCCTTGCATATCCAGCAGTGCGTGGATTTTGCCCTTTCGCAAGCTGTAACTGGACTTTGCACGGCTGCAGATGTGAACCTTCTGCCAGCATTCTTGCGGGCCTGTGAAAATCATATCCCAATGGATGAAAATCAACAGGTAAATTTTCTCGAAGAAGGGGTGCGATACGCCTCGATTTTCTCCAGCGAAGGGGCCTCATAGGAAAGAAAAGGGCTGAAAGGATAGAGCGATGTTTTTCTATGGTGTCGATTACTACCCGGAACATTGGCCAGAGGAGCGCTGGCAAGAAGATGCGCGTTTGATGGCAGAGGCGAACTTCAATGTGGTCCGTTTGGCGGAGTTCGCCTGGTCCAGGATGGAACCAAAGGAGGGCAACTTTGATTTCAATTGGCTTGATCGCGCTATCGAAATCCTGATTGCTCATGATATCAAGATCATCCTCGGTACTCCAACTGCCTCGCCACCGCCCTGGCTGATGGCCAAGGGTGAGGATCTCTTCCGTGTGGATCAAGAAGGCCGACGATTGACCTATGGCAATCGCCGGGAATATTGCCCCACCAATCCGATGTACCACGACTATTCAAGCCGCATCGTGAGCAAGATGGCGCAGCATTACCAGGACCATCCGGGGGTCATCGGCTGGCAGATCGATAATGAGTTTGGTGACCGCTGCTACTGCACTATTTGCAGGAAAACTTTTCAGGATTGGCTCCGTGATCGTTATTTTTCCCTGGAGACCTTGAATGCTCGCTGGGGAACGGCTTTCTGGAGCCATGAATACACCGATTGGTCCGAGATCCCGCTCCCCCTCTCAACGGGGGGGTCCCCCAATCCCGGATTAGCATTGGATTTCTACCGCTTTTCATCCGATTCCTATGTCGCCTATCAGAAAATACAGGTGGATCTGCTGCGGGAGATTTGCCCACAGCATTTCATCACCCATAACTTTATGGGATTCCACTATGATCGCCTGAATTATTTCGATTTGGCTCGCGAACTGGATTTCGTTGCCTGGGATATCTATTGGCGGATGCAATGGAATATGCAGGCCGAAGTGGATCCCAGTTGGCCTTCCCTGGGCCATGACACCATGCGCGGTTTAAAGGGCAAGAATTTCTGGGTGATGGAACAGCAAGCCGGACCGGGTGGATGGGAGTTGGTAAGTGTACCGACAAGGCCGGGTGAACTCCGGTTATGGGCATACCAGTCGATCGCCCATGGCGCTGATGCGATCCTTTTCTTCCGCTGGCGTACAGCGCGCTTTGGAACTGAAGAATATTGGCATGGGGTTTTGGATCATCATGGCAAGACCGGACGAAGGTATGAGGAAATTCAACACATGGGAAAGGAGATAGCCCGAATCGGGGAATTGATCCATGGGTCACAAATTAGAGCTCCTGTGGCTTTCTTGCTCTCCTATGATTCTCGCTTCGCATTCCAGATTCAGGGGAACAATCCGAGGTTCAGTTATCCAGAGCATTTCCATGACCTTTATCATGCTTTTTACATTCGCCATATTCCGGTGGACATTATCTCCCCATCTTCGGATTTTTCGAAGTACCCGGTGGTGGTCGCACCAGCGCTGCATGTGGTCAATGAAAAGATCGCCGAAAATTTGGAGGACTACGTTCGAAATGGGGGAAACCTGGTGCTCACCGTGCGGACAGGTGTGAAGGATGATGCCAATGCGGTGGTCGATCACCCCCTGCCGGGATTGTTGGCGGATCTCTGCGGAGTTGAGGTGGAGGAGTACGTCTCGCTCCCCATCGATTTGGATAATGAGATCCGATTCTCGACTGCCAATATGCCCACAACACCTTATATCGCCAAGGTCTGGTGTGATGTACTGCAATCAAAGGATGCTGCGGTCCTTGCACGCTATACGCAGGATTATTTTGCTGGGAAACCAGCCATCACCTGGAATGAATATGGAAAGGGAAGGGTGATGTACCTTGGGACGATTGGAGAGCGATCGCTCTATGACGCATTAATCACCTGGGTGACCGATCAGGTCGGGTTGAAAACGTTGTTGCCAGTCCAGGAAGGAATCGAGGTGGGGGAAAGATGGAAAGGGGACCGAAGGACCCTATTCCTGCTCAATCATAGCCAGGAAACTCAACAGATTTCTTTAGATGGACATTTTCAGGATCTGTTGCTCGGATCCATTGTACACGAGGCTGTTCTCAAGATCCCGGCTCGTGAGGTTTACATACTGCAGGAAATATTGGACGGAGAGCGACATGGAATATCGTGAGCTGGGTCGCACAGGGTGGAAGCTCTCTTCCATAAGCTTCGGAGCCTGGGCTATTGGGGGGACATGGGGTCCCGTGGATGATACCGAATCCATGGCTGCGCTGCATCGTGCGGTCGATCTTGGGGTGAACTTCTTTGATACAGCGGATGTCTATGGAGATGGTCGCAGTGAACGGCTATTGAAACAGCTTCGTCAGGACCGGGATGAGGGAATCATAATCGCAACCAAAGTTGGAAGAGGGCTTGATCCTCATACCGCCCAGGGATACAGCTGCCAAAATCTGACGGCTTTCGTTGAACGGAGTTTGCAGAACCTGGGGATGGATACAATCGATCTGCTTCAACTCCACTGCCCACCGACAGAGGTCTATTATCGTCCTGAAGTGTTTGGCATCCTGGATGACTTGGTAACCGCGGGAAAGTTGCGTTATTACGGCGTAAGCGTGGAGAAGGTCGAGGAGGGTCTCAAAGCAATTGAGTTTGCGGGAGTGCAGTCGGTTCAGATCATCTTCAATATCTTCCGGCAGCGCCCGGCTGAACGCTTCTTCTCAGAGGCCAAGCGTCGCAAAGTGGGGGTAATTGTGCGGGTTCCTTTGGCGTCGGGGTTGTTGACTGGCAAGATGCGATCGAATACCGCTTTTTCTTCGGATGACCATCGCTCCTTCAATCGGGAAGGCCAGGCTTTCGATCGCGGGGAGACTTTCGCCGGGGGGGATTATGAACTCGGTTTGCAGGCGGTGAAGGAATTGCAGGCGATCCTGCCCGTTGAGATGACCCTGGCGCAGTTCGCCTTGCGTTGGATTCTGATGTTTGACGCTGTCAGCTGCGTGATCCCGGGCGCGAAACGCCCGTCCCAGGTGGAGGAGAACACACAAGCCGCGGACCTCCCACCATTATCGGACGAGACGGTGCAGGCTGCAGGGGAGATTTATCAGCGGCTCATTCGTGATCAGGTCCATCATTATTGGTGACGGGGAGTTCATGGAGCAGGGGATGAGTGATCGAATTCGATTTGCTATTGTCGGTGCGGGTCGACGAAGCAGGGATGTCTATGGCCCCCTCCTTAAGCTCCTTGAGGCGGATGTGGAGCTGGTGGGGGTATGGAGCCGTTCACCCTCGAACGCTGAACAGCTTGGGAAATATCTGGATGTGGAATGGTTCGATGATCTTGAACGCATGCAAGACCAGGCTCAACCAGAAGCCGCGGTTGTTTCCGTCAATTACGATGCCAATGGCACGGTCGGAAGGCGAGTCATCGAATTGGGATTGCATGCCTTGTTGGAGACGCCGATCGCGCATCAACTATCGGAGGCGGATGCCATCATTGAGGAAGCTGAAAAACGAAATCTGAAGGTTGAGGTTGCGGAACAATATTATCGGCGTCCGATGGAGAGGCTGAAGCGGAGGTTGATCGATGCTGGCGTCTTTGGGCGGATTTTCACAGCCTATAACGATTTCATGGGGCATGGTTACCATGGCGTAAGCCTCATCCGGAGTTACATAGGCATTGATGTTCCCATTGTCGCGGTAAGTGGATCGGTCGATCAGTATTCTGCCTCTCCCCATTATGCCTGGATTGAAAAAACCTATGGACCGCGCCAGGAAGACTGGGAGCATGCTGTTCTCCAATTCGCCAATGGCTGTTTGGGCTTTTTCAACTGGTCAAGCATTGCCTACGACTCGGGGCTTCGATGGCTGCGTTCCACAAAATTCTTCGCTGAAAGAGGCATAGCGGTTGGGGACCGATTGACCCAGCTAACCCCGGATGGAAAGGATCCCGTGCCCATCGATATCATACGCTATTTTCACAATATCGGCGGGATGGAGACATTGCGTGAATTGGTCGCTACTATCGAGCCCGAGATCTTCTGGCGCAATCCGTTCCGGGATATCTACATGGATGATGAGATGATCGCTGTCGCCGATTGTGTGATGAGTTTGGTTCGGGCAGTTAGGGAAGATGGAAGACCCGAATATGGTCCTGAACAAGCCCGGTTAGATCAGGAGGTGACTTTAGCAATGCATGAGTCCGCAAAGAGGAAGGGCGAACCGGTCAGTCTACCCCTCAAGCGGAAATCAGGTTGAGGGATTAAAGAGAATGAGAGGGCATCCGGAATTCTTACACGTTGAAGGGAGTAAGATCTTAAATGGGCAGGGCCAGGTTGTCATCCTGCGAGGTTTCAACCTTGGGGGCTGGATGAATCTGGAAAATTTCATGCTGGGTTATCCAGGGCATGAGTCGGGGATTCGTGCAGCAATCAGCCAGGTCCTGGGAGAGGGGCTGGTCCGTTTTTTCTTCGATCGATTTTCACATCATTTTTTAACGAAGGACGATCTGAAGTATCTGAAAGAACTGGGCTGCAATGTGGTTCGCATACCTTTCAACTATCGTCATTTTGAAGCCGACGATGAACCTTTTGACTACAAGCCTGGAGGCTTTATCCTGCTGGATCGAGTCATCCAATGGGCGCGCGATCTTGAACTTTATATCATCCTGGACCTGCATGCCGTCCAGGGTTGGCAGAGCCGGGGCTGGCACTGTGATAATCCCGGCCGGACAGCTTTATTCTGGGGGCAGAAAGGCTTTGAAGATCGGGCTGTGGCTTTATGGGAGGCGTTAGTTCAACGCTATCTAAACGAAGCCTTCGTGGCGGGGTATAACGTGATGAATGAGCCAGAGGCAAAAGATCCATACTGGCTCAATCATTATTATCGGCGAGTTACTAAAGCCATCCGCCGGATCGATCCTCACCATATCATTTTCCTCGAGGGCAACCATTATTCCCAGAGGTTTGATGAACTTGATCCTCCCTTTGATGACAACCTTGTTTACAGCAGCCATCTGTATGTCGAACCTGGGCTTGAGCAGGTCCAGTACCCAGGTGAAATAAAGGGCGATTTTTATGATCGGGATCGAATCGAGGAGATCTATCGTGAACGTACAGCCTTCATGCGGCATTATGATGTTCCCCATTGGTTTGGTGAGTTTGGTTGCATCTATTCCGATCCGGCTTTGGAAGAGTCGCGCCTTCGCCTGATGGCAGATATGATCGCCATTGCTGAGAGTTATGGAGATCATTGGACCATCTGGAGTTACAAGGACATCGGCAAGATGGGATTGATCTTTCTCGATCCGGAATCGGGATGGATGCAGCGCACACAGCCTGTGCGAAGGATCAAATCAGCTCTTCGCTGTGACAGTTGGATTGAACGAAATGTGAGTGAAATCGATCCACCCATCCAGAATATCGCAAACATCACAAGAACCATTGCTGAGCGTCATGTGAAGGAACCATCAACCCTGGAAGAGGATCTCCATTATTCCATCTGTGATGGACTTTTATCGCAAGTGCTTCAGCCGGCTTTCGCCGAACAATTCCGGGGGATGAAGGAAAAGGGGATTGATGAAATGATGACATCCTTTGCATTCGATCACTGCAAACATCGGGAAGGATTGGAGATGTTGATAAAGGAGAGCATTCCTTAGAAGGAAGAAGTAGTACAGGATGGTAGATCAGATGAGCGAATTAATCTTGGTGGTCAATGGCGAAAAATTTGATCTGGATGTACCACCCGAAATGCCACTGCTGTGGGTTTTGCGGGATGTGCTTGGCTTGACAGGAACCAAGTACGGCTGCGGGATTGGATTGTGTGGGACCTGCACAGTACTTGTAGATGGAAAAGCCATTCGCTCCTGCCTTCTGCCGGTCACATCCGTCACCGAAAGAGAGATTACTACGATCGAAGGATTATCGCCCGATAGCAGTCATCCCCTGCAGCAGGCATGGGTCGAAGAGGGGGTATCCGAGTGTGGTTATTGCCAACCCGGGCAAATCCTGACAGCAGTGGATTTGTTATCCAGGAACCCAAACCCGTCTGATGAAGAGATTGATGACGCGATGTCAAGAGTCCTGTGTCGTTGTGGCAGCTATAATCGGATCCGACGCGCCATCCACCATGCTGCACAGGTGGAGGCTGGGTCATGAAGCCAGAAAACAAGCTTGATCGAAGGGAATTTATCAAATTTTCCACTGCAACAGGGATGGGGTTCGTGTTGGGGATGTACTTGTCAGGTTGCCAGGAAACCTCAACGAAGATGCCGGAACCAACTTCGACGGTACCGCCTTCTCCGGGCCCAAGCCCCACGGCAACGTCTACCATACAATCGCCATCGACCTTTGAACCCTTTGAACCCAATGTTTTTATCTCCATCACTCCGGATGATATCGTGACCCTTACCATCCCGCGACCTGAGCTTGGGCAGGGGATTCGGACAGCATTGGCGATGATCCTGGCGGAAGAACTGGGGGCGGATTGGGAAAGGGTCCGTGTCGTTCAAGCCCCCGCCGGGCTGGAATACGGCAACCAGGGGGTGGGTGGGAGTCGCAGTGTGGAAGAATCTTTCAGGCCGTTACGTCAATTGGCCGCAATTGCCCGGGATATGCTCATCCGGACAGCGGCTGAGTTTTGGGAGGTCGAGGAAAATAGCTGCTGCGTGGAGAAAGGGAAAGTATTTCACCAACCCAGCGGGAAAGAAAGAACCTATGGTGAGTTGGCTGCAATTGCAGCGCACTTGCCAGCTCCCAATGTGGTCTATATTTCACTGAAACAACCTGGAGAATTTCAGATTGTCGGTCAGCGAGTGAAACGCGTGGACGAACCACAGTTTATTACTGGTCGCGCCATCTATGGTTGTGATGTGCGAATACCTGCTTTGCGTTTTGCGACCCTTGCCCGTCCACCTGTGTTGGGAGCAGAGGTGATGGCATATAACCCGGAGGGAGCCAAAGGCGTCGAGGGTGTATTGGATGTTGTTGAGACCCGCGATGGCATCGCGGTTATTGCCGAGAACACCTGGGCGGCCATAAAAGGGCGGGAGGCGCTCGAGGTTGAGTGGGATGAGCCGCCAGATTCGGGTTTGAGCAGTGAGGAGATCTGGCAGATCCTGAATGAGGAGGTGGAAGGCGCCCTGGCAACGATTGAGGATGATCTGAATGTGTTCACCTGGGTGGAAGCTCGATATGCCTGTCCCTATCTG
>Ga0180438_10008355_pt1 | contig 13191 bp, 9 predicted proteins | sample SS_ome_12_FD_132455 | JGI IMG/M metagenome (GOLD analysis project Ga0180438, IMG submission 132455) | Hypersaline lake sediment archaeal communities from the Salton Sea, California, USA - SS_3_D_2 metaG | ecosystem: Environmental > Aquatic > Non-marine Saline and Alkaline > Hypersaline >... | reverse complement strand
GCAAAACCACTGTTTATCCTGGCCAACTCCTCCTCGCTTTTTTGGAAGATTGCTCCGTAATTGAAGTATTCCTTTAAGAAGAGATCGAACTCGGCCTGCTCTTCCGGGGACAGATGTGTCCTCATCCGGTCCATCCCGCCATGAGGGGAGGGAAGGGAGAGTATATCAGCCGGAGAAATCAAAACCAGTTTCTCGACTCGTTCCGGAAATTCAAAAGCATAGAGCGTTGCCAGGAAGGCTCCGTAAGAATGACCGATGAGTATAAGCTTATCTTGCCCTAAAATATGTCGGATACGTTCGATATCGGCCAACTGGGTTTTGATGCCCAGGAGCTTATTCAGAGTGCTCATGTTCTGGAGAAAGTTTTGAGATTCGAATTTATCCACGGGCCGGGTGGATTTCCCGCATCCCCGTTGATGATAATAGATGAAGCTGTAGCCCTTGACGGATGCGAGTCCTTTCCAGGGTCTGTAGGGGGGCATGCCTGGTCCCCCATGGAGAATGAGAACGGGTTTTCCCTCTCCCTGGGAAAAGTGGTACAAAAGGATTTTATCCTCGACTTTCCAGAAGTTTTCTTGGATTCCTTTTTGATCTGGAGGAACGAATGAATCCTTTAGATTTTTATCCTCGGCCAGTTTTCCCGGAGAATACAGAGAGGTCTGCGAGAATATGGCTGTGATGAAAATAAAAGAGAGTGTTATGATTATGGTGATTCTTTTTTTCATTTGAGTGCTCCCTATTTTATTGAAGTCATCACCCAGAGCAGCAGGATGATCACTCCCACCAGAATCCAGCTTCCGCCGAATCCCAGATAGTCGGTCTTGGTGGGTTTGAGAATTTCCCAGTTCGATCCGGGGAATAGCTTGTCTTTTTCGAATTTTCCCGGATTCCTGTAGGAGTCTTCCAGCGCCTTCCTTTCTTCCTCAGGAGTCTTCTGGACTGGAGTGTGCAGTCTGGCAAAGAACCTGTCCAGATGAGGCTTGGGAGCGGGCTTGGTCACGAATGAGACAAGAAAAAGAAAGAGGAAGGGAAAAAGAGCATCAAAGAAGAAACGGATAGCCACAAGTTGGGCTTTAGTCCAGGAAGTGAAGTCAATGCCCAGCCAGCTCAGCACCCAGATTTCCGCATGAAATCGTCCCAATCCCTTTTTCGGTGAATCGGGATCAGCTGGATCGGTCCGGGCCACGTTCTCGAAGAAAACGCCGACGGCCTCGATCGTGTGTTCTTTTTTTATCTCCTGGCCGATAAACTCGGCTCTTCCTTTTTCCACATCGTCCCGGAGGGCGCTGACAGTCACAGTCACTGTTTTAGGCTGGGTTTCGAGAAGAAAGGACGGATTGTGCTTGGCCCAATTCAAGGTCTGGAAAAGATTGGGGATGACAGCGTAGATGAGGAGGCAGATAATCACCTGGGTGAACACCGCCGATTTTGTCAGCCTTCGCCAGACGAAACCCAGCCAGATGGAGGCGCCAAAGATGGCTGGTATAGAGATGATGTACTTGAACAGAACGAGCAGGTTATTGATCAAGAGCGCCACAGCAATTCCTCCGAACAAGGTCACAGCTATGGCAATCCTGCCGACAAAAAGATAATGCTTTTCGGATTTGTTCGGCTGGAAAGGCTGGTAGAGGTTTCTGATAAAAAGTGCGGAATAGGACACCGCGCTGGCATCGAGTGTGGACATGTTCGCCGCCAGAATCCCGACGAGCATCAGGCCGATTGCTCCCGGGAAGAGCAGATCTTTGGACATGAATCCCCAGATCAAATCCGGGTCGTGGAGCATACCGGCGTAGAGCCCGATCGCCAGCAGGCCTGCCAGAGCCCAGAAGATCATGATGAATCTTTTGAAAAACATGCCGCCGATCATCCCGAAGCGCGCGGTCACCTCATTCTTGGCCGAGCCGGCCGTTTGCATCCCGGAGGCAACCGCGACGATGGAGACGAGGTTGGCGAGGACCATGGCCAGAATCGTGTACCAGGCGTATTCGCTCATGGTCACAGAGCCGAAGAGTTCAAACATGTAGTCAGGTACAGAGGCGTGAAGTCCTGAAAAACCTCCGATCTTAGCCAGGCCGACGGGGATGAGGATGAAAGAAAAAATGATGATCAGAAATCCCTGGATCGCATCAGTGATGACAGCTGCCCGGAATCCCCCGAGCATGGTGTAGACCGAGACTATAATGGCATAGATGAGATAGAAGAGAAGAGGGTCTGTGTAGGAGATGAAAGAGTGCAGTTCGCCCCGCTTGTTTTTCTCGTTCAATTCTTCATAGCGGATTCTTTCTTCCTGGCTGATCCCTTCATCCAGCCTCGATTTGAGATCCTGGTATTCCCTGAATTGTTCAACGCTCTGCCGTTCCTCATAGGAGCATTTCTCTAAAGGCTTGGGCGTCATGGCCATCATGGTTTTCGCTGCCACCATGTAGCCGACTCCGCCTCCCAGGATGGACAGCAGCAGGATGAAGATTGCGTAGCTTCCCCCCAGGGGTTTGCTTTTGAACCGCTCCGTGAAATAGTCGCCGATAGTCGTCAGGCGGACTCGGCGGAAGAAGAATGTGGTGAACCAGTAAAAAGGAGTTAAGAAGAGAACCAGGTACTGAATCCACATGCCGCCGATTCCCTGGCGGTAGATTTCCCTGGAGACAGCCACGGCCTGGTCGGCGTTAGTCGAACACCCGAAGTTGAGAAAGAACTGATAGAATTTGCCGAGCTTGCGGCCGGCGAGAAAGAAATCACCAGTATCCTTTGTTTTTTGGGCTGCGCGTTTTCCCAGCCAGAGAATGATAATGATGTAGAGGAAGATTACAGTCACATCGATGATATGCAGTCCCCAAATAGACATCTGACCTGCCTTAGTCATTAGTATTTACTGCGGATAAGATATAAAGTCAATGTTTCATAATGAGATGGATTGGAAAGAATAGATGGAACAAAGGGGATAAGCCTTTATGCTCTGTAATTAGGTAACTCTTTTGCCAATGATATTGAAGGCCAAACTGTCATTGCGGGCGAAGCGTGGCAATATCATCCTTTCATGTCATTGCGAGTGAAACACGGCAATCCCGTGTGGAAAGAATGCAAATGTTTTTATCAGATTGCTTCACTCTGTTCGCAATGGCATTATAAAAAAGTTACAGAATTATTGAGCGAGTACACCTATCCCCATTTTTTTATTGGATGGATTTTTTTTGGAAAATAAGATAAAAAGAGTGAGTGTTCCCAGGGATAAAAGATCACTTTCCTTATCTGTATGATGGAATTTAGATGAGCGAGAAAACATTCGTAAAGACCGGAAGAGATGAGTTTGACTGTTTCATTCCCAGGGTCAAGTCGTTTCTCGACCAGGATTCACTCGATCTGATTATCGATGGAAAAAAGATCAGAGGCTTCAGGACTCCTGATACAAAATCCATCTGGATTAGAGACTACAGCGACATGCTCAGAGGCGTGAAGTATTTCGAGAGCGATCTCAAAAGCACCATAGACCATTTTGCCGAGACGCAGGCTGAGACCGGCCGGGTATTCGATTATTTCACCACTTTTCCTGAAAAGCTTCCCTGTGAACGGGAGAACTGGACAAAGTACGTGCGCGTTCCTGTTGAGGCGGATGTCGAGTACAGGTTCGTTAAAGCCGCTTTTTTGTCCTGGCAGGCCACTGGAGATGACCAGTGGGTCAAAAGGTTGTTGCCCAAAATGGAGAAAGCTCTTCAGTATGTACTTTCTCATCCCTGGTACTGGGATAAGGATAGAGAGCTTATCAAGCGCGCCTACACCATCGACACCTGGGATTTTGCCTACACCGCAGGGGCTCACGACTGGCTTCAGTTCCAGGTCACCGATGACACATTCTGGGGAATCATGCATGGGGATAACAGCGGCTATTTTGAGGCATTCCGGATCATGGCTGCTCTCTACGATTATTTTCAGAATAGCAAACTCTCCAAGTCCTGGCTTGACCGCGCCGAGGCTCTCAGGGAGAAAATGAACCAAACGTGCTGGAACGGAAAGTTTTACACTCATTTTGTGAAGCTGACTCCGGTCACCATCCCGGGCGTGGATGAGTCCCTGCAGTTGAGCTTGAGCAATCCGATGGATATCAACAGGGGCGTTGCCACACATGAGATGGCTGTTTCTATCATCCGGGAATACAGGGAGCGAAGAGAGCAGACGGACGCTTTTGCAGAATGGTTTTCGATTGACCCGCCGTTTCCTGACGGGATTTTTGGGGATGAAAAGCTCAAGAAGGGGGCATACGTTAACGGAGGTATCATGCCTCTTGTCGGCGGTGAGCTGGCTAAGGCGGCCTTTGACCATGGATTTGAAGAGTATGGCATGGACATCCTGAAGCAGTACTCAGAAATGATCTCGACGACCGGAGAAACATACCTCTGGTATTTTCCTGACGGCACACCGTCCACAGCGGAAACCAGCACCAGTCCTGAAGCCACTCCGACAGATGGCTGGGGTTCGAGCGCCATGCTCTACGGCTTCCTGGAAGGACTGGCCGGCGTGGAAGACAGGCTTAAACTGTTCAAAAAGATTCGCCTTTCGCCCCGCTGGTTGGCCGCTGGGATTGACCGAGCTGAAGTTCAGCTGGGATATCGAGATTCGGATGATGTCTTTGGCTATGCTTTTCAACATGAAGGAGGCCTGGTATCACTCGATATTCTTTCCCCAATTTCGGAAGTCGTATTTCATGTCTTGGTTCCCAGAAGTTCTGAAGCGCACTCTGTATCCATAGATGGAAAGGATGTTGAATACAGGAACGTTCAGGTAGAGGAGAGCTGCTATGTGGATTTCAAGGCCAGCATCGAGAAGGGGGCAGCCATTAAAATCAACCTGACAAAACGGGAATGAATGTTGTGAACAAAAAATACAGCCGAATTTTGCTCGCCTTCTCTCTTCTTGTCATGCTCGTTGGATGTGCCCGCCAGCAGGAAGAGGAAAAAGCCTACAGGGAAGTCCTGATATCGGCTGGAGAGGTGATAACCAAGATGGCATCAGCATGTATCAGCCATGCCCGGTCGTATATAAGTATCAGGGAATATGCCCGTATCACTGGAGAGGATTTCGACGCCATTGTCGACAAGATACTCGGAAGTGACTATCAGGAAGTACTGGCTCAACTAAAGGCTAATAAGATGAAGATCGATGAATTCATGGAGGGATTGGAGGAGCCCCCTTCAGCACTCGCTGGGCTGTATGGAAAATTGTTCGAGCTTCATGCACTCTATTCAAAGATACATGCTTTGGCCGTGAGTCCTTCCGGATCAATAGAGGAGTACAGTGTTTCGATCAATGACTTGGAGAGTCAGATGAATGACTTGAAATCCGGGATGGATTTGCTTTATGAGCAATGATCCCTGATTTGGAGGGATGCAAAGGAGGAGAGGATAATGGCATCAGAAAAAGAACAAAAGGTTTATGAGACGTTGGATAAACTCGACATTCCCTATGTCCGTCACGAGCACCCTCCTGTCTTCACCGTAGAGGAAGCAGAACAGCACTGGAAAAACATCACCGGCGCCCACTGCAAGAATCTTTTTCTCCGCAACAAAAAAGGAAACCGTCATTATCTGGTTGTGCTGGACAGTTCTAAAAGAGCGGATCTGAAAGCGCTGGAAAAACAGCTCGGGGAAGACAGGCTCAGCTTTGCTTCCCCCGAGCGAATGATGCGCTTCCTCGGATTGGAGGTTGGCGCTGTCTCACCTTTCGGCTTGATCAATGACACTCAAAAAGAAGTGAAGGTCGTCATCGACCAGGATCTTAAAGAGGCGGACAGCATCAATTTTCATCCCAATGTCAACACCGCAACTGTGGGATTGAGTTTTTCGGATTTTGAGAAATTCTTATCGTTCTGTGGCCAATCCATCCGTTTTCTTCGGTTTTAACGCTTTGATTTTCTGTAATTATGATGAGGCCTGGAGTGGCTATGATACTTGCAGGGAAATTGTGACTTAGCTCTGAGTCTCGATAGCCAGATAAAGCCTCATTCCTTTTTTTGACGCTCTGCGGTAAGCCCAGTCATTGTTGAGCGGAATTTTTGCGGAGCAGCTCTTTCAAGGCCTGGATATCCCTCAAGAGCCGACTGTCGCATACTGTGGGCCATTCTTCTCTTTCCGTGATATCCAAGCGGTCGGTCCGAAACAGCTCCTCTGTTTTCTGGCTCAGCTGAATAAGGCTTGAAAGCTCAGGCACAGTGAGGTCGGGAAACTTGGAGAGGAAGTCTGGGTCAAAAATAGGGAGATGGAACCTTCCTCCGTGGTCCTCTATCGAGAGGTTGATTTCATGAGGAAGCGAGGCAAGGCTCCCAATGATTTTCTTGAAATCTATGATCCCTTTTCCGATCTCTGCCGGAAATGTGACAAATCCTTCGGAGGTAAGAAGTATCGCGCCGTCCTTGATATGTGTACTGACCACCCAGGGAAGAATTCTCTCTGCTGCCATAACAGGGTCCTCCAGCATTGTCAGGAGGTTCATTGTATCCAGACAAATGCCGAGATAGTCGCCTGGCGCTGCATCGCAGGTGTCGAATAATCGGAGTAGCTCATGAGTGGTGAATTCGAAATGGGTTTCTATTGCCAGGATCACATCGTGGTCCTTGAACATTTGGCGCTGGGATTTAAGGCTCTTTGCCATTTCCTTCAGGAGCGTTTCAGTGGGCGGGCTCTCCGGATTCCAGCGCATCAAGCCTCCTGAACAAGACCGAATGATCCGGGTTCCTAAAGCCGCGGCTTCTTTCGCTGCGGTCCGGTTTATCTTACGAATATCCTTTTTTTTCCAGGTCTCCACATCAAAAGGAATATGCTGGCCCCCGCCCCATTCCAGATAAAGGTCATTGGACGCGGCGAATTGGGCCAGGCCTTTCAAATACTTGTCGTCGATTTCCTTTCTCTGCTCTTCGTTGAGTCCGGAGAACTGGACACCCTCTGCTCCGTTATCCTTCGCCCATTCCAGGATTTGAAGAGGATTTAACTGAAGAGGCTCCAGGCCATAAGTATCAATCCCGATTGGCAGCGTTTTCATTGGTTAATCCTGATCGATTATTTTTCTCAAGTGTGGGGACAGATTAGAATCCTGCTCGTCTCTTGTCAAGCTATAATAAGAATATAAATGCATCTCTATTTCCGTGATGGATAAAGCAATAGTGGAGTCTCAGGGAAGACCAGGCTGAGTGTTGAGAAAACCGTTTGAAGGTGGAGCGGGCACGGTTCCTCTCCGTAGGAGAGGAGAGCGGAGCCTGAAACCGAGCAGGCTTTGACTCGCTGGGGCAAAGGCTGCGTTTTTTCGATGCACTCAGTTTGGTCTAAAGCCCATCCTGTTATCATGGGATAAAAGATGATTCCTTAGTATTCCAGGAAATACGGGAAGGATTCTCTCACCTTAAGATATACAGTATGCGTATTGTTTTTCCTCTTCTTTCTATTGTGACCTCGAAACGGCTCTCATCCTTGAATTTCATGTAGAGGTCAAGCATGCCTTCCACACTGTCCAGTTCGACATCGTTTATTTTTTTGACAATATCATTCCTGCGGATACCGATCTGGGATATGATGCTCTTTGCTGGCAGACCAGTGATCCTGAATCCGCTGACTCTTCCGTCCACCATATTGGGAACGAACCTCGCTTCTTGCATGATGAGTGGAAGGTCCTCTTCGAGCCTCCTTTCCATTTCAGCTCTGTCGAATTCCATACGGATGACATCGCTTTCTGTCCTTTGCGGTTCAGCAGGTTTCTTCTCAGGTGGAGGAGGAGGGATGACCGCAGGTTTTTTCTGCGGAGGGGCCTGCGTTCTGGTGATTCGTCCTCTCCCCAAAAATATCCTGTACGTTTCTTCCCCTCTTGTGAGGACAATATGGTTCTCTAAAACCTGACTCAGAGTAAGGTCTAGAATTTTTTCACCGACGCTGAGCATTTGGATTTGTCCTGTCTGCTCATTTTTTAAGATGGCGACTGACGTAGACACATCTTTCGAGACGATAACACCGACCAGGGATAGGGACGGAAGACGGACTCCCTGTTCTTGAGCAGGGACGGCTCTCTGGATACCGAAAGCGGTTAAAATGATAAAGAATCCGAATAATAGGAAAGGAATCCATTTCAACCTGACTTTTTCGGAAGGATACCTTTTCATTTTATTTATTTTCTGAACTAAAAAGATTTCTAATCGCCGAATCTCCCGGTGTTTCTGTTGTTTTTGCGGAATTTCGGCCAGGGCGAGACAGCCAGTCCGGGACTTGTCGTTCTTATGGCAAACAGGTGCCCGAGCCATACACCTTCCCATGTCGTCTGATGAGAGCCTATATACAGCGTCCCATCATTGAGCAGTGCGGGCGAAGACCAGTTATTCCCACCGTACAAAGGCACACTCCATTTCAGGGTTCCATCCGGGTAGACAGCGTACAGAGAGCCTGTTTCAGCTCCGAAGTAGATCATCCCGTCAGCCCCCACAGTCGGTGAGCTGTAGATATCATCAGCCGTTTGTGTGACTTGAGGGACATCAAAAGCCCATTTCAGAGTGCCGTCCGGGTAGAAAGCTAGCATCTGAGCGGGAGTTCCAGGCCCACCGGATTTGGTGCCCACATAGATTGTCCCATCCGGAGCAATCGCCGGTGAGGAGCGGAGCACCCGATAGTTTCCTGGGACAGTGTAACACCATTTTTTCGTGCCGTTGGGATTGACCGCATACAAAAAGCCTGTGTCATGATCTTCCGCGGCGATGTAGATGGTGCCGTCCGTATCTACAGCCGGAGAAGCAAAAGACATTTGATCGGCAAAGTCCAGCATGAACAACCATCTATTGCTGCCGTCAGGATTCACGGCAAAGAGGTTATCCTGTCCGCCCATGACATAGATCGTCCCGTCAGGCCCAATGGCCGGAGATGCCCGGCATCCCCAATCTGCGATGAACCTCCATTTCCGGGTGCCATTCGGGTACAGCGCATAAAGAGCATCCGCAGACACATAAAGTATTCCATCCAGGCCGATGGCCGGGGTTCTTTGGCCGACGTCAGACCAATTCGGATAATTATCGTAAGCTTCGTATTTCCAGAGGCGTGTGCCCTGGGAGTCGTAGGCATAAAGAGCACTGGTGGCGCCCTGAATGTAAATGGTGCCATCCGTGCCTATGGTGGGGGAGCAGCCGTTATCTCCTTGATGGAGACCTAAAGTTGGATACAAATCCAATTCGCGCTTCCACATTTCTGTCCCGTCTGGATTAAGAGCATACAGGCTTCCGGCATCCGTATGCATGAATATTCCTGTGCCGAAATAGATTGTGCCGTCTGCAGCTACGGCTGGAGACGAGTAATACACGGGTGAGTCTGCTTCAAACCTCCACTGAATCCCTTCTGCAAATGTAACCGTATCCGTGGTGCTTCCCGTAGCCCCCAAATCGTCAGTGACAGTGAGAGTGACGGTAAACGGTCCTGCAGTGGCGTAATAATGACTTGCCATATCACCTGCTCCTGTCTCTCCGTCTCCAAAGTCCCATGCAAAATCGGAAACACTTCCATCAGAGTCAGAAGAAGAAGTGGCGTCAAAATCCACTATGTCTGGGGCCACATCTGAATTTTTAGTGTAAGTGAAGCTGGCAACCGGGTTTTCGTTTTCATCCCCATTGAAAAGTTCCTCAATGAGATCACAAGAGGTGAACAGTAAAGTCACTATGAGTAATGAGAGAAAATAAAAGACTGTTTTGCCAAAAAGTATTGATTTCCTTGATGTGTGTTTTGTTCTCATGGTCCGCACCTTCCTAAATCTATAGCACAAGAGTAGACCATGGTCAAACAGGCCAAGCAGTAAAACTTTGTTTTCGGACTCATGCAAGAGATCGAGCTTGGAGTGTGATTTTCTGGAGAATCTGTATCTTGAATCAGATAGACACGCAAATGGAATAAAGGAGACAAAAGTTGTGAAAGATGTCAATCCAGGTATGAAATGCTTGAAAAAAAGAAAAAGGCCTATCTTCTGTCAAAAATAGTGCAAATATTCTGATGCCTCTTGCGTTCACATTTAAAATGAAAAGAATGCAATGATACCATTCTTTCTTGAAGAGGATTAATCCTTAGAAGTTCTCTTCAGATTATTAGACTTCTCAGTTCTCGAAATCTGCTTCTTTAATTTTCCCCGAAAATCAAGCTTATAGACCAGACCACACTCTGAAATGAATTAATTCACCGTCTTTAAAGACAACTCTAATGTAGGCATGACGTTCATACTCTTGTTTTTCCCCCATCAATATAGCCGTGACTCCTGCCTCTGTTATTGTCCCAGTGGATCCAGATTCCTTACGAATAAACTTGGAAAAAAGCATGATCTCATATTTTCCTTTCTGGGAAAAGATCTGATTGGCTTCTTGCCGTGTGAATGCTGTGCGTCCTTTACTTCTCTGAAGAACACTTTCAACGGTGGGATCCTCAGTATCCCAACGGTTGGCCAGTTTAAAATTCCATGTGGATATTATCTTTGAAACCACTTCATCTTGATCTTTTTCTACCATGGACTCCAATCCACTTTCATAGATCTTCGCCTGTTTGCTCTCACTGGTTGCGCAGCTCAGAAGAAAAATAAAGACAACAGATAAACACAAAATTTTGTTTTTCATCTCGACCTCCCTTGCGTCTATTTGTAGATTATATCTGCAATCTTTATGCCAATCAACCTCCGGTTTTGATTATGTTTCTAAAGACTTATCTGTACTTTCAAAGGGACAAGTGTTTAAACTGAAGGACAGGTCTCTTCCCGTGTATCTGATTTCTTTCTCTTCGTGCCGATTTTAGCTGAAGTGACAATCGAAAAACAAAAATCCCAGGGGATTTGAATTTTTCTAAGTTCCTGATAATATAGGTTATTCAGAGTTAATTGCCTGTTTAAGCGCCACATCAATAAGACGAGAATTTTATGTCTCGACACGAACCGTTTACATTCCAGTCAGCTCCTGAGCTATTGCAAAAAGCGGACGAGCTGGGTGTTGAGCTTCCTTTTCAGGATTCCGTCTCGCCTCTTTTTGAAAGCCTCGTCATTGGCTCGAAGACACTCGCCAACCGTCTGGCCGTGCAGCCCATGGAAGGATTTGACGCGGACACGGATGGATCGCCGAGCGAGTTGACCTTCCGGCGCTATCGACGGTATGCGGAGGGGGGATGCAGCCTCATCTGGTTTGAAGCCACCAGTGTTGTGACTGAGGGGCGTTCGAATCCTCATCAATTGATGCTCCATCCGCGAAATCTCGATTCGTTTAAACGCATAGTGGAAGAGATTCGCCGCTTGGCCCAGAAGGTATTCGGAAGCGCGTATGAAGTTTTTCTCGTTCTCCAGTTGACTCATTCCGGCCGATACAGCCAACCGGAAGGCAAACCCTTACGGCAAGTGGCTGGCTTCAATCCCAATCTTGATAGGGGGCCGAAGGACGTTCGCATTCTGAGCGATGATGAACTGGACCGTTTGCAGGATAAATATGTGGAAGTAGCGACCTTGGTTGAACAAGCAGGTTTCGACGCAGTCGACATCAAAGCCTGTCACGGGTATCTCGTCAATGAGCTTCTGGCGGCGCGAACCCGGGAGGGCAGCCGGTACGGGGAAACGTTCGAGAACAGAATACGCTTTCTCTCCGAGGTCGTGGAGAAGGTCAGAGATCGAACTTCGGGTTTATGTCTTGCCGTGCGCCTGAGTGCTTTTGATGGGATTCCCGGAGGCTTTGGAGTTTCCGGGGAGAATCATGAGAATTTCGACCTTGCTGAGCCGAACGAGCTGGTCCGTAGACTGGTCCAGTTCAACTGTTCGCTTTTCAACATCACTATCGGAAATCCCTATGAAAAACCTCATCTGGGACGGCCGTTCGACCGTCCGCTTCAAGGAGCTCCTTTCCCTGAAGAGCATCCCTTAGAGGGGATTACGCGTCTCTTGAGGATTACATCGGCATTCCAGAAAGAATTTCCGGACGTTCCGTTTGTGGGGACCGGCTATTCCTGGCTGCGCCATTTTTTCCCCAACGTAGGCGCCGCGGTTCTTCAGCGTAGGGAGGCTTCTCTGATCGGTTTGGGGAGGAGTTCTTTCGCCTATCCAGACGCGCCCAAGGACCTGATGAGTTCTGGCGCTTTAGATCCCTCAAAAGTTTGCATCTCCTGTTCCCGTTGCACAGAGTTGATGAGGAATGGGCATGAAAGCGGGTGTGTGATGAAAGACAAGGAGATTTACAGTAAGCTCTACCAAAAGCTCTCGATTAAGGGGAAAGAGAATGAAGAAAAACACGATTGAGATCGAGGGGATTCGTTTTCCTTTGCATTCCCTCAATACACTCATCATAGGAAGCGGAGCCGCGGCTCTGAATGCGGCAGTGAACCTCTTTAACTACGGGCAGAAGGATGTCGCCATCGCTACAGACTGTTGGGGCGGGGGGACATCCAACAATGCCGGCTCAGACAAGCAAACTTATTACAAGCTCTCTCTTTCAGGGGACGTCCCTGATTCTCCGCTTGAGATGGCCAGAGACCTGTTTAATGGGGGGTGCATGCATGGAGATATTGCGTTGTGCGAAGCCCAGAATTCCGTGCAGACATTTTTCCACCTCGTGAGCCTCGGCGTTCCTTTTCCCCATGACCGGTTTGGAGCGTATGTTGGCTATAAGACGGACCACGACCCCCGGGGAAGGGCGACATCCGCAGGTCCTCTCACATCCCGGATGATGTTCGAGTGCCTTGCCAGAGATGTCAAAAAGAAAGGGATTCAGGTTTTCGACCGACACGAGGTCATCGCCTTGCTCACAGAAAACAGAGGTAGAGAAAAGCATGTTATCGGAGCCTTAGCCATAGACAAGGATAATCTGGATTCGAAGAATTTCGGTTTTGTGGTTTTTAATGCCGTGAATGTTGTCCTCGCGACCGGAGGGCCTGCGGGGATATACAAGAGCTCGGTCTATCCGGAGAGCCAGCTCGGATCGAGCGGCCTGGCTTTTGAAATCGGTGCTGTCGGTAATAACCTCACCGAATCGCAGTACGGCCTGGCGTCCATCCAGTTCAGGTGGAATCTTTCCGGCACATACCAGCAGGTCATTCCCCGGTACGTCTCCACCGATGCGGATGGCCGGGATGAGCAGGAATTCTTGAATCATTACTTCCCGGATATGGGTAAGCTGGCCACAGCGATTTTCTTAAAGGGCTACCAGTGGCCGTTTGACCCGAGAAAAGTCCG
>Ga0180438_10008353_pt1 | contig 13194 bp, 6 predicted proteins | sample SS_ome_12_FD_132455 | JGI IMG/M metagenome (GOLD analysis project Ga0180438, IMG submission 132455) | Hypersaline lake sediment archaeal communities from the Salton Sea, California, USA - SS_3_D_2 metaG | ecosystem: Environmental > Aquatic > Non-marine Saline and Alkaline > Hypersaline >... | reverse complement strand
TTTTTAGGAATGTTGTATGCGTCTAAATCCTTTGTTAAAACACCCAGTAACCTTATATCTGGAGTAGCTAAAAAGGGGGACTCATAGCTTAATCTTTTTGAACCTCGTAAGTAAACACTATGAATATAATGACCATAAGGATCACTATCTACTAAACTAAAGACGGGTAATTGGAGTTCTTTATTTAATCTCTTTAAAAACATTCGAGTAGCAATATCTGCAGCACCCTTTGCCGTTAATATTATGGAGGGATATTTTTTCCAGAATTTGTCTTCAGAGATACGCCTCATTGCTGCTTCTTTTTCAATTACTAAGATGAATTCAGCATCTGATTCAATAATATCCACCTTATCTAGCATTGGAGTAATTGCCCATGCTCCTGAACCAAACTTTTCTAAATCAATTATATTGTTCTCATCTCTAATCCTCAATCGTCCGACACATAAACCTTTTGCAGAAGCGATTATGTGAGTAGCATTTCTGGTAGTATACAACATCGAAGCAATATCCTCTATACATTTATCACTATTTTTCTGTTCACCATAGATCTCTACATCTTGATAAAAAACATCTCTCAAAGTGCTATGTTTATCTTTAATAAGCAGTTCATGAACTACTTCAGCTACTTTCATTAGTCTCGTCATATCTGCAACACTTGCTAATGAGTGAAATTGCTTTTTTATAATTTGCTTTCCTAATAATAATAAGTCATTTTCTTCATCCCATATAATATTGCTTGCGGTTCTAGAGGGCAATTCTAAAGTAGGACGTCCAGTGGAGTATATCATTTCAATTAAACTGTCAACAACCTCGTATAAACGATTTAGCGTTTCAGTTCTAGTAAGATCATCTACTTCAACAGTATCAGGTGGAAGACTTACAGTTTTTGTTGCTTTTCTTTTTGCTTGGTACTCTTCAAAAAGTAGTCTAGCGGCTTTTAAATCATATTCTTTTTTACTTGCTTTTTTATCCACACTTTATCACTTCTTCTTCAATTTCCAATGCTTTTTACCCTTTCTAATTTCAACATTAATGATCCCTTTTCTTTCTAATTCTTTTAATTTGAGTTGTAGAAAACGAGCATCCATCATATCTTTAATCTTCATCTTCAATATTAATGATGTTATAGGTTGCCATTCATCTGAAAGAAAGTTTAATATCTTCTCAGTGGTGATTATTGGTATTTGCGTTTGAGTTGTTTTTTTCCCAGTAGTTTTTACTGCTTTTTTTATTTCGGATTTTTGATTTTCTTGGACTACTGAAACCTCTGGTTCTGTTGTTTTTAGATCCTTCTCTACATTTTCTTTTGAAACAGTTTCTTGCGTCATTGATTCTTGTAAAACATTGATAATCTCAGATTTTTTTAAATTAGAATTTATAGTAATATCTTTCTCTTCACAATATTCCTGAAGTTCATTTTTAGTAAGATTTTTAAGGGTTTTTTCAGACAACATCTGTATTTCAGACGTAGGAACTGAGACTTTCTTAGTTTTGATCATTTGTTCTTTCTGTTTTAATTTTTTAATATGCTCATCAGACTCTAATTTAGCAGTAGGAGCTGGAGGTTTTTTAGCACCAATAGCATTGATCATCAACGTTTCTAATTCTGATATAGAGATTTTATCCTTATATTTACTTTTTCCCTCAGTTGCAATATTATAAATACTTTCTATAAAAGTTGGAACATATTTCTCAATTAAATTTGCTCTTTTTTCTTTTTTACGTAATGTTATTTTTCTATTGAGATATACCCTGATTCTTCTGCCAATAGCTTCTAAACAATATTTGATTTCTTTAATTAATTCTTCATCATCAGCTAACGCATTTTTAGACTGAGATTTAAACATTAGATGTACATATGGCCCCGAAACATTCACTAATAAAAGGATTGGTCCTTTAGGTAAATTATTGTCATATGTATCTAATTTATAGTTCTTCCAATTAACAGATTGAACTGCCTTTGTTATGGCACAATCTGCATTATCTCTTAATTTTGGAGTTCGATTTACATATCTAAATAAAACATCACTAGATCGTCTTGGGGTGTCAAGTTTTTTTGGATCATTACAATATGCTAAAACAGCCTCAACAACATAAGCAAGTCCTTTTCCACTTGTAGGGGGTCTTGTTTCAGCAGATATAAAATCATCATCTCTAGAATAGGTTTCAGTGAAATATTCAAAAATCTGTTCATATGAATCGACTTTTACTTCATTAGAGGATTCTATAAGATTTTGTAATGATTTTGATAATTTATTTTCAATTACATTTGAGTTTTGATTAAAATCTTTTAAGATTTGAGAATTTAAATGAATTAGATCTTCTTTAGCAGGATTTCTATTATCCTCTTTTTTGAAATGCTTAATTAAATGAGAGATTTCAGCTACAGGTTCCTCAAAATCTTCAGTTGCTTCTGAAATTTTTAATCCTATTTCTTTTATAAGAGTATTTTCTAATATGGTATCCCCTACTGGGATTGCTGTGTCCGTTGGAGGGGCCATATACTTAATTGATTTGAAGGCATGAAATAATGCATTAAATTGCCTATTTGTTAATTCAGATGGTCTCGTTTTAGAAATTTCAACTTCATTCACAAGTTCTTCTAGGTCTGTTCGGTTATTGAGCTTTTTTAATTCAAATAAACCATCTTTATTTGATTTAATGAGATTATCTAATTGATTTTTAAGTTTCTGTTTTTCCTTATTAATACCCTTAATGTCTACCCGTAATTTATCAATATTTTGTTCAATCTTTTTTTGATCTTTTTTAGTTTCTGCCTTTTCAATACGCTCGTTATATTTTTTAATATTTTTTTGAATTGATTTCAAATCTTTATTATATTGATCATAGATTGATATTGAATCCCAGTATTTTTTTATTAATTCATTTGATTCAATTTTATAAATAATAAGTTTTTCTCTTGGCTTTTTTGATTTTCCATATATTCGATCCTCGAATGATAGAAAGAGGACATCATCATCTTTTTTTTCATTTTTTATGAGAAATCCAGATTTTAGAAGCAGAATATTAAGTTCATCTTGCAAATTTTGTTGAGCTTTTTTTATAATTTTTTTGGCGGTTTTAGAGCTTACTCTCACAAAATTATCTTGTAAAAAAGCAGAGATGGTTAAATTTTCAGATTTGGTTATTAAATCTTGTAAATCTCCAATATTTGTCGAAGTAGGATGTGGTTTTGCGTATTTTGGTTCTCTTGGAAAGGAAGAGACTAATCTTTCAAATTTTAATTCCTCGCCATAGGGATCAATATATATTATTGTTATATGGGGATTCATTAATGCTGTTTGTCGAACATAGGTATCTGCTGATCCTCGTTTATATTTTGTATTTAAATAAGTCAATTTTATGTATGTACCATGTAAAAAGGGACTATCCACTTCTGTAGGTCGTATTAGATATTTTTTTTCATTTTTAGAGGTTGTGAAAAATTCTGAAACAGTAGCATAAATATTTTCACTAGATTTTGAAACTGCAATAATTGGTTTACCAGTAGTGTTTTGTGAATCACTAAAAGCACTCGGAGCACCAAACCCTTGACTACCTCTAGTTTGTTTTAATTCAAAACTTTTCGATGAAGCTAAATATTTACCGAATTTCCGTAAGTCAATTTTTCCCATTCCTATTCCATTATCAAAAATTTCAAATGAGTAGCTCATTACGTTTTTTTTCGATAATTCAGAAGTCAAGAAACTTGGTGCTTCTGATTCTCTGAGACGAATAACCACTAGTGGTTCTGTATCGATAATTGACTCCACAGGTTTTATGATCTCATTCATATCTTCTATGATTCTCAGGACTTCTTCTTCAACTTCTAATTCTTCTTTATCAATTATTTCCCCAGATTCTATATCTTTTTCTTGACTTAGAACTGAAGGCTCTTCTGACTTAGATGAAGGCTGAATCCCCATTTCTTGCATTAAAACACTCTTAGCTTCTTTATTTAAGGGAATTTTTTGCTCTTCATCTGTTTCTTCACCCAATATAGACAAATTACGCAGTGTAAGTTCTTGATCTAATGAAAATGCTATTTTAGAATAATCTTTTTGTAATTCATTCCATTGGAAGGATTCTATTGCATCTAGAGCATTATCTAAGAACTCTGCAACGTACTGGGTATGTTTCCAATAACCAAATTCAAACCCAACAAGTTGTGTTCGCTTCCTCATAAATTGAGCAATAGTACCTTGCTCAATTCTTCCATCTTCTTTAGAAGTAATTTTTATAACCTTCTCTTTAATATTGAATCTATCAACAAATGCTTAGATCTTATTTAGATATTTATAGTATTCTTATATTAAAACTATGACCTAGTGGTAATTTGTTAAATCAATTTTTCTAAGTGTTTCTATTCATTCATTTTGAACAGAAATTGATTTCTTATTTAAATTTTTTCCTAAATTAAAAAATAATAAAAAACAGTTATTACTAGATTACTTGATGTTTCTAACTCTATAAGCCTCCAAGGCAACATCGATAATTTTAGAGGCGATATACCGTTTAGTGTTCTTTTCAACATGAGTAATATGTTTTTGTTTATCGATAATGTAAACTTCATTATCTTTACTCATAAATCCTATATCATCTCGACCAATATCATTAGCAATAATCAAATCAGCATCAGATTTTAAAAGTCTCTCATAGGCACGATTAATTAATTCGGTTCTGGAAACATTTGATTCCGCTTTAAACGCAACAATAAAGGTTCTGTAGTTTTTCTTACGTGCGACATCAATAATTTTTGGAGTGAGTTTCATATTTACTTGCAGTTCCTGAACTTTGTCTGATGATATTTTTCCTTCAATACATTCTATCGGCTTATAGTCTGAAATAGCAGCAGCTGATATGAAAAAATTATAATCCTTATAACTTAGCTCATCTTTCACAGTTTTTATAAAATCTTCAGTAGTTACTACATTTATAGTTTCAATGTAATCTGGAATTTTAGCCATACATTTACCGGCAACTAATAAAACATTCGCACCCCTAGCAGCTGCCTCTTTTGCTAATTCAATACCCATTCGTCCGGAGGACCTATTTGACACAAATCTAACGGAATCTATTGGTTCTCTAGTTGGTCCTGCTGTTATCAATACTTTCATATCCTCTAAATCCTTCTTTGCTACAACTAAATCGATTACTCTATCAATAACATCATCAACTCTAGCGACTTTGGCTTTTCCTTCTGAAATTCTCGGTCCTAAAATGTCAATTCCATATTTTTTTAGTTTGCTGATATTTTGTTCAATTATTGGGTGAAACATACTTTCATGCATGGCAGGAACTACAACTATAGGTATGTCAGAACCAAAAGCAGTTGAAACAACCGTGGTTACCGGAGTATCATCAATTCCGTTAGCAATTTTTGAGATAGTATTTGCAGTGGCAGGGCAAACTAATATTAGATCGGCTTTACCTGTTGCTTTTGGGCGATCACCAGCTAAAAAAACATGTTCGACAGCCCCAGTTAATTTAGTAATTACATGATTTCCTGTAGCCCAGTGCATTATTGATGGGTTGATTAATTCTGTCGCTGCTCTCGACATTACCGTCACTACTTCAGCTCCTAATCGCATTAATTCCCTAGCGACTATCGGAGCAGTAATTAACGCAACCGATCCTGTTAAGCATAAACATATAGTTTTACCCCTTAAGATTGTTCCTTTTGTTTCAACAATATCCTTAGAGGGATGGTGCAAATTATCTCTCGACATTTACAATCTCGTAGGTTACTTGATCAATATTATAAAAAATATATATAATATAAAAATACTGGAAAAATCGATTATTCTTTTTAGATATGGAGATTTTATTTTTATCTCTACAATGATAAATTCTCATTTCTTCTCAAGATTTTGAGTGTTAAAAATAGAAGATTAACTTTTTGAATCGACAATTTTTAAATTTAATCCTATCTTGAGTGCAAGATTTTCAAATTTTTTCAAATCCCTCATATTGGTACTTTCTGGATTCGTGATCTTCAGAATTTTAATAAATTTATCTCCATAATAGGTTTTAATGATTTCAGATAAATCATACTGTTCAATATTATCATCAGAATTTATAAAAATCAAAGAATTTTCAAATTCTTGCCGCCTTAATTGTATAATTCTTTTAGAATATTTAATAAAGGGAGTATTACGCATTTTTTTTAAATCATAAATATTTGTAGAACCTAATTTTGGATTTCGGAGATTTTCGTCTATAAATTTATGGATTTGATTTAAAAATTGCTGTTTTAATTCTCTTAATGTAATAGCTTCTTTTATTAAATCCTCCAAAAATAAAGTATATGGCAATTTTAAACCAGCTATTTCATTTACTAAGTTAAGGAGTGTTAAGATATGAAAAGTAAATTCTTTAGGATTGGTTTTTAAAAGATTAAATACGTATTTTTTTTCTTTTTTAATAAAATTAAATAAAAAATTTTGGAAAGCTTCAATAAATTTTCTATATTCAGGAATTAAAGGTTTATTAGGGTTGTTTATAACAAGATCATAGGCATTGAATGGGTTAATTTTCTTTTTTAATACCTTATTTACTAAAGATAATGGATAATAACCCTCTAGAAATTCCATACCATTTGAGACTCCTTTTATTGCTTCAGAGAAGGAGCATTTCTTAATAATATTGACTATTTTTATAATATTTGCCTCGATTTTAATTGGTGTTTTTTGACAAAAACACAAATCGAATGGTTTTAAATCATGAAATAATCGATTATTTTGATCTGGTATAATAATTTGAGAACTATAAGCATTAACAATACTTCCTTGATTTGGCTTTATTGCTAAATCCCACTCAATAATCATTGTATCGTTAAAATTTGTGATATCTTGATGAGTATCGTAGTTATAGTCTATAGATTTCCTTAATAAGGATAATCCATCCATAGGATTTATTTTGTATTCATCATTTTCTCCCCAGAACTGTCTTTTATAATAGAAAATATCGGGAAATTTATGTAAATCATCAGTGAACAACTCCTTAAATATAAGAAAATTAAAACCTATTTCTGAAGACTTTATTGTCGAATTATTTAAACCGAAAAAGCCTATATGCTTTATTATATATAAATAAGCAGGATTGAGAATATTCTCGCTATTATGATTAACAACGTATGTATTTCTTCGTTTTCTAAAATCTACTTTTGATTTAATCACTTTATGCTTTTCAGCTAGAATTTTTAGGTATGAAAATTTTTTCAAATAGACTTTTTTTTTTAATTCTTTTATTTCAGCCTTATAGCTTTTGTATTTTTTAAGATATCTTTCTTCCTTAATTTCAAATGTTTCAAATTGATCTTTCATTAATCTTAATTTATCGATAATACAAAAATTATCAATCTCGTTGTAAAATTTGTTGATTAACTCATTTCTAAATAATTCATAAGGTGCAGAATCAAGGATTTCTTTGAAATTTTCATCGATCTTCCTAAATGTATTCATTTTTTTTTTTATGAAATAAAATGAAAAATATTTTTCATTGAAATTAGTAGAATTTGTCATTCTGTTCAAGTGAGTTAAAATATCTTTTAAGAAGGACAAACGATCGATTTCATACGTTTGTATAATCTTATCTATAAAACTAATAATTCTTAATAAATTATAGAAGGAATATTTTGATATTGAAGGTAAAAACAATAAAAATCCTTTTTCAATATAATCGTTAAGATGGCTTATTTGACTATCTAATTCATTTTCATGAGCAGATTTTATAAATTCAAAAAATTCCACAAATAAGTTGTTTTCAAGAGCACTGTGAAGATACTGCTCAATCAAATTTTCACATTCATATTGATTTAAGATTGCTTTATTGAGATAATTCAAAGCTTCTACAGAATTTTCAGCATTAAAACAAGATTCTGCTAATAAAGTATAATTTTTACTTTTTTTCATAGATCCAAAATCTTCTGATGTAAATTTGAACCGATCAAGATTATCTATTATTCTAAATGATATCTCTGGCTCTACCGCAATCAACAATTTTATAATATGTATACATATTTTGTCCTCCTTGTTATTATGAATCAAAAATGATGGGCAATCATGGAAAATTTCATTCTCTTCCTCATCGATTATAAGGTGAAACTCACGTTCTTCATCTAAAATAGTACTTCTAATTTTAATAGGATAATCTCTTGAAGAAATAATAGTCAATTTGTTATTCGGATAGTCTTGTGCCTTATTAAGAAGGTTCTGTCCAAATTTGTCAAGGATTATCTGATGTATCTCTTTTTTTGACATTTTTATTTTAAAATCGTGATTTAATAATATCTGATATTAATTTAGGAAATTGATTCCAATCATTTATAGTAAGCAATTGTCCTCCAGCAGTTTTTACTAATTTTTCAGCTTCTTTTAGATTATATGATGCTTCTGGGCAAATTAAGATAAAATCTACTCCTAAAGATCGCATAACTCTTAACTCATGCATGGATTCTCTTAAATCAAATACTTCTGCATCTGTAAATAATATGTTTAGTTTTTCTCGCGACATAGAGTGATCCTTAAACTGTTTATTAGCCCATTCAAGAGCATTTTGCATCCTTGTACCACCTCGAGCACTTACTGAAAGTAACTCATCTGCTAATTTCTCTAAATCTACTTTTTCATCCAATTTCTTTAGGACATGTGTATCTGATTCAAAAAAAGTAACAGCAAATTCATCTTTCCGCATGCCATAGCACATCATAGTCACACAAATACTCATATATGCAAGTTTATCACCTGACATCGAACCGCTGATGTCTAACTCAATACAACAAGATCTTAACCCTTTTGCCGTCTCATATACGTAAAAATCGTCATAATCAATATGATCTAATTCTTTTCCTTTCTCCAGCAAGTTAAAAAGTGTCTCTTCTAAATCAATATTTTCAAAATCATCTCCGACAGAATAAGGTCTTACGATATTGATGGGTATAGGTCCAGTTGTAGCTGAACCTAATCTTGCTCTAGAATAATAGATTCCTAATTCAATAAGGAGTTTTTTTGCTAACTCTTTTACTTTTTGTTTGGATCCTTCTGGTAAATCTTTACGATGAATAAACCATTCCTTAAGTAAATTTTCTCCACTTCCAGCAGATAAACATGCTATCATCTTATCTTGACCTTCATTTCCACCAATTGTTTGAACTGCTTTTAAAGCATCACTTAAGTTAAAATGTCCTAACGCACCTAAAGCATCTCTATTTTCATTTGATAATGCACTTGCAATTAATTCTTTCATTCTATCATAATTGATTTGATCCTTTATTTGATTCATAAGATTCTGAATTCTTTGAAAATCAGCACTATTATTATCAATCATTTTTTTTAATAACTGATAATTTGGTTCAATTAATTCAAATATGTCTTCATCAGCCATTTCAAGTTTTTTGCCAATTTTTTTTATATCTTCTGATCTCGGGTTAAGCCCTATTTTTCTCAGGAATTCGGTTGCATCTCTCAACTGATCAGCATTCTTACAAGCATCTAAAGTCTGTGATGTCAAATCAGGTAGATTCTGGGCTATTTTTTGACTGCAATGCATATTTTCACAACTATTCATTAATTGTTGTATTTTATGTGAAAGATTTTTTAATGCTTCATATTTAACGGGCTGAGTATCAGCATCTTTTATAGCCTTTTGAAGTGCTTGATTAAATAATGCATTCCATGACTTATTTGTGTATGCACTTTTAGTAAGTGTTTCTAACGATAAAGTCTTTTCACTTTTCTTATTTTGTTCATAAAATTTATCAAGTAATTCAGCCCGTAAATTACTCCCGAAGAATTGATCTAAAAAGTTAGCTAAATTATAATTATGCTCAAATGATGAATTCTCTAAGGATTTATTAAGTATTTTCTCCTTGTTAAAATCAGGTATTTCCCCTAAAGTTTTAGCTGCATTGAATAATTGCTCTAAATCATTAATGTGGTTTTTAAGTTGCTTCTTTAGATGGGTTATATCATCTTTGATTTTGTTATTATCAGAAGTCTCGTTAAGAAACTTCATGGTGTTTAATAAATCATTTAATTTGCCCGAATCTAATAGTCGTTCTAAATCTTCCTTAATATCTTCGCCATTAAAAGCTTTACTGGAAATTTTCTCCCATTCTCTCAAAGATTTTTCTTGGATAAGATCATTCAGATTCAATTCCGAACCAGCTTTTATATCTGAAGGTTTTAATGAATTTATCTTTTGCTCAAACCTTTTTTTTGCTTCATCAATTAATTGTTCAAGAGAAGAGATTTCTTCTTTAAATAAATCAGAATCATCACCGAAAAACTCAAGAGCTGATTTATAAGGTTCTAGATCTCTCTTTTCATTTAAATCCTCTAAGAATTTTTCTAAATGTTCAATAGCTTCTTGATTCACTGTATTAGACATCTCAATCTCATCAATAATATCCTGTATTTTGTCTAGTTCAGATTTAAGATTTTCATCCAAAATATCCTTTTTAATTTCATCTTCTATAGTATCATCTGGAAAAAAAGATTCGAGCATATCTTTTTTATAATTAGGGAATAAAATTTGAAATGCTATGTCCTTAGCTAATTCTTGATTATCTGGAAAGGAGGTGACCACGCTTATTTCAATATAGTCATTCGGATTTATGCTTCCTTTTCTATAATATCTTGAGAGAATTAATTTGGGTATTGATAATACCTGTCTTGATGAGGGCATTTGAATGATGTCCGGATTATTGCGCATTTTTCTAATGAAATCTACAGCAAATTCACATGGATTCTCTGGGAAGACACTCATCGAATTTAAATTACCTCCTTACACTCCAAGGGTTTTATGAATAATATTTTCGATTAAATTTTCTACTTTTATTCCGGGTTTTGGCTTTATACTACCTAATAAAACATGCCGTGTTATTTCAGAGAGATATTCATACATTGATTTTTTATCCTTTATCTTTCCTTCTTTCTCTAAATGCTTTCTTCTTGCTAATAATTTCGCAATTGCAATACCCGCCCTAATTGATGCTGGAACCTCAATATCAATTTTATTTCTACGAGTCTCCTCAATGATTGTATAAATTAATTCTAATTCTGATTCTTCTATGATAAAATGTTCTGGTAGATTAATTCTAATAATATCTAATTCAGTGGACTTTTCAGGATAGGTTAATTTTATCCAGACTTTAATTCGATCCTTTAATGCTTCTGAAAGTCGGTGAGTCCCTGATAATTCTTCAGGATTCATTGCAGAGATAAAGAAGAAATCATCATTTGCTTTTATCCTTCCTAAATGGGGAATACCTATAGAAGCTTCCTCTAATGGTTCTAATAACGTATTCTGAGAATACTCGGTAGCCCTATTTATTTCATTCGCTAAAAATGTCCCTCCTTCCAACATTGCACTTAGAAGAGGCCCAGGATTAAATGCTTCTAAAACGAATCCCTTTTTTAATGTTATAGCGGGATCAAAGGAACCAATAAAGTGAGATGGTTTAATGCTCTCATCCATAGTGAGCCAATGAAAACTTTTATTTTTATTCTCTTTTGCTCTCAAACTCGCAAAATATCTGCATAAAATTGTCTTACCAACCCCCGGTGGGCCGACTAGGGCAGGAAATAGACCAGTAGCTTCTGCATCTCTAAGTAATTCTAATGCCCTCCCATATTGTCCAGATAAAACGATATTGATTTTCTCATCTGAGATATCTTTAATAAGTTGCTGGTTAAATAATTGCTCAAATTTTTCCTTATTAATCATCTATAAAACTCATTTGAATTATTATGTAATTCTAGTAGAACTAGTTTGTAAATAATTAATTATTATTAATTTAAAACTTTAAAGATAATATTTTAAAACGGTGCTATTTGTAGATTTCTTTTAATCTCTAATATAATTTAGGAAAAAATCACTTCTAAACTTAATGATGGAATGGATGTTTTCTAGTTGATTTGCTAATAGTCATTTATATAAAGGAAAAAGAGTATTTAATAAAATAATGAAAGAAACATATAATAATAATAGATTAAATCCGAAGATTTTTGAGCATGAAAAAGAAGTAAAATTATTTCTCGATTCAAGGTCTAATAAGAATAGACGGAATAAAAAAATAACGGGAATCCCTTATCCATTCCTTAAATGGGCAGGAGGAAAAAGACAATTACTTTCACAGATGGAAAAATTTATTCCAAAAAAATTCAATAAATATATTGAACCCTTTGTCGGAGGAGGCGCTTTATTTTTCTATTTATTACCAAAAAAGGCTATTTTATCAGATAACAATTTCGAGCTTATTAATTGCTATCGCGTTATAAAAATGAAAGTTTTTGAGCTTATTGAAATGTTAAAACAACACATTTATGATAAGGATTATTATTATAAAATTAGAGCACTTGATCGAAACATCGATCAATATAATAATCTTTCAGAAATAGAGAAAGCTGCTAGAACTATTTTTTTAAATAAAACAGGATATAATGGATTATATAGGGTAAATCAAAAAGGATTTTTCAACGTACCCTTTGGTAGATATAAAAATCCAAAAATTTGTGATAGAAAAAATCTTATTGCAGTTCACCAAGCTTTACAGAATGTTGAAATAATTCATGGATCATTTGAATTGTGTTTAGAATTATCTGAATCCGGTGATTTCATATATCTTGATCCTCCATATTTTCCACTATCAAACACTTCATCATTTACAAGTTATACAAAGCAAGATTTTGGAGAAGATTCTCAATTGAAATTATATAAGCTTTTTCAAAAACTAGACCAAAAAGGATGTAAGATCCTTTTAAGTAATTCTTATTCGGATTTCATTTTAGATTTATATGTAAACTATAGAATAGAGATTTTAAAAGCGAAAAGAGCAATTAATTCGAAATCCAATAAAAGAGGAGAGATTAAGGAAGTTTTAATTATGAATTAATACTATTTTATTCTTAAATTACTTCAAGGTTGAGAGCTTAATTTGCAAATAGAAGATTTGGGATTAAAAGATAGAATTTTACGAATTAAGGAGCGAATAATTACACACCCACATGAAATTTGTATTGATAGAGCAGAATTAATTACAAGATCCTATAAGACAACAAAAGGAGATTCTCCTATTATAAGATTTGCTAAAGCAATTGCTTACATACTGGAAAATATGTCTATTAAAATTTGGGATGATGAATTTATTGTTGGAAACCGCACTACAAAAGTGGTCGGCACAGCTTTATTCCC
>Ga0180438_10008352_pt1 | contig 13194 bp, 13 predicted proteins | sample SS_ome_12_FD_132455 | JGI IMG/M metagenome (GOLD analysis project Ga0180438, IMG submission 132455) | Hypersaline lake sediment archaeal communities from the Salton Sea, California, USA - SS_3_D_2 metaG | ecosystem: Environmental > Aquatic > Non-marine Saline and Alkaline > Hypersaline >... | reverse complement strand
TTTTTATTAAAAAAATCCAAACAATTAGAACAATTAATTTTACTAAAAAAATGATAAGATTTAGAATGTCTAGTAAAAATTGGATTTTCTAAACCTCCATTAATGATAATAGAGGTCTTATTAAAAATATGAGTAAACCAAAATAAACCAGAAACTGATCCTACATATAGTTTAGATTCTTTTATTATAGCGGCTGCTTCATGAAGAGTAGTTTTATTTCTTAGGTCTATACAATTCTTAAAATTAAATTTATCATCTTCCATTGTTCCTAATAAAATCACTGATAAAGATTGAAAATCAATAAGTTTCTGCCAATATTTTTTAGGCCATTTACTTTTATATTTAGCGGCACTATCAACAAAGACTATATAATCGCCAAATTTCTTTTTGTAATAAAGAGCTTTTTCAAGTTCCTTCAATTTAAATTTATATCCTTCCTGAAAATCATGAGAAGAATTATTAGAAATTTTTAATTTAATGCAATTAGCTATTATTTTAGGTAAAAAGTCTATATTATCATATTTATGTATAATATTAAATAAATTAAAATAATTTTTGTATCTTTCTAAAAAAACATTTAAAGAGAAATCAAGAGGCCTTAATAAAACAAAGTCAAAAAAAGGAATTCTTTTAGCTATATCATAATTCCTAGCTCCATAATCATTGGAAGCTAGAAATATGATAGAATAGTCAGAAAAAATTTTTTTAATTTCTTTAAGAACTGGAATCATCATAATTATATCACCAATACCTACAAAAGGAAATTCTCTTAAAATCAAAATAATTTTTTTCTTTTTAATAAATCTTAAATAATTTATAAATAGTATAAACTTTATATTCCACATAAATTTAGAATATATAAAAATATTTTTAACTTTATAAGATAATAAATTTTTATAAATATTCAAAGGATTAAAAAATTTATTAATTTTAGATATAAAATTTTTCATTATTCTAGATTAAATTTAATTGATTACATTTAAAAGATTAATAATGTTTATAAATGTTCTTAAATTTTTATTTAAAAATGCTTAATAAAATAAAATCAAAAATTAAAGAAAAAATTAAATCAATAACTCCTTTGTATAAAGTTTGGTTTTACTTCAAATATGTAAATATATCAGAAGGAGACCTAGGAGGTTATATTAAAGGAGGAGATCCAGAAACATATTATCCTAAATTATGGGATTGGATAGTTAAAGAATTAGATGTACAATCCGTGTTGGATATTGGTTGTGGAGAAGGATATTCCACTAGATATTTTAAAAAAATTGGATGTGATGTATTAGGCATTGAGGGAAGTTCAAAAGCCATCCGTGATAGTGTCATATCTAATAATGTTATAAAACATGATTTTTGCAAGGGAGAATATACCCCTAATAAAAAATATGATTCAATTTGGTCCTGTGAATTTGTAGAACATATTGAAGAAAAATATATATCTAATTTTCTTGAAACATTTAAGTTTGCTGAAAAATATATTTTTATGACTTTTGCAGAAAAAGGACAAGAAGGTTGGCATCATGTAAATTGTAAAACAAAAGAATACTGGATTAAAAAAATATCACAGATAGGTTTCAGATTTGATCCTAAACTAACAGAATTTGCAAAAAGTTTATGCAAAAAACATTTTAATGAGCATGGATTAGTTTTCATTAATCAAAATTATAAAATAAAAAAGAATATTAAAATTTAAAAATGGAAAAAAAACCATTTGTATCAATAGTAATTTGTACGCATAATAGAGCAGAATCATTAGATAATCTAACATTAAAATCAATTCTTAAATTAGATTATTCTGATTATGAAGTTATAATTATAGATGATGCATCAACAGACAAAACAAAAGAAATAGTTGAAAGATATCAAGATAAAATTAATAATATAAGATATATAAAAAATAATAAATCTAAAGGTCTGTGTTATGTTAGAAATTTAGGTGTTAAAAATTCTAAAGGAGAAATAATTGCCTTTACTGATGATGATTGTTATGTTCACAAAGATTGGTTGAAAGAATTAGCTAATTCTTATATAAAAGACAAGAAAGTGATGGTTGTTGGAGGTATAAATTTTATAAAAAATACTAAAAAGATTAGTAATAAGATAATATATGGATGCAACATGTCTTTTAGAAAAGAAATTTTTGATAGATTTATATTTGATACAAATATATATTTTAATAGGTGTAGTTGGTATGATGAGCTAGATTTAATTTATAGGATAAAAAATAAAAATTTAAAAATATATTTTAATAAAAAGGTTAAAGTGAAACATTTTCAAGAAATTGCGAATTATAGATCTTATGTTAAGTTAGGTTTTCCTTTAAATTTTATTTATGTATATGCCAAAAAAATAAGTCTAATTAAATATTATTTTTTATTTATTAAATATTTATTTTTAGTTTATAAAAATCTTGATAAAAAATTAATAAAAAGAGAATCTATAGATTTTGGACTTTATAAGATAAATAGGATTATGTTCTCACCTATTGGAATTATACCTTTGATTAATAGATATTTTAATGGAATAAGATTTCTATTTGATCATAAATCAATTTTAAAGTTCCCTTATATTTATTATCTAATTTTATTTAAAATTCCAATAAAAGCAAAGATAAAAAATATTATAGAAGAAAAATTATATAAGAAAAATACCAAATTATAATAGATAAAAAAAAGTTAAGAAATAATCAAATTTATAAATAATCTATAAGAAAGTATATATGCATGAAAATAAATTTATCAATAATTATATGTTCTAGAAACAGATCAGAAAAACTTAGAAGATGTTTAGAACATATAAACATTGAAGAAATGCAAAGGTTAAAAGGGGAACTTATTCTAATTAATAATAATTCAACAGATAATACTAAAAAAATAATGGAGTCATTTAAAAATAATGTTAATTTTCCTGTAATAATCATTGATGAATTAAAGATAGGTAAATCAATAGGATTAAATAAAGCGATTAAGAAAATAAGGGGTGAAACTATTATCTTTATTGATGATGATTGTTATCTCACTAAAGATTATTTAACAATTGCTAGCAAGATATTTAAATCAGGAGAATTTGATTATTGTGGAGGCCAAATATGGTTATATGATAAAATAGATGCAAAAATTGCTATAGATTATAATAAAAAAAAATTTATCATCCCTCCTTTCAGTTTTTTAAAACCTGGAATTATCCAGGGAGCAAATATGCTTTTCCATAGAAAAGTTATAAATAAAATTGGCTTATTTGACATGTTAATGGGTCCAGGAACATCTTTTGTAGCTGAGGATATAGAATATGCTGCTAGAGCTTCATGGGCAGGGTTTACAGGAGCACATATTCCTGAACTTATTGTATACCATCATCATGGCAGAAAAAAAGCAGAAGAAAAAAAACAATGGAAATCTTACTATTTAGGACATGGTGCTTATTATATAAAATTTATACTAAAAGGCAAATTTATTTATATTAAAAAATGGTTTGAATTATCTAAATATTCAAAAAAAAGAATATTTATAGAATTAAAAGGAGCATTGATTTATATGATTATAAGATTAAAAAATAAATTTAAAAATGGACAAATCAAATAGAATAATCAATGGATTGTGGATAGGAAAAGAATTGAATCCTCTAGCTGTTTTATGTATTAAGTCATTTATTGCAAATGGTCACGAATTTCATTTATGGATTTATGATAAAATAAAAAATATCCCTAAAGGAACTATAATAGAAGATGCAAGAGAGATAATTCCAAAAAATAAAGTTTTTTTTTACAGCAAAGGAATTCATAAAGGATCAGTAGCTGGCTTTTCTGATATTTTCAGAGCAAAACTACTTTATGATAAAGGTGGTTGGTATACTGATATGGATGTTACTTGCCTAAAACCTTTGAATTTTAGAGAAAAATATGTTTTTCGCAACCATTGTGAGTTTCTTTCTGTTGGAAATCTAATTAAATGTCCAAAAGGGAACAATATGATGCTTAATAATTATCAAGAAACTAAAAAATTGATTGATCATAATAATGAGGATTGGGAAAAACCTATCAAAATTTTAAATAAGAATATTATTAATTTTAAATTAATTAATTATATAAAAAAAGATATATGTAATTCAGACTCATTTAAAAAAATTAAAAAATTATTAAAACAGAATAATATCCCAAAAAAATATTATGTAATACATTGGTGTAATGAATTCTTTAATATGTATGGGATAAATCAATATAATATTAAAAAATATCCTTTGCTAAATAAATTATACAACAAATATGATATTAATATCAATTTAAGTTTTTTAAGAAAAATAAAAAATTTTATTAGATTAAGCTTAAGAAAACATGAACCAACAAAATATCCTCATTTTATTAAGAGAATATTTAAAAAAATAATAAAAATATTTTTAAACTTGTTAAGTCAATCAAATATTTTTATATATCTAAATACAAAACATATTTATGGTCCAAAAAAAATAAATTATAAAGAAGATGAACTTGTAGTTATCAGTGTAATTAAGAATGCTGAATTATATATTAAACAATTTATTGAACATTATTTTTCATTGGGAGTCAAACATATTTTTTTATTAGATAATAATTCAAAAGATAACACAATCCTGATAGCTAAAAGATACAAGAACATAACAATATTCAAATCAAAACTTCCTTATAGATTTTTTGAATATGGATTGAGTGTATATTTAGTTAAAAAATTCTGTAAAAATAGATGGTGCCTTTTTGTAGATATTGATGAAATATTTGATTATCCTTATTCAAATATCCTAAATTTAAGTTCATTTCTAGAATATTTAAATAAAAAATCGTATAATGCTGTAATTTTGCAAATGTTGGATATGTTTTCCGATAAAGAATTTTCTAATTTTAATAAAGAAGAAAACAATATCAAAAAAACATATAAATATTATGATATAAATAATATCAAAAAAACTAATTTAGATTTATATTATAATAACCTCAAAAATAATTATCTTAATCGTAAACTAATAAATAATATTTCGAATAATAAAATTAAATTTTATTCAGAAGGGATTAGAAATACTATTTTTAATTGTTATCCTTGGTTGACAAAACATACATTATTTAAATTAAATAATAAAATTAAACCTTTTTTAAGAAAACATTTAATTAATAATGCTGATATAGCAGATTTAAGTTGTGTTCTTTATCATTATAGATTTCTAAATAATTTTAAGGAAATGGTTTCAAATTATATTAAAAATAAGGAGTATTCAAATAATTTATCAGAAATTATGAAGTATCATGAAATTTTAAAAATCTATCCAAATTTATGTTTAAAACAAAAAACTTCAAAAAAATTGAAAAGTACTAATGATTTAATCAAAAATAAATTTCTAATAGTATCTAAAGAATATTTGGATTGGGTTGCAAAGTTTATTAATAAATAATACATGTCCAGTGCTCACAAAGCCCTAAACAACCAAATTCTAATGTCTAAACCATTTTAATGTATCCCACACCCCACTGGACATTGTGCCGTAGCCTATATAAAGGAGCCAAACTGTCAAATAATTGGTGATTCAAAATGTATAACCCATCAGATATCAGCCATGATACAATAAAAGATTTGTTTTATCAGCAAATAAGAAAAGTAACAAAAAGAGCATGTGGTAATGAATCCTTTGATATTCAGTTCTCAGATCAATGGTTATAGTGATTTCTTAACTACCTAAATTACCGCCATCTAAATACCTCTTCCCCTCCTCAAGGAGGGGTCTATTTCTTTATATAGTTTATTAACAAAAAATATTTAAAAGATTAATTTTTCAATAATCTAAAATGCAAATATACACAGCAGCAGAAGCCAAATTAAAAAGAGCTGAAATTCAAGGAAGAATTGCTAAAGGAGAGATATTTATCCATCCAACAGATACTATTTATGGTATTGGGTGTAGTGCATTAATCTCAAAAGCAGTCAAAAAAATCAGAGAAATAAAAGAAAGGCAAGATACTCCTTTTTCTGTTATGGTTCCTTCTACAGAATGGATTAAAGAAAACTGTATAATATCAAAAGAAGCTGAAAAATATATTAAAGAATTGCCAGGTCCAGTAACACTAATTTTAAAAACAAATGGCCAGCCAGTTGCTCCTGAAGTATCTCCCGGAAGCAATACATTAGGAGTTAGAATTCCGCAGCATTGGTTTCATTCAATTATTGAAGATCTAGAAGTCCCTATAATAACAACATCTGTAAATAAAACAGGAAAAATATTTATGACTTCTATAGAAGATCTAGACCCAGAAATTGCAAAAGATATTAATTTTGTAATCGATGAAGGAAAAAAAGAAGGAAAACCTTCTAAAATCATACATTTAGAAGGAGAAGAAGTCAAATTTAGAGAAAGATAAATGTAACTACTTCTTGGTTATTAAAAACGAAAGCTTTATAAAGGGTAAAAATCTTTAATTTTTAGTGTTTTTACAATGAAGATTCTAGCAAGCGGAGATATACATGGAGACATTTCATTAGCTAGAAAACTAGCAGACAAAGCAGAAAAAGAAAAAGTTGATTTAGTTGTTCTATGTGGAGATTTAACTTATGGTGAAATGTCAACACAAGGCATAATAGGTCCTTTTAAACAAAAAGGCAAGCAAGTTGTTCTGATTCCAGGAAACCATGAAACAATTGCAACAGCTGATTTCCTTGCTCAGCAATATGATGTAGTTAATCTGCATGGTTATTCAATCAAAGCAGGAGATATTGGCTTATTTGGTGCAGGCGGTGCAAATATAGGATTATTCCAATTATCAGAAGAAGAGATTTATGATTTGCTTAAGAAAAGCCATGAAAAAATCAAAGATTTAAAGACAAAGATAATGGTTACTCATGTGCATCCAGCTGAATCAAAGATGGAAAAATTCACTCAATTCTTTCCAGGTTCAAAAGGAATTAAAAAAGCAATTGATGCTTTTAAGCCTGATATTTTGCTTTGTTCTCATGTACATGAAGCAGAAGGCATTGAAGAAAAAATAGGAAAAACTAAAGTTATTAATGTTGGCAAAAAAGGGAAGATAATAGAGATATAAAATGAAGTATATAAGCACAAGAGGAAGTATGGCTCCCTCTTCTTTTTCAGATATTGTTATTGCAGGATTGGCACCAGATGGAGGATTGACTTTTCCAGATAAGATCCATGATATTTCTAAAAGACTAGAGGACTTCAGATCATTAGGATATCAAGAATTAGCGTTGAGTATTATGGCCCCTTTCATAGATGATATTCCTTTTGGAGAACTTGAAAGATTAATTGAAAAGACTTATACAAGAAAGAAATTTGGCAGTGAAGAGATAACTCCTTTAATTGAGATTAGAGAAGGTATAAATATTTTAGATCTAGCAAATGGGCCAACATTAGCATTTAAAGATATAGCTTTGCAGTTTTTAGGTAATCTTTTTGGATATATATTATTACAAAGAGACGATTATATTAATATAATTGGTGCAACTTCAGGTGATACTGGCTCAAGTGCAGAACATGCTGTTCTTGGAAAAGAAAATATCAACATCTTCATGCTAACACCATACGGAAAAATGAGTCCTTTCCAAACTGCACAAATGTATTCTTTACAAGACTCTAATATATTTAACATTGCAATTAAAGGTGTATTTGACAATTGTCAAGATTTAGTTAAGCTCGCAAATGAAGATAAAGAATTTAAAGCACAATACCATATTGGAGCTGTCAACTCAATAAATTGGGCTAGAGTAGCTGCACAAATTGTTTATTATTTCAAAGGATATATGAAAGCTACTCACTCTTCAGATGAAGAAGTTGATTTTTCAGTACCTACAGGAAATTTTGGAGATATACTAGCAGGTTATATTGCCAAACAAATGGGTTTACCAATTAGGAGATTAATATTAGCAACAAATGAAAATAATGTTCTTGATGAATTCTTTAAAACAGGTATTTATAAACCAAGAAAGACAAAAGATGTTGTAAAAACAAGCAGTCCGTCAATGGATATTTCTAAAGCTTCAAACTGGGAGCGTTTCTTATATGATGTGATCCATAGAGTTGAAGGAGACCATGAAAAAGCAGCCCAAAAAACAAAAGAATATATGGAAAAACTAAGCACAGAAGGGAAGATTGACTTAAATGGTACAGAATACTTTGAATGGATACAAAAATATTCAGGATTTGTTTCAGGTTCTTCAACTCATCAAGATAGAATTGAAACAATCAGAAAAGTTTATACATCTTCTGGTGAAACTATTGATACGCACACAGCAGACGGCGTTAAAGTAGGAATGGAATACAAGGAAGAGGGTGTTCCATTAATCTGTCTTGCGACTGCTAAAGCAACCAAATTTGAAGCAACAATAAGAGAAGCTCTAGGTTTTATTCCTACAAGACCTATTGGTCTTGAAGGAATAGAACAAAAGCCACAAAGGTTTGAAGTTATGGACACTGATGTAAATAGAATTAAAGAATATATTAAAAAATATGCAATAAGAAGATAATAATTCTAACCTTTCACAACCCCTATAGGCTTCAACCTGACAACTAATTTTCCAATTCCAGCATCATGGCTTACTTTGACAACTTCATCTACATCCTTATAAGCTTCTGAAGCCTCTTCAGCAATTCCTTTCCAAGAAACCCCTTTAACATAAATTCCTTTTGACTCTAAATCTTTGACAACCTTTTCTCCTCTAAAGGTTTTTATTGCTTCGTGTCTTGACATTACTCTTCCTGCACCATGTGCAGTACTTCCAAATGATATATTCATCCCTTCATCAGTTCCAACCAAAATATAAGAAGAAGTTCCCATACTACCTGGCAAAATAATAGGTTGTCCAACTTTTCTATAAGCTTCTGGAATCTCTTTTCTTCCAGAACCAAATGCTCTAGTAGCTCCTTTTCTATGAACTAAGACTTTTTTAATTTTGCCATCAATTTCATGTTCTTCAACTTTGGCAATATTATGAGCCACATCATATACTGTTTCTAATTTAGCTCCTCCAAGAATGTCTTTAACAGCCAATCTTACTTGATGTCCTAAAACATGCCTGTTACACCATGCAAAATTAGCAGCAGCACACATTGCTTTAAAGTATTTATTAAACATATCAGTTCCAGAAGGAGCATAAATCAATTCCCTGTCAGGAAGTTTCTGAACAATTTCAGGAAATTTTCTTTCCATCTCTCTTAAATAATCAGAACATACCTGATGACCAAGACCTCTGCTTCCGCAGTGGATCATAAAAGTTACTTGTCCCTCTTTTAAGCCAAAAGCATCAGCAGTTTTCTCATCAAATACTTTTTCAACATACTGGATTTCTAAAAAATGATTTCCACTTCCCAAAGTAGCTAGCTGTTTTTTTCCTCTTTTTCTTGCCAGATTAGAAACAGCTTTTGCATCAGCCTGTTTCATAGATCCATCTTCTTCACAGTGTTCTAAATCATCTTTGTTTCCATAACCATTTTCAACAGCCCATTTAGCTCCTTTATTCAATATTTCATCTATCTGTTCAGGATCAACTCTGATATTGCTTGAACCTAAACCCGCAGGACAGTATTCCAATAGTTTATCTAATAGTTCTTTTATTTTAGGTACAACATCTTCTTTTTTTAGGTCGCTTCTCAATAATCTAACACCACAATTAATATCATAACCAATTCCGCCTGGTGAAATTCCTCCATTTTCATAATCCAAAGCAGCAACTCCTCCGATTGGAAATCCATAACCAGAATGGCCATCAGGCATTATCATAGAATATTTATAGATTCCAGGCAAAAAAGCCACATTTTTCCCTTGTATTAATGTCCTGTCTTGCTTCATTTTTTCCAATAATTTCTCAGAAGCAAACACTCTACAAGGAACATTCATATTTTCAGATTTAGGAATTTCCCATATAACATCTGATATTTTTTTAATCTCAATTTCTTCTTGCATTTTTATAAGTCCAAAATAACCTGCAGCATATATTTACCTTTTTCTTTTTTTATTTCCATCTCTTGATATGTAACAGCTTTTATATGTGTTTCTGTTTCATACTTTTTCAAATCAGTATCTCCAACAACAACTGCTTTTAATTTCAATTTTTTATCTTTCTCTATCTCTATATCTTTAATAGAATTCAATAAAAAGCTTTCGCTGTCTAATAAAACAATAAACTGTTCTAAAAAATCATAAAGCAATGCTTTCTCATCTTCTGATTCAACTTCAATCTTCTTCTCAACTTTAGGTTCAATCTTATTATAGTCAGTTATAACCTTTGTTAAAGCTAAAGCTGCATTTGAAAAAGCTTCCTCCATTGTTTTCCCATAAGCTCTGAATTTTATATCAGCTGTATGTGGTAAAAATTCATATCTCATTCTGCTTTTAACCCAACAGTAGCTTTATAGCCTTCATTTGTTTTTTCTAATTTAAAATTAGAAGAATCCGGTGCGCTAATGCCCTTTTTAACAATTTCTGGTTTTAAAATATCTCCTTTCATCTTAGCCCTGACATGCTCTTTATCAACTTCTTCTATTTCAAATTTAGAAAATATCTTGTTTTCAGCTTCAATTACAGTGATTATTCCATTTAACCAATTAAATAAAGTATATTCTAGATCTTCCCCTTTCATCTCAAATTCTTCCTCTTCTTTTGCTTCAACCTTACCTAAATCAGCAATAGCACTGCATAATGCCAGTGCAGTATTTTCAAATAATTCTTTCAAATCTTTTCCATAAGCTTCAAAAACCAATTCAGAAATAAATTTGAACTTTTCCATTTTAAACCTTGACTTCTTTTAATAGATCTGAAATTGCTGCTCCAATTGCACAAGGCATTGATACTAACACCATAAGTTTACATACGCTTGAAAATTCATTATTTATTTCTGGCAATTTATTCAATCCAAATATATATACCATAAAAAAAGAAGTTATTACTGCAACAAGCACAAAAACTAATATTCTCTTAAGCCAAAATTGTCCAAACTTTCTTTCAGTTTTTTTTGTAACTCTTCTATATCCAATAAAATAGATTTCAGCTGTTAGTATCAAAAAAGTAGAAACTATTATTAAGATTATATGTGTATTATCTAATGCCTGGCTTACTTTAATCAAAAGGCCTTTAACAGCAAAAGTCAAACCTAAAAGCAATGCTCCAAAAAAAGAATAAATAACATCTTCTTTACCAAAATGTGTAGGCTCTGCAATTAATAATCTTTCTCTTAATTCATCAACTCCTTTTTTAACCTCATCAATCTTTGCCATTTTAATATTCAATAATTTCCGGAACATCCTCTTTTTCTTTATCTTCCTTCTTTTCTTCAGTCAGCACTGAATTATTTCCAAACATATTTGCAAAAGCATTTCCTGCAGAAGAATCTGAACTGCTGGATCCTAAATCAGGGCTAGAATCTTCAAATATGTTTGAGCTATGTCCAGAATCCTCAATCATCTTACTAAGCAAAGCAATTACTTTTCTTATATCTTCAGAACTATCTTCTTTAGTATCTATTGTAATTTTCATATCATAAACAATAGACTCCTAATATATAAATTTTATTCAAATTATCAAACTTTAAAAATAATTTATATTACAAATGATACTTATTTTGTAAAGAAACTAAATAAAATCAACATCAATCTTTAATTTATCATATGTGGGATATTCTTTAACAATAGCAATTTTTAATTCCTTCTTCTTTAAATCCTTTTTTAATTCATCAGCAATCCATGCTGCAAGCAATAATCTTTTTTTATCTTTATCAACTTCAATCAAATTAGAAGGGATATCAAATTCTCTCATTAACTCTTTTCTCAAAACATTCAAATTCTTTCCATATATTGCTCCTCTTATTAGCATTCCTTCTTCGTCAACAAGATCATATTCCTTCTTTGCATTTTTTGCTCTTCTTTTAATTCTCTCTCCTAATTGCACTTTATCTTTTAATTTTGCTGTGCAATAATGGACATTTAATTTGTACTTTTTTCTTTCAACATATCTCATTAATTTCAAAGCCATTTCTTCTGATCCTTTTATAGTATAAGATATCTTGCTTTTTGTCAAAAATCCAAGTTTAGATAGCTTGCTCATCTTATTATCAGCAACTTCTAATTCATTCAAATTAAGAAAATCTATTTTATCATGAAAATAATCAATTAATTTCTTTGTTTCTTTTAGTTTTCCAGGAATAACTGGAATTTCAATTCCAATATCCCAATCAAATTTTTTAGCTAATTCAACTTTATTCCATAATTTATTATTATCAATATTAGCATGAAATCTTATCTCATCCAATCCAGCTCTGTAAAGTTTTGCTAAATCATTTTCATTAATTAAATCAAAAGAAGTATATAGATGGATATGAAATCTCTTCCCAAATTTTTTTTTAAGATTTCGAATTAAAAAGGTAGTTCTCCACAATTTACACAAAGGATCTCCACCTGTAAATCCAGCTCCTTTTGAATCACTTAACTTAGCTTCTTCTATAATCTGATGAATATTAGTAATCTTCCTTTCATTTGCATAAATCACATCTTTTCCATATTTTTTATCAGAAATAGGACAATAATAACATCTTCTAGGGCATATTCCAGTAACAAATAAAACAAGCTTCTGTCCTTTAACGCACTGTCTGCATCCTTTTGCTAAATTTCCAATCTTCTTAGAATAAAACTTTGTTTTTTCTATTTTCATAATAAAAATCCAAAAAGAATATATTTATAAACTTTCTTAAATAAAATTCATTTTTCTTTGATCTTGATAAAATTAAATAGAATTCCTTTCCATAAAATTTCTATCAATAGTATTCTAAACCAGTTTATTATATAAAACAAATAGATAAATTTAGAATTAAACTTTATTTTAAATTTTTTAACGATGAAATTTTTTCTAGGGAAAAAATGTTTAAAAAAAATATCATAATATATCATATTTAAAAATTGTTTATTAAATCCTAAATTAAATAACAATACATTTTTTAATCTCCATTCATATTTCTTTTTTTCTGATAAAATAATTTTATTTAATAAAGATTTATTTTTTTTAAAAAAATTAATGTCAAATTTCCTTGTTAAAAAAAGTCTCCATTTTGAAGAAAGAAGATATATTTTTCTTAGAATATTTAGGGGTATAATCTTTGATTTATTAAAATTATTTAGTAATATAAATGATCTATAAGTTAATTCAGAATAACCTAATTTACTAATTATTTTTATAAA
>Ga0180438_10008350_pt1 | contig 13195 bp, 23 predicted proteins | sample SS_ome_12_FD_132455 | JGI IMG/M metagenome (GOLD analysis project Ga0180438, IMG submission 132455) | Hypersaline lake sediment archaeal communities from the Salton Sea, California, USA - SS_3_D_2 metaG | ecosystem: Environmental > Aquatic > Non-marine Saline and Alkaline > Hypersaline >... | reverse complement strand
CTGTGCCGTTATCGGCTACATACCCAAGCACGGTCCGGGTCATGCCGATGTGCCTGATCTGACGACCGTCAAAGAGATTGAGGACGATCTCGACTAAGGGACTGACCGCCTCGGTATCTGGCTAAAGTGAGACGTTCAATAAAAGAGGCCGTTGCTCAACTGAAGTGCCTTTACCGGGGCGGTTCATTCTGGAGGATTATCTCAATGGGAAAAAGTAGACAAAGAGTAAAAGTGCTGCGTCCATCCAGGCCCATCATGATCAAGGTGAAATTTCTGGCCACATGTGGGGATGGGGAATTCAAGGCCGGCGATGTGAAGGAGCTGAAAGGCCCGAGTGCGAATCACTGGATCAAGCGCGGATTAGCGGAGCGATTTGTAGAGCCGAAAAAGAAGAAACCAGGCAGCCCTCCCAAAAAGAAAGAGGAACCCAAGGTAGCCGAAAAAAAAACCGACTCCTTAGAACTGCCATCCTCGCCGCCGATCACTGTGACGGACCCGACGCCGGAGATCGAGAAGGAGGAATAACATCTTTCTGTGTGCCGCGGATCTGGGAAGGTGGGGTCGCTGTCTGCATAGGCGGCGGCCCTTCTCTTTCTCAAGACCAGGTTGATTTGATTGAGGATGCTAAGTGGGCTGGCAAGGCCCATGTTATTGCCATCAACAATGCCTATATCGTGGCGCCCTGGGCGGATGTGCTTTACGCCTGTGACCGGATTTGGTGGGATTGGCATTATGAGGGGACGCGGTTTTTTGAGGGCATGCGGATCACCAGGGATCGATTCGCCAAGAAGAAATACCCTGATCTCATCTGGATCGAAGGCGAAACTCACAATCGCGGACTTTCAAAGCGCCAGGATTCCATTGTCAATGGCGAGATAGGTGGTTACCAAGCCATTAATCTGGCGGTGAATTTCGGAGCCAAAAAGATTCTGCTTATCGGCTATGACATGCGAACGGTAAAAGGCCAGAGTCATTGGCATGGAGACCACCCGAACCATCAACGGTCTTTCTTTGGTCATCATGTCGCTCATTTCAGGAACATGGTCCCGGACCTCGAGGAGCGCGGAATCCAGGTGATCAACTGCACGCCGGGGAGCGCCATAGATGCTTTCCCTTTTGGAGATTTAGAAGATGAGCTTGAGCATTAAAGTTTATCAGCGCACGTTCCAGCCTCACGCAAACAAGTTTATCAAGGCTTTCATTGATGGCTTGAAGCGGCATGGCATGAAAGCCGAATGGCTGCATGAATCAAAATATAAGCCGTCAGATTTGGCGGTCATTTGGGGCTTGAGGTTTCCGCACATCATTAAGGGTCAGAAAGATTGCGGTGGCGATTATCTTGTTATGGAACGCGGTTATTTTCGGGACCGATTGAAATATTGTTCTCTTGGCTACAACGGCCTGAACGGGAATGCTGAATTCCTGGCCGAAAACAGCCCACCGGACCGCTGGGAAAAGCACGGCGTCGAAGTGAAACCCTGGAAAACTGATGGCGAGTATATTCTGCTGTTGGGCCAGGTCCGCGGGGACCAGAGCGTCAAGCATTTGGACATCCGGGATTGGTATCGGGAGGTTGTGACAGAGGTAAAAAGGCAAACGGACATGCCGATCTATTTCCGGCCTCACCCGCAAGCTCGACAATTCGATGGCATAATGCAAGTGGAGGGCTACAAAACCGGGACGCTTGAGGAGGCTTTCGAAGGAGCGGCTCGGGCCATCACGTTCAATTCCAATTCGGGTGTGGATGCCATCTTGAATGGTGTGCCGTTGATCGCCATGGATCGGGGTTCTATGGCCTGGGAAGTGGCTCAGAACGAAATCGAGATGGAGCACGTCCTTTTTGACCGGACTCAATGGCTGAACGATTTGGCATACAAGCAATGGACCCTGGAAGAAATTGCACGCGGCAAGGCCTGGACGCACCTGAAGAGGAAGTATGACTGATGGCTTTCAAGAAAGTCAAAAAGGATATCCTTGGATTTAGTCGTCATCCATGGCCCCAATATCAACAGGAAGTCAAGGGTTTCATCCAACTCCTGCTGGATGAGGGCTGCACGTCCTACCTAGAGATCGGCTGTCGCTATGGGGACACATGGCATGCGGTAGGCATGGCATTACCCAAGGGCTCCAGGCTGGTTGCAGTTGATTTACCTGGGGCGAAATCGGGATTCAAAAAGAAAGGTGGTCATCAGAATAGCGGCATTTACCTGAAGCGAGCTGGCAAAGATCTGAAAAAGCATGGACGTGAGGCGGTCGTCATTATTGGCGATAGTCAAGAAAAAGAAACAATTTCAATGGTGGCAACTCTAGCTCCTTTCGATGCGGTCCTAATTGACGGCGATCATACCCGGGAAGGCGTCAAGAAGGATCTTGCGAATTATGGACCTATGTCCCGAATGGTTGCCTTCCATGATATCTGCGGCAGGGGAAAATGGGCGCGGCAGATTAGACCTATATTCGAGGAATTTGCTGAAGGCAGGAGATCAGTTAAATTTGAATACGATGGGTTGCGGCGAGGCATCGGAGTTGTGTGGAAATGAAAAAGATTCGTGGATTCTCCGGCTCGGTATGGCCGCAATATCAGGAAGAGATACAGCCGTTCATAGGCCTTCTGAAAGGCCATAATGTCAAATCCTATTTAGAGATCGGATGCAGGCATGGCGATACATTCCATGCAGTAGGATTAGCCCTGCCAAAAGGATCATTATTGGTCGCCGTGGATCTCCCAGGCGCACGTTCTGGAAAACATACGAGCGGTAATCGTAGGAGTGAAAGGGCATTACACCGTGCGGCATCTGATCTGAAAAGACGGGGCCAAAGGGTCATGGTCGTTATAGGTGATAGCCACTCGGCGGAGGTCATAAAGAAAGTCAATAAATATGCGCCGTTCGATGCCGTGTTTATCGACGGAGACCATAGTCCTGATGGCGTGCGAGCGGATTGGCGCAATTACGGGCCCATGACAGGACTGGTAGCGTTTCACGATATCCAGACGAAAGTAAGCTCTCTCTACAATGAATTGAAAGCACAGTACAAACACATGGAATTTGCGTTCTATGATAAGGGCGGCATAGGAATTATATGGAACCAAAGCTGACCGTCGTTTGCTTCTATTGGTATGACGAACTTGCAAAATGCCGCAATATCTACCGATACACGCCAGAACATGTCTTTCTTGTGAAGCGGATGCTCGACCGAAATCTGACTGTGCCTCATGAATTCAAATGCGTGACGGATAACCCGGAGGAGTTTGATGGCAAGATCGACACGATTTTGCTGGACAAGACGACATTCGTCCCCGGAACTCGGTATGCCAAACTAATGCTTTGGAGGCGTGATATCGGCTCCATTATTGGCGAGCGGATGCTTTACCTCGATCTGGATTGTGTGATTGCCGATTCGCTTGATCCTGTTGTGGACCGCTCAGAGGATGTGGTTTTGTGGCGCAACCCGAACTTTCAGGGACCCGGAAAGCGAAGGGCGAGATACAACACGAGCATCATGCTTATCAAGGCAGGGGCGAGGCCGCAGCTTTACGAGGACTTTAATCCTCAGCGTCACCCCAAGCAACTGCGCAGAATCTGGGGCGGCACGGACCAAGCCTGGATAAGCCACAAATTGAGCTGGACGGATGAAGCTTACTGGACAGACAAGGACGGCGTCTATGGTGCCGGTAGGTTGAAAGATGTCGTTGCCGGAGTAGGCACTAAGCTTCCGCAGAATGCACGGATCGTGTTCTTTCCCGGCTCAAGAATTCCTCACATGAAAGAAATACAGGCGCAGCATCCATGGATAACGCAGTATCTTCATTAGAGGGCGTTTCTGCTAAGGCTAAGCGGACGGCAGCCCGTTATTTTGGCGAAAATGCATCACGCTATGAGGCCAAGCGAATATTGACGTCGAAATGGGAAGGTGAGGAGCGCAAGGTTAAAGAATATTTAGCTGACCTTCCGCCAGGAACATCCATATTGGATATCCCTTGTGGAACAGGCCGCTTCTTCCCTTTCTATTGTGAAAAAGGGTTCAAAGTCATGGCGATGGATATATCGCCTGACATGGTGGCGGAAGCCAAGAAGCGCGCTACACCCAATATCATTGTAGAGCAGGGCAATATCTTCAATATCGAAACATGCCTTTTCCATGTCGTTTTGTGTATCCGGTTTTTGAATTTGATTGAAGCCGAAGATTTGAGACTGGCACTTGCCGAAATGCAGCGCGTAGCCAGGAAGCGAATCCTTTTTACCTTAAGGGTAAAACGAAAAAATCCAGATAGGCACTATCACAGCCCGCATTCAATTTCGCTCATAGAGCAATGCCTTTTACCCGGTTGGAAGATTGGGCGCAATGGGCGGGTGCACCAGGAGGACTACCGATTAATCGAGGTGATAAGATGAATATTGGAGCTAATTGGAGCAACCAAAATAGAAAGGGGGAATATATGGCCTTTGAAACTGTCGGTCAATTCAAATGCCCGAAATGTGGACATATGGAAAATGCTGACGCATCTCCACATTTGTATTTCGAGACGAATCAATGGGCCTTGCGTTGTCGAAAATGCAAGCATACTTGGAAAGCAGAACCAGGAACCCGGTTGAAACAAGATTTGAAATACGAGTGGATTGCTGAATGAGATGGATCGACCTTGCAGGCCCTCCCGGTGTAGGCAAAAGCACGCTCACGGATTGGCTCTGGCCGCCGCGCGGTATCCCCTGGGATGAAAAGCCTTATCCAGAAGAATGGAGCGATTTCCTCAAGGTGACGGCGCGTCTCCTGAAAAAGATTCAGCATCACCCGAGCATCGGCGCTTGCAGATCGATGATCCAGCGGTCATTTCGAAAGATTGCGACTGTTTCCCGCATGCAGGATGACAGAACCTACATCCAAACAGGGCTTGTTCAGCGCGGCTTGGGTATCGGCTGGCGCTTGGATGATCCAGAATATATTGAAGAGTATTTTGAAACGATGCCGATTTCCTTGGGGGCCGTTATTCTGTTTGCAGATGTTGAGACGGTTCAGAGGCGCAATGTCGAAAGAGGTAAGGACCGCTCTTACATGGTCCCGCTTATGGAGAGACCGAGCGAAATAGCCATAGAAGTATTACAACATAGGACTCCATTGATGGCATTAGATACTAGAAGGCCGTTAAATGATTGCCTTGGAGACTTGCTTGCCTTTGCTGATCGCGCCGCAGAAGCTGCTGACTCTTGAGCGGCTGGACATCGCCGTCAAATGGCGATTTTTCCGGCACCTGCAGGAAGGCGATGACCCGGATTCCGAAAGGGTTTATCGCTGGCATATTAAGGAGCGGACCCGAGGGCGCGAACCCCGAAGCTGGAAGCGCAGCGTTGAAGATTATGTGACATCCTGCAAAGGCCTTCTTGAAAGCATGCTGGCCTCGGGATTCAGTCCTGATCATCCGCTTGAGTATGGGCAAAACGGAAGGCTCAGAGCCGGGGCTCATCGCCTGGCCTGTAGCCTTTTGTTGGGCTTGGATGCCTATTACGTTGTTGTGCCTTTAAATGGCACCGCGACCTGGGGCGAAAATTGGTTTGTGCGGCATAACATAGCATCTGCTGATTTACAGCGCATTAAGTTAGATTGGAAGCATTTAAAATGGAAACTGTAATCATAATGGCAATGATGGCATTTATGTATTTCTTCGGCATTGCCGTTGGCATTTCGTCAGCTAATCGGAAACGATGAATGAAACCGTTGTTATCATTGCCGGGGGTCCATCCCTCACGCGAATGGATGTTGAATATGTTGAGCGAGCAGGCGTTGATATTCTCGGCATTAATGACGCCTATCGAATCAGCGGAAAGCTCAAATATTTATACGCCTGTGATAGGCGCTGGTGGTTCCATCACTATGCGCGGGTCGCAGATTATCCATGCCGGAAGTTCAGTTTAGAAGATCCGGGATATCCCAGAATAGAGGTCATGAAAAATGACGGTCCTGATGGTTTATCTTTTGAGTGGCCCAAGCTGCGGACAGGGAAGAATAGTGGATATCAGGCCATTAACTTGGCCATACTTCTGGGATATAAGCGATTGGTTTTGCTGGGCTATGATATGCAGCATACCGGTGGTCGCGCTCATTGGTTTGGCGATCATCCAAAGCCGCTTCAGAACTCACCAGTCGCGCGGATCAAAGACTGGATTGAACGGTTCGAGAACATGGCCAGGCTGATACCTAAAAACGTCAAAGTCCTGAATGCGACACGCGCAACAGCTCTTGAATGTTTCCCAAAAGTAAGGTTAGAGGATGCGCTCAATAACCACCCTGAATATTCTCCTTCGAGAATATAAAACGATTTTCTTTCTTGTGGGTAAGGCTGCCAATAGCTCGATTAAGGTGGCCATCAAGCAAATGCAGGGGCAAGGGCGCCCTTATCACAGCGGCCATGAATACATAGATGCCTGTAAAGCGCATCAACTTAAAGGGTTTCATAAAATAGCTGTTGTCCGAAATCCCTGGGCGCGTTTTGTCAGCTGCTATTATCAAAAGATAGTCGGCCCCAAGCCCGCATTTCTAACGAAGCTGGATGGGATTCATAAAGGCATGCTTTTTGAGGATTTCGTTCATGCCGTTGGCAGATTACCGAAAAGACTTCAAGGTCGCGAACAGCATATCAGGCCACAAACAGTAAGCATGATGTGCGGAGATGAGTTTGTGCCGAACTGGATCATCAAACTTGAGAACATCGAAAGCGAATGGAAAAGGCTTCAAGAGATTATTCCCATTTCGGATTTAGTGCCGCGCAATACCACGGAGCATCCGCCTTACCGAGAGCTTTATACTGAAAAAACCAAGCGGATCATCGCTAGGCGCTATGCTCAGGATATCGAAATTTTGAATTATCAGTTTTAGAAAGGAGAGCGAAATGAACAGCACATTAAAAAAAGGGGTTTACTTCATTGGTGCGGCGATCATCCTGATCGTGCTGCTGTTCGTGGCATTGCCGAAGGCGTGCCATGCGGCGGATGTGACGCTCACATGGGATACTGTAACTGGCGCTGATGGATATAGGATATACCGATCAGCAGATCAGGGTGCCACGTGGATTGAAGTGTACGATCTGGCCGCTCCCGCTGTAACGGTGACGCTTATTGGTGAATCGGATACGGGATTATTGTTGTATCGTGTGGGGGCATATAATGCGCAAGGGGAGACAATCAGGCTATGGTCAGGCGCATTCCATTGTGGCGACTGGAAGCCAATTGAATCACCGAGCGGCACGGGAATCGAATAATATATCGTTTCGGAGCCTAAATGCTTGTTTGGCATTCCTCGGTTTTGAAGGAGCCTATCATCGGCATTCACAAAAAAGCTATCATCCGAGGACGACGTTAAGAAGTCGCTATAATTCGGATGAATTAAAATATGAACTAAAGCGTTTATTTAGGGAGAAAGCAAAAACAGCTACAAATGATGAAGAATTAAGAATGGTGATAGAGGCATATAAACGGGGCCAACATATCTTAGGAGAAACATGATTCAATTTTATCTAGCGCCATATCAAGCGGGGTATGTTGAAACGAGGCCGCAAGCCAATGCTTCCAAGTGCATAATATATCCTCATGAAGAATGCACAGCGGTCAAGGCCAATCCTTGGAAAAACTGGTGTTTATGCCGTGTTAATACTACTGAGGCTGTCCACGCACAGATTCGGGATGATCCGGAAATAACGCTGATTCCCTTTTTTGATTCGGCAAATGACTATCTCGGATTGCAGAATACTGTTTCAGAGATAGATGCAACAAGGCGGCAGCAGATAGTGACCTACCTGGAAAATCATCATATCCCTACCGAGTGGATTAGGGGGGATATGACGATAGGGCAGGTGTTGAAGCGCCTTATTTTCACGCTGTTTATCGTCCAGCGAATGAGGGACGATTATCCCGAATATGATTTAGAGACAAAGGTGAACGCAATTCCGTCAGCGCAGCGTGGCCGGATTCTAACTTGGATGCAAAACCACGGAGTGGCAACAGAGGACATTAACTCTGCGTGGACTGTGCGCCAAGTGCTTGAGCGCATAGTAAGCCAGTGTCAGGGTGTGCCTTGGCCCAAAAAGTTTGGTGTAGGCGGGGAATTATAAGTGGCAAGCGTATCAGACAATTTTAACAGAGACAATGAAGAATTAGGGGCTTCTGCTAATTGGGCTGAAGATTCCGGCGATTGGGAAGTCGTTTCCAATGCCGCTGAACAAAAGACGGTTGGAGCTTCATACCGAAAAGCCAGATGGACCGGCACCGCTTTGGGCAATGATTATTACTGTCAAGTGGATGTGTCTGGCCTTAGTGTGAGTGTTGCGGGCGGTCCTTGCGTCAGATGCACTGCCGATGCCAATGTCACTTGTTATGTGATGCTTGCGTGGAGCGGCGATAATTATTATCTCATCGAGCTAACGGCAGGCGGGGAAAATATACTGGACAGCGCAAACAGCCCAAGTGCCGGGACATTCAAGTTAACCGTTGATGGGGACGATTTGACCGGCGAAGATGATGATGTTGAAAAGGTTTCCGGTACGGATGCAAGTTTGTCTTCCGGCCAGCCGGGAATGGCGTCATACAACAAAATTACCGAATCGGTTGAGGGTATTTCGCTTGATAACTGGGCGGCTGAGGATTTAGCGGCGGGAGGGGAGACAATATCTTTGAGCGCACTCAACGGTTCTGCTTCGGCACCTAATCTTTCCCTTTCTCTCGGTGCGGTGCAGCTTGCCATGGATGCTTTGAGCGTAATTGCTTCGGCTCCAAATAGTACCCTTTCTCTTGGCGCTATCCAAATAGCATTGGATGCCATCACAGCGAGCAGTTCGGTACCAGGTATTACGCTGTCTCTCGGCGAAGTGCAAATCTTACTTGATGCATTGAGCGCATCAGGTTCGGCAGAAAATATCTCCGTTTCGACGGCGATTCAAGTGTTGCTGGATGCGTTAAGTGCTACTGGGAGCGTCCCATCAGTTTCTTTGTCTCCTGGCCAAGTCCAGATTGTTTTGGATGCGCTGGCCGGAAGCATCTCGGCAGAAAACATAACGGTTCAACTTGCCGGTATGATTTTGTTGAATGCGCTTTCTGCCACGGCCTCGGCTCCCAGTATTACTCTCAGCATGGGTGAAGTCCAAATTGCTCTTGACGCGCTGACGGCGAGCGGATCGGTTGAAAACATTATCCTCTCGTTGGCGAAAATTATCGCCCTCAATGCGCTTTCGGCCACAGCGAGCGCGGAGGCGATTACTCTCAGCACAGGGCAAGTTCAGATTCTTTTAGATGCTCTTTCCGGTGCTTCCACAGCGCCGGGGATTACGCTTTCGCCAGGGCAGGTAAGTATTGCCCTGGATGCTCTGGCAGCGGCGACCTCAGCAGAAAATCTAAGCGTCACCCTAGCGAGCATAATTGCCCTGAATGCTTTATCGGCCTCGGCAAGTATTCCATCTATGACTCTTTCGGTTGGGGAAGCGGCTATTCTATTGGCTGCCCTTGAGGCAATAGCATCGGCGCCGGACATCTCTATTTATACGGTGACCACGGCAGCTCTTGAACGCCTCATTTCGGTTTTGTCTGAAAATAGAATAATCACGGTGAAATCGGAAAGCCGGACTATCACGGTTCCGGCAGAAGATAGAGACATCACGATATGACAGCAAGCGAACGGGACAGTTTGATGAAACATTCGGAATCTGAACTGAGGCGCCGGATTCATTTGGCCGAATGCGTGATCATGGATGGCATTAAAGAAAATGCAGGAGAAACCGCCTTAAAGGAAGTCATCCGACAAAGGGATGTGATCATAGGGGCATTGAAGGATAAGCGCCACGCGAAAAGGCGCAAAAAACAGCCTGAAGGCATTATTATCGGCTTGAAGGCATTAAATCTTTACCCGAGAAGGAGATGAGAAAATGGCTGAAGGTGATGGAGCGCTGTACGATATCTTTAAGTTGCAACTGCTGAATGGGGCATTTAATCTTGCCAATGGCGGGGACACTATCAAGGTTTGTCTCGTTACTGGGCATACACCGGATCTCAACGCCCATGAAGCGTATCAGGATATCAAGGGCGATGAGGAAACGGATGCCAGTAGTCCTCCGGCCTATACGACCGGCGGGGAGACATTGGCGAATCAAGCCACATCTTTTGACAGTCCAGGTGATGAGGCTGTGTTTGACGGCGATGATATCACATGGTCCAGTCTGGACGTGGGCACGCCAAGCCATGCGATCATGTATGACGACAGCGGTGCGAGCCCTCCACAGGATTACCTCATAGCCTATTGGGAGCTTACTACGGCTTCGAATGGCGGGGATTATACGCTCCAATTCAATTCGGAAGGCATCGTCAATATCTCCTAGCAGGATGATCTCATGACCACATTCATCAAAGATCCTTCGTCTGTGCTGGATTTCGGTTTTGACTGGTCTGATTGGCTGGATACTGATGATTCGGTGAGCACAAGCACCTGGAATGTGCCAACTGGAATCACTAGGGATTCAGATACCAATACATCGACCACAACGACCATTTGGCTTTCCGGCGGAACGGTAGGAAGCAAATACAAGATTACAAATCGCATGGTAACAGCCAATGGCCGGACGGTTGAGCGGTCTTTTTATGTCAAAGTGGAGAGTAGATGATGATCGCCACGAGAACGGTAAATCCCTATTGCGAACCCGTGACGCTGGATGAGATTAAAGACCATCTCAGGATCGAGCACAACAACCACGACAGCCAGCTTCTGGGATTCATTAAAGCCAGCCGGGAATGGGTGGAGGATTTCACGCGCCGGGCCCTGGTCCAGCAGACCTGGAAATATTACCTTCAGGATTGGCCCTCTGGAGACGAGTTCGAATTGCCGTTTCCGCCGCTTCAATCCGTTACGGCCATCAAGTACACGGATTCGGATGATACCCAGACAACTTGGGATTCTGATGATTATGAAGTGGATACGGATTCAGAGCCTGGGCGGATCATTCTTGCCTATGGGGAGACATGGCCTAGTACGACGCTCCATCCCAAGAATCCAATCGAAATCGAATACGTGGCAGGCTATGATGACGATGGCGACAGCCCCGCGGATTACACAGTCAATATCCCCGAAAACATTAAAAACGCGATCAAGCTGGATGTAGAGATTCGGTATGATAGGCCGAATGCGGATTACAAGAAGGTTCTGGAAGATACGCGGGATAGCTTGCTTTGGTCATATCGGATTTGGAGATTCTGATGGCTAAATCAGGCCGCATGGATAAACGGATTGTTATTCAGCAATGGTCGGTTGATTCTCCTGCTCAAGATGCCGCTGGTGCTCCCTCCGGCAGCTGGGCGACCTATGCAATCCGCTGGGCCGAGAAGATCGATAAGAGCGGGCGTGAGTTCTTCCAGGGTGGCACGGTCGGGGAAACCCTCTGCATCTTCAAATGTCGATATGTTTCGGGCCTGACTTACAAAATGCGGATCAGCTATGACAGCGAATATTATGACATTGTTGGGATTGTCGAGTTGGGCCGGGAAGATACCCACGAGATCACAGCCAAGGTGCAGGAATGATTTCAACTTACTCTGGCCGGAAAATAAAAGGAGCCACGGCTTTCGATCTCCAAGGTGGCCCTGCGTTAGAAAGACTCCTGAAAGATTTCCCTAAAAAAGTACAGGAAAAGATTCTGGATGCTTCAGTGCGGGCCGGGGCTACGGTGATTAGAAAAGAGGCCAGGAAGAACCTCAGGCAGAATCGTTCTGTTAAAAGCGGTCGCCTGTATCGTTCGCTCAAAATTCAAAAGCTCAAAGGCACTCACGGGGTTTTCAGGATATTCACAGATCGCTCTGGACCTCATTCCCACCTTGTGGAATATGGAACTGGCCCCCGGAGGCTGAAAGAACCCCGTGCTATTGAATTGAGTCCTGGCGTATGGGCCACAGTAACTCATACCGGCTCCATGCCCGCAAAGCCGTTTTTCCGCCCTGCGCTCGATGAGCATCATAGGGATATTATGAGAGCTATTGTCCAGCGCATGGCTAAGCGCATGGCGGCAGAAGCCACAACAATGGCTGGCCGTTACGGAACGTTGAGTAAGTCATACAAGCGGAGAATCGCAGTCTAGGGCGCGAAATCTTCACGACAATCGATTTTTACGAGGAAGCCTATACTTCGGTATGGGCTTTTCTATTTATGACCATTGAGAAGGATATTTACTACATTCTGAAGAGTGATACCGATGTTGCGGCTCTTGTGGGCACGCGAATTTATCCCATGAAGCTGCCGCAGCGCTGGACGCTTCCAGCCATTACTTATCAGAAGATATCCGGGGATCGCGCTCCCAGCTATGCCGGGGCCAGCGGAAGGACTAGGCCGCGTTTTCAGGTCGATTGCTGGGATGATAATTATCTCGATGTCAAGGACTTGGCCGATAAGGTCAGAAAATGCCTGGATGGTCATAAGGGCGATATCAACACGGAAAGCAATGTCGGCGGCATCCATCTCGAGGGTGACCGCGACATTTGGGAGGATAATATTGATGTGTTTCGGGTGACGATGGATTTCGTCATACCGCATTTTGAAACAACCTAAAACTTTGGAGGAAAAAGACCATGGCAAGAATTGACTCACAAGGATTGTATTTGCAGGCAGGGGATGGGACCAGCCCTGAAAGTTTCACCACGATCGGGGAAGTGGCGGATATGCCGGCTATCAATGCGGCGAGATCCATGAGGGATCGAACTGGCTATGATGATACGGTCAGGCAGCTCTATCCGGGGACCCTAGAAGATTTGCCGTCTTTTACGGTGACCATTTTTTGGGATCCGGATGATACCGCGCAGAATGGGCTTTACACGGCTTATGGAGCTAAAACTGCTGATAATTATAAAGTTCTTTGCCCTGATTCTCCAGCTACAGAGTGGACATTTACAGCTCGTGTGGTTGGCTTTTCGACACCTTATGGCCCTGTGGATGACGATCTCCGCTGGGATATCGTCTTTCAGCCCACCACGACCGTCACCAAGGCATAATCTGGAGGTTCTATGGGAGTGCTGACAAGAGAGGATATCCTCAAAGCCGAGGATCTGAAAGTTGAAAAAGTCGAGGTCCCGGAATGGGGCGGCGATGTTTACATCGCGGAAATGACAGGCGATGCCCGCGATGAATTTGAGCAGTACGCTTTTGCCCAGAGGGAGAAAAAACAGGAATACGTCCATGT